>Ga0172378_10003835_pt1 | contig 14140 bp, 11 predicted proteins | sample GrowelOW332metaG_FD_119755 | JGI IMG/M metagenome (GOLD analysis project Ga0172378, IMG submission 119755) | Groundwater microbial communities from an aquifer near a municipal landfill in Southern Ontario, Canada - Pumphouse #3_1 metaG | ecosystem: Environmental > Aquatic > Deep subsurface >... | reverse complement strand
TCACTGCTATAATTTGAAGGTCTTCTATCGCCGGAATAGGATGAACTTCTTCCACCTCTACTTCCATTATACGAGGGTTTGCGATCTCTTGAGTATGATGAACTTCTATCGCTACCATACGAAGGTCTGCTATCTCTTGAATAAGATGAGCTTCTATCGCCACCGTATGAGGGTTTGCGATCTCTTGAGTAAGATGAACTTCTATCGCTACCGTATGAAGGTCTGCTATCTCTTGAATAAGATGAACTTCTATCGTCTCTATCACCATAAGAAGATCTACCGGAATAACGTAAGCGAGAATCATCTCTGGAATGAGAGAATCTATCGGTTTCTTGATAAGATTGATCTTGGTAGTTTGCATAAGCTTCATTTGCTTTTTGAGCAAGAGGAGTGATGAAGTTGATTCTATTGAGATTCATATCAACACTTTTTACTATAACTTCCATATCTTGGCCCAATTTAAACAATGTCATTTCAAGGTCTTGCGAAAGCGATTGAATATTCATATGTTTTTCTGAAAATTTAAACTTGTTTGAAGGATCGATATTTCCTAAAGGTAAACCACCTTCAATACCATTTTCTAATTCAATGAAGATAGCTTGAGCATTAAGACCTGTGATGTGACCTTTAAAAGTCTCTCCTATGTGAGTAGACATAAACTTTGCGGATTCTAAATCGTTGACTTCGCGTTCAATCTTAGTAGCGCGTCTCTCTGCTGCTGAGGTTGAATAACCTAAGGTTCTGAGTTTAGCTAACAATTGAGATTTATTAAATTTTTCTTGATTGAATACGTAGTCTCTCAAAGTTCTGTGAACAATTAAATCAGGGTAACGTCTAATGGGTGAAGTGAAGTGTAAGTAATTTTCTTCGCCTAAACCAAAGTGACCTGTGTTATAGGGTGAGTATTGTGCCTTTGCTAGTGATCTAAGTAAAAAGTTAGATATCGCAAAGTGTTGAGGATCATTTTGTATAGTTTTAAACCAGTAACTTAATGTTTGGCTTGTAACTTGTGTGGGAAACTCTTGATTCATATGAATGTTGCGCAAAAACAATTTGAAATTCTCAAGTTTTTCTGTAGGGGGATTATCGTGAACTCTAAACAATGTAGGTATGGCTTTTTGTTCTAAGAACTTAGCAACTTCTACGTTAGCGATAACCATCATATCTTCAATGAGTTTTTCGCCTACTTGTTGAATTTTCTTTGTAACACCAACGGGGTTTCCATCGCTGTCTAATTTGAATTTTATTTCTGTTGAATCTAAGTCGAGAGCGCCATTGCGTTCACGTCTTGTACGAATTTTAGCAGATACTTGTTTAAGTAAAAGTAGCATGTCCTTAATATCTTGAGGTAAGTCTACTTCTTCTCCTGCGAGGAAGTTGTTAACTTGATTGTATGTGAGTCTTCCGTGCGAGTGAATAACGCCTGGCATAACTTCGGTTTTATATACATTTCCAGATTCATCAACATTCATTACTACTGACATAGTAAGTCTATCGACATCGGGATTGAGCGAACACATACCATTTGATAATTCTACCGGTAACATGGGAACTACTCTATCCGCTACATATATGGATGTACCGCGCAATTGAGCTTCTTCATCTATTGCAGAGTTAGGCTTAACATAGTGACTGACATCAGCAATATGTACGCCAACTTGGTAACCATTCATTATTTTCTTAACTTGAACAGCATCATCAAAATCGAGTGCGTCATCGCCATCGATTGTTACGATATTTTCTTTTCTAAAATCCGTGCGTCCTTCCAAGTCAGCTTTGCTAACTTCGGTGGGCATCATCTTAGCTTGAACTAAGACTTCAGCGGGGAATGATAAGGGAGCATCATTGCTGACAATGATAGTTGAAATATCTGCTCCAACTTCATCAGCGCCAACTAAAAGCTTATCGAATGAAACATCGATTTGATCAATTCTAGATTCTAAAATATGACAAGCGACTAAATCGCCGTCTTTAATGTTTAAACTAGATAAATCCTCTTTAATAAGAATTGTAATATTTGTATCAGCATTTCTTGCTGAATTAAGTATGTATGATTTTGATGTACCTTTTGATACTTTACCTGTGATATTTTTATCACGATTAAATAATCCGACTATTTTGCCGTTATTCCATTGATCAACTTGTACGTATACTTTATCACCTAATATATATCCATTTAACGAGTAGCCAGATATTCTGATATCTTTTGATTTATCAGCGGGTGCATCCATAGGTTTGACAAAAGCAAAGTTGTTCTTTCTTAGTACAATTGTACAAAGTGCTATGCCATAGCTCTCGGCGAGTCCGTAACCCGTGTCAGTAAGCAAAAGCAAACCAGATACAATATAGGGTTGAATCGTTTTTTCGATTTCTTCTATAGTTAGTGAAAAATGTTCACTAAGCTCCTTGAGCGTATGGGTGGTTTTCGATAAGTAATTTTTTAAGTCCGTTTTTTCCATAATAAATCTCCTTTTAAATGTTTATATATATGAATTTTCAAAGAAAGTCGCAGTAAGTCTAATTGTCTAAAGTGTTTTTCAAAAGAAAAAGGGAACTTATCAAATTCCCTATTTAGTTGGTCTTTATAAGTAGTTTGCTAATATCGCGAATAAGAAGAAGATGATCGCCGCAACCATTGTAATGTAAGAAATGATTTTGTCGACGCCTCTTTCTTTAGTTTTAGCAAAGATATTCATGTTAGTACCACCAGTAATAGCACCGGATGCACCTTGTGATTTACCACCTGTTAATAGGGCAAGAATTATTAGGATAAATGATATAACTAATAATATGATTTCATATGCGGTCATTTTAATTTTTATCTCCTCTAGAAAATAGTCTACAGCTAGACATATCTTTAGTATTATACAATATTAAACGGATTATACAAGAATATAATGCAACATTATTTGACAAGTAAGTTGATATGGTATTATTTTTGTTGACAAGATAAAAATAGATAGGTATACTTTTACTTGCGAAAGAAGAAAAGGAGAGTACGAAAATGGCAACTCCAGCAAGACGAATTTCGAAGACCCGTAAAAGATTAAGAAGAACACATTTTAAACTTCATCCCCAAGGACTAGTTGAATGTAGCAATTGCGGTTCAATGATCAAATCACATCACGTTTGTCCTCAATGTGGATACTACAACGGTAAAAAAGTCGTTGAAGTAAAAGCAGCGAAATAACGAAGTTTTTGATTATTCGATGGAAATACACCCGTCCTAGTATGACGGGTTTTTTCGTGGTTTAAATTAAAAAGCTCTATAATATCCACTCAATACGCTAAAAAATGAGATTTGTTTAACGATTCGAAACGATTTCACGACAACTCAAATTGCATAAAAGCGCATTAATGATGAAACAAAATATTGATAAAATAAAAATACCAAAGATATTTACGTATTTTCACTGCGCAATCCAATCGACTTTTTAAATTTATTAAAAGAGTTGTAATAATAAGGAACGTAAATTATAAAGAGCAGTTTGTCTAATATACTTTTTTATCTTTGCTGCCGTTAATTCTCTAAATAACAAGAAAGGAATTGCTAAAATAATTTACAATTCCAAGGTTATATATTTCTTGGAATCGACAAAGTCGAAGAGGTGAAATATTTATTTTGCATTATTTCGCGACATTCTGCATTCGAAAGATTTAAATAAGTATCGTAAAGATGATCGCAATATTGATTCGCACTCTTATACCAAACTCTTTGTGGCAATCAAATGTGATAGAACTACATACGAAATTTAAGCAGCATAAAATTCTAATATTAATGAAGTGTTATTGGAATTTGTAAATGATTGAATTTTTAACTTTCAATTTACCCTGTAGTTTGTATAATATCTATGTTATTTAATATATTTGTATATTGATGGAGAGAATTAATGGGAATAGAAAAAACAGATCCGACTAATCAAAATAATCTACGTTATAAGAAGACAAAATTAACGCATTTTCAAAAGAGAAAAATGAGAATCAATGATTACTTATTGGATCATCCTGTCTTAAAGTATTTCTTAGAATATACAGTAGCTCTAGTAGGCATTATTATTTCCGCATTTACTTTTGCGTATGGATTTAAAGCGTTTATTGCACCAGTTCCTATCGAGTTGAACGGAATAGTAACGAATCCGTCTCTAGTTTCTGGTGGAGCTTCAGGTCTTTCTCAAATCATATATAGAATATTCCAAATATTTGGATACACTGGAAATGAATATACATTGACTTCAATATGCTTTTTTGCCATTAATATTCCTCTATTTTTTGTCGCGTGGCAAAAAATTGGAAAAAGGTTTACTGCGTTGACTTTAATCGATGTTATTTTGTGCTCAGTATTTATAGCGTATATTCCAGAATCTTGGATTCACATTTTTGAAATCGATCAAGACCTTATTGCTCGCGCTCTATTTGCTGGTGTCCTTACTGGAGTATCTTCCGGTGTGGCATACATTACAGGATGTTCGGCAGGAGGAGTAGACGTTATCGCATATACGATGGCTGAGAAGAAATCCACCACGGCCGGTAAATTCGCTCTTATTATTAATGCGGGTATCGTTCTTACTTACACAATAGTGAACGCGGTTAGATTAGGCGGCCTTTCGGAAGTTACAATGTCTTTGTACACGATAATATATTTCTTCACCTCATCAAAAATCGTTGATTTAATCAATATTAAAAATAAGAAAACGAAGTTAGAAATCACTACTTCTAAAAATGATCTAGCCCCGATGTTACTCAGAGCATTTCCTCACGGATGCACGGTAATTAATGCGACTGGTGGTTACACAGGTCAGCCCAGAAAGCTCATTCTTATGATTGTTTCATCCGCAGAAGTGAAACGAGTGATTCTATTCGCTAATAAGACAGATCCGGACTGCTTTGTAAATGTGTCTCCTTCCAACGGAGTTTACGGAAAATTTTACATTAAACCTGTTAAGTAAAATATTATGTGTGACAATTTAAATAAGATAGAATATAAGAGAGGTATATGAATATGCATACAAATGAAGAATTGGCGGAACTAATTTTCCCGGACGTTACAGAAACTGTAGCGGATTTGGAAAAGAGATATCCCGCAAGAGACTTACCTAAAGGCGCTGAAGTTACAAGATTTGCCCCTTCTCCCACAGGTTTTTTACACACTGGATCACTATTCACCGCGATGATAGCTTACAAAATAGCTAAACAATCTAACGGTGTATACTTTTTCCGTTTAGAGGATACAGATCAAAAGAGAGAAATCGCTGGTTCTGGCAAAGAATTAGTCGATCAGCTCAAAGCTTTTGGCATCGAACAAAACGAAGGATATTTTGGAGATTACGAAGAGGGAAATTATGGCCCTTACGTACAATCTAAACGCTCCAACATATATAAGGTTTGCATTAAGAATTTGCTCGCTAGAGGGCTTGCATATCCTTGCTTTTGCACCGCAAAAGATTTGAATGATTTAAGATTGACTCAAAACGCAAATAGAGTTGTTCCTGGATACTATGGTGAATACGCAAAATGCCGCCATCTTACTCTCGACGAAATGTACGAGAAGATTGAAGCCGGAATAGGTTACGTCATCCGTTTTAAATCCATGGGAAACCACAACAATTATGTTAAGGTTCACGATGAGATAAGAGGAGACTTAAACTTATCCCAAAATGATCAGGATATCGTCATTTTAAAGTCCGATGGACTTCCTACATATCACTTTGCTCACTTGTGCGATGATCACTTCATGCACACTACAGTTATTACTCGTGGTGAAGAGTGGGTATCTTCTTTAGCAATTCACGTTGATTTATTTCAATCGATGGGTTTTCCGCTTCCTAAATATGCGCACTTACCTGTAATCATGAAATCTGAAGATGGTAATAGACGCAAGTTATCCAAGCGCAAAGATCCCGAAGCTGCAGTTAGCTTTTTCTTAGAAGAAGGATATCCGATTGAAGGCATAATTAAGTATTTAATGACAATTGCGAACTCCAACTTTGAAGAGTGGCTTCGTCAAAATCCTAAAGAAGACTACAATAACTTTGAGATGACATTCCAAAAAATGAGTTTGGATGGAGCGTTGTTTGATCTACCTAAATTACAAAATATTTGTAAGGGTGTCTTATCCTTTTACACAAAGGAAGAGATAACTAAAAAAGCTGAAGAATACGCAAAGCAATACTCACCTGAATTATTAGAGTTGATCAATTCAAATAAAGATTTATTCATGCAAATAATGAATATTGAGAGAGAACAAGAAAAACCTCGTAAGGATTACGAAAAGTATTCAGATATTCTCAATCACATCGCATTCTTTTACAGCGATAAATACGATCAATTGTTTGAGAAAGAACCTCTTCCCTTTAATGAAGCGGTGGACAAGTCCGTAATCAAGACTGTGTTAGAAGAATTTGTTAAAAATCTTGATTATTCGCTCGACAAACAAGAGTGGTTTGACAATCTCAAAGAATTAGGAATAAAAAATGGATTTGCTCCAAACTTCAAAACCTATAAGAAAGATAAAGAAGCTTACAAAGGTCACGTTGGCGATGTCGCTGAGATGATCCGCATAGCTCTTACAACTTCAACTCAGTCGCCCGACTTATACTCCATCCTTCAGATTTTACCGAAGGAAGAAGTAAATAGACGCTTTGCAAAAGCAATCGCAACTTTGTAATATTAGCAGCGAAAGCGAGCAGTTAATAAGTTTATAAATAGAATCAGTTTGTGGAAGTAGAAATATTACCCAAACTGATTTTTTTATTTATAAATATATTACTAATAAAATATTTCTATTAATAGTGAACATAATTTGATAAAATGTTGATAGTTAAAGGAGAACGTAATATGAAAAAACGCTCTATTGGAATGATGATTTTGTTTACGATTATTACTTGTGGAATATACTTGATATATTGGTATGTCGTATTCCAAGTTGCCTTGAAGGAAAAAACCGGAGATGGCTATGGTGCAGGAATGCATATGGTCGCATCCTTATTCACTTTTGGCATTTATTACATTTATTGGCAGTATGCAGCAGGCAAGAGATTACAAAAAGCTGGCTGTAAAAGTGATAACTCAATTTTGTACCTCATTTTCCCCTTTGTTGGTTTAGGTTGGATAAACCCTTATATTATGCAATCTCAAATGAATGAAATTGCTAAGTAAGTAGTTCTAATTTTTAAATTTAACAAACCCACCATCACGGTGGGTTTTTGTTTGCATAAAAAAACCTGGCAGATTAATTCATCTGCCAGGTTGTAAATATCTAATTAGAGGACAACAACTGTGCCGTCTTCTTTAACTTCAATTTGATCTCCGGTTTTGACGGTTTGAAGAAATTCATCTCCAAGTTCATCTATGCAAATCAATGTTGAATTTTCCCATACACGAGCGAGTACTACACCGGATGCGGCGAGTGAATCTATGTGTTCGGAGAATAAGAAACAAGCAGGGTTAATACCCATAGCGCAAACTGTTTGAATAACTAGACCACCAGTGGTGGAACCAATAGTTATCGGTAAACAAAGAGCTTTACCTGTGACGTCTTTGTTGAAGACATCGGGATTATTTTGATCAGATATAACTAATCTTTTTTTGTTGGCAAGAGCGGCTTTTTGGAAAGAAGCTAACGTATTCAAACCTTGATGAGATACGACTGCTTCGCCTTTATATTCGCCTGCGGCGAGGACTCTACCTTTAAATGTTTTCATAATTATTTAGATTCCTTTCCAGTTATTATACTTAAGATTTTTGCATCTTTGTAGTATCTAGCCATGGAGTAAGTTCTCAATTTATTTGAGTTTGTCATAATGCGACGCTTGTGAGTTAAGGGATTGTTGGTATACATGAGAGGACATATGCTGGCGAGGGTACAACCGGTATTCAACAATTCTTGATACTTGGTTGTCTTCGCGAATATTTCTCTTATATCAGGAGCGCAAGTAAGCACAGTAGTTACTGCAACTTGTTTGCGTCCGTTTTCCTTTAAACCGCTTGAAATCTTATCGGTCCAATCGTTCAACTGAGCGATGGTGAGATGTGGACATCCAATAAAGCAAAGCTGAGGTTGCTTATCTTTATCTTTCCACATTACAGGGTAAGATTTTTCAACGCGCTCTAATTCAGCATCATCAATGACGTATTCCTTAGCATCTTTGTTAATTAACTTTTCACCAAGTTCTTTTGCTTCGGGGGTGAGGTTATCTATGTGATACAGACCTACAGCACCATTTGAAGCGGTAGCGGCACCAAAGTCTTTTAAATAGGCGATAGCGTCGTCGTTGAGTTCGTCACCGATGAATTTATCTAAACCCATTACGTAGGGTACATCTTCGAGGACTTTCATACCGATAGCAGAACCTAAAACCTGAGCTTCAGGCTTTTTAGTTGTTTTAACGATGATTTTCCATTTAGCTTTGCGCCCTTCATCGGTTAAGAAACCGTAGTCGGGAACGTATCCGACGATTGCTCCAAATAAATCGAGCATGCCAGAGTTTCTGTTGCAGCGCGCGCCGAGAACGGAGTTGGCGAAGACAACAGCGGAAGACTCAGCCCAGGAGAGAATATCTCCCTTTTTAGGAGTGTTACCTACTTCGGGCAAATATGAAGTGCAGGTAAATGCGTTAGCATCTTTTAAGCCAACTTTTTTAAGTTGTTCTTCATAGCGCTTTTGATCGGCGTATATTACTTTTGAGAAGACGATTTTTTCCAATGGACTGCACTTGACGTTTGTGTAATCTATCGGACGGGGATCGACTGTAAACTTTCCTTCAGTTGTAACACCTGCGGCGATTATTTCATCCATGGTTCTAAATAGAGGTTTCATGATTGAAATACCGAACGAGGTTACTAAATGGGCTTCTTTGTGAGTGACTTTTGCGAGGCGAGGTGCCTCAAACATGTCGCCGTATCTAACCATGGTCTCCAAGGCTTTTGCGTAAACTTTGCCTTTTGAACCATTGAGAATATCTAATTGTTCTTTCGTCAGTTTCATTTTTGGAGTATACATATTCATTTTTCTCCTTTTTATATGCTTCTAGCTTTGCGGTAGGCAGCGCTTGTTGCTTGATGTACTTTAGCTGACTTGAAAGCGTCGCCGATCAAGTTGATTTCAGGAGCGATGTTTTGTGCGACTAAGTCATAGTACAATTTGTTGTTAGGTGTAACACCTAAAGCGAGGATGATTGCATCAGACTTAAGTTCTTTTGTTTTGTAGACATCCTTAGGTTTCTTTGCGAGAGGATTTTTAACGTTCTCAGGTAGGATAGGATTCCATGTGAGATAAGGATTCGGAACATTTTTGTGTACGTTTTGAGAGATGATAATTGAGTCTTCTTTCATTTCAACGCACTTGGCCATATTGTATAAGGCTACGTTCTTTTCCTCTAGATAGTGAATGATGTGACCTCTGTTTGCTGTACAAACGTGATTCATTATATAAGGATCCATTTCTATTACAAAAGGTTTCTTATCATATTCGTAAGCGAGCATATATGCAGTTTCAGCACCGACAACACCACCGCCAACGACGGCGATATCTGTGAAGTCTTTCATAAGGTCAGGATTGCGAAGGACATCGGTTGCAAAGAATACATTCTTATTGTCGATACCTTTGATCGGGAACTTGTTGTTGTGAGCACCAGCGGATACGAGTATTGAATCGAACTTGCCAGCTTTTAGCATTTCTACATCTGCTGTTGTATTTAGATTGAGGGTAAGTTTACCACTCGCTTTTAATGTATTAACTTTGTGTTCAAGGTATATGAGGTAGTTTGCTACGCCGTATTTAATCTTAGCTTTACTTGCAGCAATCAACTGACCACCGATATATTTGTTTGCTTCGTACATAGTAACTGTGTGTCCGCGTTTTACTAAAACTTCAGCAGCAGTAATACCAGCAGGGCCGGCACCTATGATAGCAATGTTTTTCTTAACTTCAGCTTCGGGTATTTCTTTTGTGAATTCTTCTTCAAAAGCGGTGCGAGGGTTGACGGCACATTGAGGGTGACCACCTTCAACGAACTCGTTTAAACAACCTTCTTGGCATCCGATACAAGGAATGATTTCGTCAATCTTTCCTGCGTATGCTTTGTTCGGGAAGTCAGGATCAGCGAGCAAGGGACGAGCGAGCATGACAAGATCACACTTGTTCTCTCTGATTGCGCCTTCTGCGAGATCGGGGTATCCCAATTTACCAACACCTACGATAGGTACGTCTAAACCGGAATTAGCTTTGATGTTGTTATCTTTAAAGTAATTTTTTACAATTTCAGATATCTTTAAATAACATCCTGCGGGCATGCTCGACGGGGGATGGGGTAACCACCAGTTGTCGTAGCAACCTAAATCTACATCGAACATATCAACACCGGCTTCTACCAAGTGCTTCATGTATTTGAGAGTTTGTTCAACAGTACGTCCATTTCTAAACTTCTTTAAACTCTTATCTTTATTCATAGTATCTTTGTAAGTTTCGTTTAAAGCTAAGGATAAATCAATGCGGTACATGATGGGATATCTAGCTCCACAACGCTCGCGTATTTCCTTAACCATGTCGACACCAAAGCGCTCAACATTTGCATATTTACCTAATATTCTTCTGTTGAAAGCAGGGTTTGTTACCTGTTCGAGCAAGTAGCCTTCGTGGCCGTGAAGATAAACTCCATCGATGTTGCAAGCTTTTGCATCCGCTGCGGCTTGACCGGCATTCTTAACTATCTTTGTTAAAGAGTGATCAGATAAGGGTAAGCAGGGTATTTCAGGAATGTACCAACTGGGATTAAGCGAAGCTGAACGAGGGAATTTGTGCTGAGTGATCAGACACTGAGGATTACCGACGCGGCCTAAACCAGGAGTAAGTTGAATGAAAAATTTTGCTCCGTGTGCGTGACACTTTGCGGTTAAATCTCTCCAGCCCATAAATACTGAACGAGATCTATCTATTCTGGGAAAATATGTCAAATCTCCAAGTTCGATAAGCGACTTGTCTATGCCGTAAGAAATCGGGATTAATCCAGATGTGATTAAACCGACGCCACCAGCTGCACGCTCTTCAAAGTACTGTAACATTTTAGCGTTAGGTCTACCTGTTTCGTCACACATGCAAATGTTGCCCATGGGACCCATAACAAGTCTATTTTTCAAAGTAACGCTGTTAACTTTCACAGGTGAAAATAGTTTTGTATAAGGGTATAACTTTTTAGTCATACGCGGTATTTCAAAACCGTGGTTCCACCAATCGCCATAAGAGTCTATTAAGTCTTTAATCTCTTTGTCAATATTCATAATTTTCCTCCAAATATTGTTTAGATGATTATAGCAAAAATAACAGGCATTACAAAGACATAAAAAAGGGCATATATTTGAAAAATATGCCCTTACATACGTTATTAAACACTTATTCGTATTTAGTTAATTATCTATGTTGTATTCCTGATGAAGGAAGGTATTTACACGCTCATCCTTGCAAGAATTAAATACATTTTCAGGCGTGTCATTTGCGAGCAAATATCCGTGTTCCATAAAGATCAACTTATTGGCAACAGCTTTAGCAAATTGCATTTCGTGAGTAACGACAACCATTGTCATTCCACTTTTTACAAGAGTTTTAATTACTTCTAATACGGACGATGTCATTTCAGGGTCCAAAGCGGAAGTTGGTTCATCAAAGAGCAAAACTTCAGGGTTCATACACAGAGCTCTTGCGATAGCAACCCGCTGTTTTTCTCCGCCAGAAATATTGTTTGTTCTAAAATGCATGCGCTTGCCCATACCTACGAGATTTAAATTCTCAATAGCTATTTTTTCGGCTTCTTTTTTAGAGCGTTTTAATACGGTGCGTTGCGGCAAAACACAATTTCCTAGTACGGATCTATTATTGAACAAATTAAAGGACTGAAATACCATTCCAACGTGAGAACGATAAGTGTTGATATTCAATGTATCGATGTTTTCACCGTGAAATTCAATTGTTCCTTTGGAAGGTATTTCAAGTTGGTTAATACATCTCAACATGGTTGATTTACCTGCGCCAGAAGGGCCAATAACGGAAATAACATCACCTTTATTAATGTCAAAAGAAATATTCTTTAATACGTGTGTTTGATCGTCATAACTTTTAGCGAGGTTTTTAATGCTGATTATGGGGTTTGATTTTTTCATTATTTTGAAACCTCCTTATTTTCATCAAAGTGTTTGACATTAAATGGATTGCTGATGCCATTCTTTTTTTCTTTCGACAATTGTCTAATTATAAGAGAAGTACACAAAGTTAGAAGTAAGTATATGACAGCAACGATTAAATATCCTGCTATTTGAAAATAATTTCTATTCGTAGCAGCGGATACAGAAGCGTAAAGCTCGGTTAGACCGATGACATTTAAAACTGAAGAGTCTTTAATATTAACGATGAACTCGTTGCCAATAGTGGGCAAGGAATTTTTCAATGCCTGAGGAATTACAACTTTCCAAATTGTTTGCATATAGGTCATACCTAAACTTCTTGCTGCTTCCATTTGGCCATCTTCAACTCCGTTCATTCCTGAACGAACTATTTCAGCCATATAAGCGGATGTATTTACGGTTATAACAAATAATCCGCAGATCATATATCCGTTGAAGAAACTAGAAAAGCCCAAAGCTGACCAAACGATTCCAATGCTAGCTCCGCCAAAGAATACCAGCATAGCTTGGACCATCATCGGGATTCCGCGCCACAATTCAATGTGTATCGTAGCTAGAGTTTTCCCTAATCCTTTTAAGAATTTAACAAATGCTTTGTCTTGTTTATTTATTTTTAGATTTCTTAAAAGTGCGAAAATGATTCCTAAAAATAAACCGACCAATGTACCTATAATGGCAAGGACTAATGTTGCCAGTAGTCCTTTAACAAAATATGATCCGTAATTATTTAGGAGGTAAACGATTTGTTCAATTAGCGACATCGTTACAAGTTACTTCCGTTAACGATTGAAACTGCAACTGGATATTCAGCAGTCATGGCGTCGGCTACTCCAGTGCTTACTGCGATTGATGCATCCGCAAATGTTTTTAATGCGGATTGATGAATTGCTCCATATGTTGGTACGAGAACATTTTCAATTACATCATCTGTAACTGTTTGAATTTGCGAAACAATCTTCATATTTTCTAAATCGTTTAAATCCGTCATATTTGCTAATTCGGAGTCAGCCTTAACGATCAATACTAATTCTGAAGTGTAGTAGGTTTCTGTAAAATCAATTGATAATCTGCGTTCTTCAGTATCAGTCATACCTGCTATGACCATATTGATACTGTCAGATTTTAAAGCGGGAATGAGCGAATCCCAAGTTAACTTTTTAATTATTAGATTGTAATTCAGGGTTTTTGCACACAATTTGGCTATTTGCACGTCGTAACCATCTGCGTATTCTCCAGTTTGATCATATATAGGATATGTGAAAGAGTTGGGGGAAATCTCCGTCCAATTAAACGGAGCATAGTTTGCTTCCATGCCGACAATCAAAGTTTGTTTCGACTCATCGTAGGGTGCTACTGTTATACCATCGGTCTCATCGTCGCTCAATTCTAGTGTGCTAGAGCGTTCGGTGGCTGCGGTCATCATAGCATTTCTCTCTTCAGTCGTAATTGTGGCAAGAGCAGCATTTAATGGAGCTGTTAATTCGGAATCTTTCTTAACTCCAATGGATACGGACAAGTCCTTTTGTGCCTCACCTAATATAGATTGAGAGAACTGGACTATCGCTAGACCAGAATCTGTGCTACCACATGATGTGACAGCGGCAACTGAACTTAATAGAAGACATGAACTTAAAATAACGTTTACTTTTCTCATAAAAAAAGTTCCTTTCCTAAAATCGCATTCTATTAATGCAATTTTCCCGGAAGGAATAACTTGACATCAATAGCTCCTCTACTTATTACTAAGTAGGAGTATAGAAGGTGTTACCTAATATACCAACTCAATATCAATTAGCTTTAATATTGGTTTCGGCCATCTTACCTTTTTAATAACTTCTTTTTGCTAGTGAAGTTAAAATACTGATTAAGAAAGCTCCTCTATCGGATTTTATGTTTTTTATTTTGCACTATTTAAAATTCATTGTCAACAAGGTTATTTTAATATTTTGTTAAGTGACATAGTAAACGC
>Ga0172378_10003834_pt1 | contig 14142 bp, 5 predicted proteins | sample GrowelOW332metaG_FD_119755 | JGI IMG/M metagenome (GOLD analysis project Ga0172378, IMG submission 119755) | Groundwater microbial communities from an aquifer near a municipal landfill in Southern Ontario, Canada - Pumphouse #3_1 metaG | ecosystem: Environmental > Aquatic > Deep subsurface >... | reverse complement strand
GGAGATCAGAATTTACCTGAAAGTCAGAGGGAAACATGGTGTCCTGTAAATTCATATAATGCTGACAGTCCGTTACAATCTTCAGGATTAATTGGACCTGTGACTATTTCAGGAATAAAATAAAAGACATATAATAAAAAGGGATAACCTGATTTGTAATAACTAATAACCAGGGGGAAACTAAACTATTAAACTATGAAAAATAACAGTAATTATTTACAAATTGGGATTTTACAGGGATTTATAATTATTATGGTTCTGTTTTTCTTTAGCTGTACTTCACAGAAAGGAAAGGAAGAGACGTCTGACGATCAAAATTTATCAAATTCTTCCGGTGAAAATTACTATCGTGACATTTATCCGGATACATGGGTGGCAAATGACGCATTAGGTCGAATTATGCCTGACTATCAGGAAACGGGTCCTGTTAAAAAAGATCAGCGCCGTATAGTAGGTATCTTTTATATTACATGGCATTCTCAGAATGCACACACGGGAGTTAAAGGTTCATTTCCTGATGTAACAAAAATTTTGAATACTGATCCGAATGCACGGTTTGAAGCAAAAAATCCGTTATGGACACGTGGGAGCTATCACTGGGGTGAACCGGAGAATGGTTATTTCCTTAGTCAGGATGAATATGTTATAAGAAAAGATATGTCTATGTTGTCAGACGCAGGCGTTGATGTTCTGGTTATGGATGTAACTAATGCAGTTCGCTATTGGGATGAATGGGAAGTTACTTTTAGTACAATGGAAAAAATGAAGGCAGAAGGTAACAAAGTACCAAAGTTTTGCTTTTGGGCTTTTAACGGTCCCGTAATTACAGTAGTGCAGGATTTATACGATAAAGTATATAAAAAGTCGAAATATAAAGATTTATGGTTTTATTGGGATGGGAAACCTTTATTATTGTATAATGGGAATCCTTCTGTAGATGCCAACGGAGGTAAAGTCAAAAATCCTAATCCTCATTTTGATAAAGATGCTATAGTAAATTCATCTAATTCTCATTACGGAGATCCGGATTATACTGAAAAATATTATAAAGACTATACTGCAGAAGTAAAGAGTTTTTTTACAAAGAGAACTATGTGGTGGGGATATTATAAATGGGCAGGAAAACGTTTTGTAGGAACCGAAGATAACTGGAGCTTTGGTTACAGTATGGCAGATCCTGAAGTTAAAGCATTAAAACCCGAAGAGCTTCTGTCAAAGCATAAAGGAAAACTTGAAGAAGCTGCAGTTACACCGGCACAGCATCCTGTTACCATGACTAAAGTAAATATGGGTGTTGGCAAATCATGGTCACGCAAATACGGTGAACCTAAATTAAATAAATATGATATGCCTGATTCAGCTTATGTTCCATGGTTAGGTAAAACTGTAAAAGATCCAACAGGTTATGGTATATATTTTCAGGAACGATGGGATGAAGCAATTGCAGCTAATCCACAATTTCTTTATATTAATGACTGGAACGAATGGACTGCCGGTAAATACCAGCCCAAGGAACGTAAGACAACCCCCTGGCTGGGAAGGGACAATTCTTTCTTTTTTGTGGATCAGTACAATTCTGAATTTAATCGTACTGTTAGTCCTATGAAAGGCGGATATACCGATAATTATTATATGCAAATGGCACAAAATATCCGTAAGTATAAAGGAATAAGACCAATCCCTGAACTTAAAGGTTTTGTTTCCGTTAAAATTGACGGAAAATTTAAAGACTGGAATAAATCTAAAACGGAATACAGAGACACAAAAGGAGATATTTTTCATAGAAACGCCAAAGGATATGCTGGCCTTGTTTATACAAATAATTCTGGTAGAAATGATATAATTACATGTAAAGTTGCTGTTGAGAAGAAGGATGTTTGTTTCTATGCCGAAACAGATAAAGCTCTTACTCCTTTTAATGGCAATCAATGGATGTTGCTGATGATAGATGCAGATAAAAATTCTGATACAGGATGGTATGGTTATGATTATATAATAAACAAAAAAGTTAAAGATGAAAATACCACAACACTGATGAGTTACGACAGCACTAATCCTGAAAATCCATGGAAAGAGGTGGCTGATCTTAAATATTGTTATGCCGGAAATAAACTGGAAATAGAAGTTCCTCGTGAATTGCTGGGATTGTCCGGTAATCAGTTCGTTTTCGATTTTAAATGGAGCGACAATGCTGGCAAACTGGAAGATCCTGTTTCATTTTGCATAAACGGTGATACAGCTCCCAACCGGAGGTTTAATTACCGGTGTATCTGGAAGAAATAAGATAATAGATATATTCAGAATATAGGACTTTATTACTGAAGAATTTATGAATTAAATACAGAAAATATATAATAATAATGTCTGCATACTGATAAAAAGTTTGCAGTGAAAAATATAAAAGAAAGGAGGAATAAGACCAGTAGAAATAGACATAAATAAAGTGCTTACACATTAGATATGAGATAAACACTATAAACAATAGTTGGTGTGTCATTAATAGTAAAAGAGTTTGCTGTTGATGAATATTATTGTAAATTCAAGAGAGTTTGAAAATATAATGATATACTGCCTGAAAGATTTTTAGAATATTGAAAATTAATGATGTAAGTGTAAATGCTTAATACTAAAAAAATGATGAAAAAATTTCGATATTATCTTGGAAATCATTTTATAAATTAAAAAAAAACAGAGGATTTTTGATTATCCACTGTTTATATATTCCTGTATAAGGATGGAATGTCTAATTAAAATTAAGTGAACAATTTTATGAAAAAGAAACGAAATGGGTATTCTCCTTCATTGGAGGAGCTTACTTTACAATTATTGAGAATGATGGGTCTTCTTGCTTTTTCTTTGTTAGCGGTATTTTTTCAGGTTTCTGCTAACGAAAATTCGCGCGTTGCCGGCATTAGTCTTGATGTCGAAGAGTCAAGTCTGAATAATGTTATTCAGAAAATTCAGCAGCAGACAAATAAAAATTTCATTTATTCTGCTGAAGATGTTGATGGAATTTATCTCTCTGATGTTAAGATTTATGGAGCTAGTCTCGAAAAAACATTAAAACAGTGCCTGAAAGGGACAAATTTAGAGTATGAATTGTCACAAAATACAGTGATTATTCGATCTCGTTCTTCAGAAAAAGTAAAAAATATTTCTGAAGATGGTGGTATTATTACAGGAAAAGTTTCGTCAGACGGTGAATTGATTCCTGGAGTTTCGGTAGTTATAAAGGGTACTACCATAGGTACAATTACCGATATAGATGGAAAATTTTCTTTATCAGGAATTCCTGATAATGCGATTATAGTTTTTTCTTTTGTAGGATTGGAAACTCAGGAAATCCAATATTCAGGACAAAATATCCTGAATGTGAAATTGGTGAAAAAAACAGAAGGAATTGATGAGGTTGTAGTAGTTGGTTATGGTGTACAGAAAAAAGTGTCTGTGAGTGGATCTGTTGCTACTGTTAATACAAAGGAACTTACAAATACTTCTGCTTCAACACTTGACAATGCGCTGGCAGGTAAGTTGCCTGGACTTTCTTCAGTTCAGAATGGAGGTGGTCAGCCTGGAAAGGATGCAGCTACAATATATTTGCGAGGAGCTTCTACAGTAAACGGGAAATCTCCTTTGATTTTGATAGATGGTGTTCCCAGAACTAATATTAGTACTCTGGATGTCCACGAAGTGGCTTCTGTTTCTGTTCTGAAGGATGCCTCTGCTACTGCTTTGTTTGGTGTTCGTGGTGCTAATGGTGTAATTTTGATTACTACAAAACGTGGTAAAAAAGGAAAATCTGAACTTTCAGTCAATGTAGAACAAAGTTATACTTCTTTTACAAAAGAGCCTAAGCGCCTTCATTCATGGGAATATATGAAATTACGAAATGAAGCTTTTGTAAATGATGGTGAAGAACCTAAATACAGTGATGCAGATATAGCCAAATATACAAATCCTCTTGAAGGACTGGATCCTTCTGATCCTGATTATGCTCATAAGGCAATGCTTCGTAATTACATGTATCCTGATCATGATTATTACAGGGAATTAATTAACAAATATACTCCTTCTACAAGGGTTAATGCCAGTATGAGTGGTGGAAATGATAAGGTAACTTATTTTATGAATTCCAGTTATTATGATCAGGGAGGTAATCTTAATACAGAACCGAAATCAACTCTTGGATATGATCCTTCTTCCAAATTGAATAGATATACTTTTAGGGCTAATTTGGATTATAAAATTTCAAATACACTTTCTGCCTTGTTAAATCTGGGTACATATATCGAAAGAGTTAATATGCCTAATGTAGGTGCTATGTATGGTAATGGGGATGAAAACTGGATGATGAGAGACCTGTTTTACCAGGCAAAAACTATTCTGCCTATTACTCCAGGTCCTACTACAATTGAAGGATTTGGCGTTGCTCCTGGACAGATAGTTGATCCGGGATATCTTGATCGTTCTGCTTTTGAAGTTATGAACCGTAGAGGATATCGTAAAAACGTAAGGACAAATCTTAATTCTTCTTTTGGATTAAACTGGGATCTTGGTACGTTAATAACCAAAGGGCTGAGTATGAAAGGATTAGGTTCTTATGATGCTTATTCAGGCAGTACTTTAGAGGGTTCGAAGACTGAACGGCTTTATCGTTCTTCTGTTAATACAACTACTGACGAATTGAGTTATTCGATCTACAGGGATACTGATAACCCGATTTCTGTAAGTAGATCAACTTCTTCTTATTATGATATTAATTTACAGGGAAGTATAAATTATGCCAGAACTTTTGGAAATCACAAGGTTGGTGGTATGGTTCTGGCGCAGCGTGATTTTTGGGATCATAAAGCTGAAATTCCTCATAATGTGATTGGTTTGTCAGGTCGTTTTACCTATGACTATAATGAATCTTATTTTGCAGAAGTTGATATGGGTTATAACGGATCGGAACAATTTTCTCCTAATAAAAGATATGGTTTTTTTCCTGCTTTTTCAGGAGGCTGGGTTGCTAGTAATGAAGACTTTATGAAAGGTGGTGCTATTCTGACATATTTGAAATTAAGAGCATCTTACGGAAAAGTAGGAAATGATAATATGGGGGATAGTAGATTTCTTTATCTTGATGATACCTATATTGGTGGCGGAACTCTTGGTAGTCTTGGTAACGGAACCAATGTTGTTGAAGGAATTCGTGGAAATGCAAATCTGACATGGGAAAGTGCATGGAAAAAGAATTTCGGAGTTGATTTTCAACTTTTTGAGAATTTAAATGGTTCTTTCGATTATTTTACTGAACATCGTTCAGATATTTTGATTAGTCGTCATACTGTACCTATTTTTCAGGGTGTTCCTCTTGGATATATTCCATTACAGAATATGGGTGTTGTGGATAATCACGGATATGAGGTAGAGATGAACTATAAAAAGGAAATTTCTGATGATTTGTCTTTCACTGTTAAGGGTAACTTTAGTTATAATCATAATACTGTTAAAGAATTTGACGAGGTTGCAAGAGATTCTTCATATTACTGTCAGACTCGTACTGAAGGTTATTCTTTAGGGACACAGTGGGGATATGATATTGACTGGGATAATACCGGAGGCTACTGGACTTCTCAGGATGAAATTGATAACAGTCCTTTAAGTTATGATTTCGGGATACCAAGGCCTGGTGATTTTAAATACATTGATAAGAATGGTGACAATATAATTAATAGCAAAGATCAGGTTCCTATTAAGGGTCCTTCTATACCACGTATTAATTATGGTGTTACGTTAGGTGTTAACTGGAAAAATTTTGACTTTTCCATATTTATTCAGGGTGTAGGACAGTTTTCCAGTATGAGAGCATCTCAGGGAACCTATGAATATACTAAGGAAGGAACATATTATACTTATCATCGTACTGCATGGACTCCTGAGAGATGGGCTAACGGATCTAAGATCACTTATCCGGCGCTGAGTAGAAATGCTAACACAAATCATGTAGCTAATGATTTCTTTATTATGGACAGGTCTTTTACCCGTTTAAAAAATTTAGAGCTGGGTTATTCTTTAAAGGATTCTCCTACTCTTTCTATGCTAGGGATAAACAATCTACGGATATATGTCAGCGGACATAATCTTTATACCTGGGATCATCAGCCATTGGATGATATTGATCCTGAGAATGATGATTCAATCGGTTATCCTGTAACCAAGATGGTTAATTTTGGTTTTAATGTAACATTCTAATAAATTAATAATTAAGGAAAATATGAAAAATAAGATATTTGCTTATTTGTTTTACGGAACGATGATATTTTTGATAACGTCATGTTCCGGCGTTTTGGACATAGCTCCAGACGGACGAATATCGGAAGAAGATGTTTTTTCGGATAATGACAAAGTGAGTGCATATTTAAACACTTGCTATAGTCATATTGCGGATAGGGGTGTCACTTATTTCTTTTGGTCTCGTGGACCGGTGGAATGGTCGGATGAAGCCTGGGATACAGATGCGGAGGCCGAATCATGGATTAAATCAGGCTCCTGGTATAATGGTAATATTTCTGCTGCCAATAATCCTATTGAATCCTGGCCTAATGATAATAATAACGGAAATTATTGGTATATGAGCTGGAATGGCATAATGTTATGTAATAAATTTTTAGCTAAAATAGATGATGCTACAGTAACATCTCCAAGTGATCGTAGTCGGTGGAAAGCTGAAGCTCATTTGTTGCGTGCTTATTATTATTCAGAATTGTTACGCTGGTATGGAATGGGTTTACCTATTGAGAAAGAAGCTTTCGATTATACTGGTGATTTATCAGTTATTGAAAGATCCAGTTATTATGACGTAGTAAAATTTATTATAGAAGATTGTGATTTTGCGTTGAATAATGCTGATCTTCCATGGAGGATTACTACGGGTGGTGAATATGGCAGGTTTACTAAGGCTTTGGCCGAAGGAATTAAATCACGGATGATTTTATTTGCTGCCAGTCCGTTGTATAATGATGGTAAAAATTATTGGGAAGAAGCATATACTGTTAATAAGACAGTATTAGAGGAATTGAAAGAACATGGGTATACCCTTTATTCTTCAGTCAATTTTCCTGCAACATATAAATCTGATAATGCTTGTTTGCCGAATGATTATTCAGCTTTGTATAATGAATATTTTACAAATTCTATGGCTTATTCTGCTGATCCGGTAGATAAAGAAACTTTGTATCAGACTAAAGGTGGTCAAGGTACTATATTTGATGTTGACGGAATTGGAGCACAAAATGGCTATAAATCCGGAACTTGTCCATCTCAGGAGTTGGTAGATGCTTTTGAAACAATTGATGGAAAACCTATTTTAGATCTTGAAGAACCTTATCTTGATGAAGAACATCTTCAACCCAATTACAATAGTAATAATACATTGTATGATCCTCAAAATCCATATGAGAACAGGGATCCTCGGTTTTATGCCGATATTTATTATAACGGATCTAAGCGTAAGTGTTGGTGGGGATTCGATGAAGTTGCTGGATGTATAGAAAATTTTCCGGCTTCTAAAGGGGATCGACTACGTATTGTTGCTACATGGAATGGAGAACCTAAAACAGGGATTAGCAAAACGACAAGATTTATGACCAGAACCGGTTATTATCAACGTAAATTTCAACATCCGAATAGTGGTGCTAATCATGCTGTCGCAGGTGCAAATTTTAAATTTTTGCGTCTTGGAGAAGTCTATCTGAATCTTGCTGAGGCTGCTGCAGAAGCAAACCATCTTCCTGAGGCAGAAGCAGCAGTAAATAAAATTAGAGAAAGGGTTGGTATGCCTGATTTACCAGTAGGATTGTCACAGCCTGAAATGATTCTTCGTGTTCGCCATGAGCGTCGGGTTGAATTAGCTATGGAAGAAAACCGTTTTTATGATGTCCGTCGTTGGAGTCTTCCTGATGGAGATTTATCGAAAACAGATAAATGGATAACTGCTATGGATATTACAAGAAATGATGACGGTACTTATACTTATAACCGTCGTACGGTAAGATCTACACCCCGTGCGTGTTACACCAATAAATATCTTAAATTACCGATTTCTTTAGACGAGGCCAATCGTACACAATCAATTTTTGGTACTACTTGGCAAAATCCGGGATGGTAATATTAGTAATGGATTTAAACAAAAAAGTATAATGAGAAACTATAAATTAGATTTAAGATCTGGAATACTGTTGATGTTCTTGTTAATGTGCTCTTTTGGGGTAACACTTAACGCACAGCAGACTTCTACTTCTATAAACGGGAAAGTGTTAGATGAATATAATACCCCTATTCAGGGAGTATCTGTATTTACACTAGACGGTCAGTCAAAAGCTCTTACTGATGCAAAGGGAGAGTATACTATTATAAGGAATGATGAAAATAAATTTTTAACATTCTCATTCATTGGCTATTTAAAACAGAAAGTTGAAATTGATAATAAAAAACAAATAAATGTGATTCTTTTATCAGATGAGAATAATCTGGATGAAGTTATAAATCTGGGATATTCTTCTCAGCGCAGAGGTGAACTTTCCGGAGCAATTTCTTCTGTATCTGGTAAAGAGCTTAGTAAATCACCGGTTGCTAATCTTGGAATGACTTTTGCGGGCAGATTACCAGGTTTGTTTACGCATGAGACATCATCTGAGACTGGAAGAGCCGGTACCAGTATGTATGTCCGTGGAACTTGTGCCAATCGTTTAAATGAGCCGATTGTTATAATTGATGGTATTGTTTCTTCATATAGTAGTAATCAGTGTCTGGAATATATTACTCCTGAAGAGATTGAATCAATAACTCTTTTAAAAGATGCTTCTACTGAAGCTTTGTATGGTATTCAGGGAGCTAACGGAGTACTTGTTATTACCACTAAACAAGGTGTGCCAGGAGAGTTAAAGGTAAACGTTCGTTTTGATGAATCTCTACAACAAATGACTACGGAACCTGCTTTTATTAATTCTGGTGAGTATGCTACTTTGAGAAATGAAGCTGCTTATAATGACGGGAAAGGATCAAATTATTACTTTTCTGATGATGAGATAAATAAGTATAATTCAGGCGAAAATAGGACTCTATATCCGAATTCCAACTGGAAAAATATATTTATGAAAGATTTTGCAAAGATGCAACGGGTAGGAGTTGATTTGTCAGGTGGAAACGATAAAATTCAGTATTTTACCAATGTAAATTGTATGCATCAGGGTAGTCAGTTTAAAACTGATCAGTCTGATTATGATACTGCACCAAATTTTACATGGATAAATTTCAGGTCTAATTTAGAGGCAAAAATTAATGACTGCATAGGGACGTATCTTCATTTGAGTGGAAATATTAAAAGGGAAAGAACGCCAGGGAGTTCAATTTTTTCACAGTCTTTGTATAGCAGCTTATTTGAGATGCCTTCAACCGTTTACGGTCCTGTAACTCCAACTATAACAGATGATGAAACAGGAGCCACATCCGGAAATGAGGTAATTACTACTTCTTTGGTGAATAATCCTACATACGGAATGCTAAACCGTTCGGGATATACTCGTCATACGGTAACTAATATTTATGCTCAGTTTGGTATTAATTTTGATTTGAAATTTTTAACTCAGGGATTGAAGGCTTCCGGTGTTATAGCTTACCAGACAAATTCGGTAAACAGTCTTTATACAACACAGGATTATGAAAGGTATGTATATTCAGGATATTCTGATCCTAATACTCTTTCTTTTGAAAAGAAAGGTTCTAATAATAATACAACCTTGGCATATGGTAAGACAACAGGTTTTTATTATCATTTAACCTATCAAGGGAAAATGGATTATAAACGTAACTTCGGACGTCATGAAGTTACAGGTTTGGCATATGCATTTTATGATGATTTGTCAACGTCATCCAATAGTTCTCCGTATTGCCTTCCATACAAGAGACTGAGTTCAGGATTAGAAGCAACTTACGGATATGATAGCAGGTATTATCTGAAACTCGATGCCGGATATACAGGATCAGGACAGTATGTAGGTGACAGTCGTTTTATATGGACACCAGCTATTTCAGGTGCATGGGTTGTTTCTAATGAATCTTTTATGAAGGACATGAAAGTGTTTGATTATTTAAAATTAAGAGCTTCTTATGGAAAGACAGCTAATGATAATGATAATCAGGGACGTTTTATATATCTTGATAATGTGACATATTCAGGTGGTGGTCCGATAAGTGATTTACGCTTTTATATAAATGAAAAACAGACAGCTAATACTTCTTATGCACCGGAGATTGTAAAAAAGCAAAATTACGGGATAGACTTTGGACTTTTTAAAGGATTTTCGCTGAGTGTAGATGTGTTTAAGGAACATATTGATAATATGATTGTAAATGCAGCTGTTTCTGTTCCGTCTTATCAGGGAATTCCATTGTCTAATTATCCTGTTACTAATGGAGGAGAATATGAAAATAAGGGATATGAAGTACAGGCTTCTTTTACTAAGAAAATCTCAAAAAATCTGAAGGTAAACTTAGGTGGATTTATGATGTATGCGAAGAATAAAGAAATTTATTCTGCAGAAGCTCAAAAATCAGAGGACTATGCTTATCGAAACCGTACAGAAGGTTATTCTTATGGACAATCCTTTGGTTATAAGGTTGATTATGGTGTTGATAGTCCAAATGGATTTTTTAACTCTCAGAGTGATATAGATGGAAGTGGATTAACTTATTCATTTGGGACACCTAGGGTAGGTGATTTGAGATATCAGGATCTTAATAATGATAAAATCATTGATGAGAAAGATCAGGCACCTATAGGAACAGGAGTTATGCCAAGGTATTATTATGGAATCTCAGGGGGACTTACATATAAATCGTTCGATTTTAGTTTCCTTTTTCAGGGAGTTGCAAAATGGTCTTCTATATATTCAGGAATAGGTGTATATGAAACCAGTATTGATGGAGTGTATGGTTCTTTGCATCGTAATGCATGGACACAGGAAAGGTATAATAGCGGAGAAGAAATAACTGCTCCTGCATTATCATTGACTACTTCAACGAGTACATGTGCAAGTGACTATTATGAATATGACAGGTCGTATCTTCGTCTGAAGAATTTGGTAATAGGATATACCTTGCCGACTAGTGTTTCGGAGAAATTTAAAGCAGGTAAAATTCGTGTTTATTTGAGCGGACAAAATTTGTTTACCTGGGATAAAATGAAGTCAGATGATTTTGGTCCTGAGGGTAGCTATTCTGCTATTCCTGTTTACAGGGTATATAATGCAGGGTTAAGCATTCGTTTTTAGACAGGCAGAGTAATTTTTAACCTTGAAATAAAAATAGTATGAAAAAGAGATATATAATTTATTTTTTAATGATTGTTGCCACAGGCTTTTTTACTGCATGTAGCGATAAACTTGATCTTGATCCTGATGGTCGTATTTCTATTGATAATGTGTTTTTAGATCAATACAAGACCATGGGCTATCTGAATTCATGTTATTCACATTCTCCGGCACCCTATATGGATAGAGCGTCTGTTTGTGATGAAGCAGAAGATGCTGACGATAATACTTCTGGTTCCAGATATACCGCATGGTATACTGGTGCAGTAAACGCTTCTTCTTTTGCGGGTTATTCCGTTGATGGAAGTCCGTGGGATGGTCTTTATCAGGGAATTCGTAAGTGTAACGTTTTCCTTGAAAATTTGGAAACGTCAAATGTGTCTAGTTCAGATGACGAAAAGCAATGTTGGTCAGCAGAGGCTCATACTTTGCGTGCATTATATTATTTGCAATTGATAAAGAGGTATGGAGGCGTTCCTATTTTGGATAAATCTTTTGCAATTGATCATGATTTTTCAGCAGATAAAAAATCCACTTTTTCTGAAGTGGTAAAATTTATTATTGCAGATTGTGATTCAGCATTGACTGCACCGGACACTGAGAATGGATTCCATTGGGAGGTATATGATAATGAAAATGGCAAAATGAATCCAGCAATTGCTTATGCAATTGAATCAGAAGCAGTTACCTATGCTGCAAGTGCTTTATGGTCAGACGGTACATATTCATGGGAAGATGCTACTAAAATTAATGGTAAGGCTCTTTCGGAATGTTTGTCACATGATTATGAGTTGTTCAATAATGAACCTGTTGACAATGCCGCTCAGAATCCTTATGCACTGTATTTTCTCACTAAATCAAATGATCAGCGTTCTGTAGACAAAGAAACTATTTTTCAGTGCGGTGGTACTATGGCTGTCTGGAAATATGCAGGTTTACCGACAACTGAGGGTATGATTAAATCAGGACCTTGTCCTACTCAGGATCTTGTTGACTGTTATGAAATGGCTGCTACAGGAGAAGCTCCGATAACAGGTTATACTGATGCTGATCACCTTCAACCTATTATAAACAATGCATCCGGTTATGATCCTGCTAATCCTTATGAAGGCAGGGATCCTCGGTTTTATGCATCTATTTATTATAACGGGGCTCAGATCAGTTTAGCTGCTGTGCAATCAAGGGATGATAGTTATAATATATCAATTGGTGATGGTGCTCAGGTAAATCAAATTGATGTAACTAATATTGATGATTATAAAGAGTTGGTATCAACGGGAGGCGATCCTTTTATTTCAACTGGAGTTTTGCAGGCCGATTTAGATAGTCCTCCTTCTATTATTCTTACATTTGAATATAAGTCTCCGACAGGTTGTCCTAGTCCTCAAATTTTTTATGGAACTCCGGCTGGAGCGTGGAATGGTGGAAAACAGCAAATGCTTAATAATATTCCTGTTTCTACAGAGTGGACTACTTTTACTCAAAATATTTCATCAGGAGCCGGTGCTGCAGGTTGGGGAGCAAAAGGTGATAATTTACGGTTTGATTATACCAATTCAAATGATTCCAAGATATTGGATATAAAGAATATGCGTATACTAGTTATTAGTGCTGGCTCTCAGACAACTGTTCAGTCGTATGTTGGCGGGGCTGAAGGAATTTCTCAGACTCTCCGTACTCATACTCACACAGGATATTATCAGCGTAAGTTTAATAACTGGAAATCAAATGAGAGTACTAATGCTGATGGAGCAATTCGTATGTTCCGTCTTGCAGAATTATATATGAATTTTGCTGAATCAGCATATCAGTCTAATGGTCCTGATGAAGAGATCTCTATAGGATCAGGAATAACAATGAGTGCAAGGGATGCCGTAAATGCTGTAAGAAAGAGAGCAGGAATGCCTGATTTTCCGTCTGGAATGTCTGTAGACGATTTTAAGGCGAAATACAGGAACGAACGTAGGGTGGAATTTGCTTTTGAAGATTTTCGTTTCTTTGATGTTCGTCGCTGGAATATTATTGATAAAACAGACAAATTTGTTACCGGTATGGAAATTACGAAGGAACCTTCGGGTTATATTTATAAAAGGTTTAAATTTGATGACAGAAACTGTTATTCTGAAAAATGGCTAAGGTATCCTATTAGTCAGTCAGAAGTAGACAAAGTTCTCAATGCTACCGGAGTAAATTGGCAGAACGTCGGCTGGTAATATATAACAGATCTAATTATATAAAATATTTAATTTTATATGTTACAATAAGTTTCCCGGGTTTTCCCGTGGAAACTTATTTTTTTAAAGGGTAATGTTAAAATTATAGTTTCCTATAAGTATCAAAAATATCAAAACAAATGGTTATAAATAATATATCGTATTGTGATTATTTATTTATGTTTATTTATTGTCCTTTACCTATATAATGTAAAAGATCTGTCTTTTTTATTATCCTATGCTTTGTTACTTAAATTATTTTGAAGAATAATATTAATGTTTTGGAGTTTTAAATTTTATCGTTAATTTCGAAACTGAGTAATAATATGTTTTAATGATTATGAGTTTTTTATTTACGAAAAATTATAATTATTTGATGTATATTTTGAAATTAACTATTTAAAGAAAGTTTATATGATTTTATTCAGGATTTTTTATAAAGGAATAAGGACCTTCAGTAATCATAAAAAATTAATTGTATTACTTGGATTCCTGATTTTTTGTTCATGCGATACAAAAGATATGGAAAAAATTCAGGATCAGTTTACTCCTCTTCCTGCAAATTCTATTCATTT
>Ga0172378_10003831_pt1 | contig 14148 bp, 7 predicted proteins | sample GrowelOW332metaG_FD_119755 | JGI IMG/M metagenome (GOLD analysis project Ga0172378, IMG submission 119755) | Groundwater microbial communities from an aquifer near a municipal landfill in Southern Ontario, Canada - Pumphouse #3_1 metaG | ecosystem: Environmental > Aquatic > Deep subsurface >... | reverse complement strand
TAACGTTCATTTGATGTTTCTATTTTCATTGATCTTTGCGATTAATTATTTACTCGACGCAAAGATAATCAACACAGACAAGACACACAATACGCCGCTGCGGAGACGCTTACCAGGAATCTTTCAGTCTATTTTGGGCAAGAATTTTTATTATTTCTTGCCTTTGAATGATCATCTTTCTCTTTTTTAATTTGATTTTGTAGATTGATTTGATTGGAGAAATTAATTTGATTTATGGACAAAGAAAAAGCATGAAGTTGTCAAATAGACAACCTCATGCTTTTCTAGTTATTTAATTTTACCCTTTATTTTTCGTTCAAGAAAGGATATCCATAGGTAGTTGGTGGAACCAAAGTTTCCTTAATACAACGTGGGTTTGTCCATCGGATGAGGTTAAGTGGGCCACCTGCTTTATCATTTGTACCTGAAGCGCGTGAGCCACCGAAAGGTTGTTGTGCAATGACCGCACCGGTTGGCTTGTCGTTGATGTAGAAGTTACCAGCTGCATAGCGTAGTTTCTCTTGAGCTACTTCAATTGCATAGCGATCGGTAGACCAGATAGAACCTGTAAGTGCATATGGAGAAGTCTGATCGCAGAGTTCAAGTGTCTCTTCGAATTTAGCATCTTCGTAAACGTAGATTGTAATTACCGGACCAAAGATCTCTTCTTCCATTGTTTTAAATTTCGGATCAGTAGTCAAAATAACGGTCGGCTGTACAAAATAGCCAACGCTCTTATCTCCTTCACCACCGAAAACAATTTCAGCGTCTTTTGAAGCTTTTGCGTAATTGATGTACGACATGATATTGTCGAAAGAAGCTTCGTCAATTACGGCATTAATGAAGTTCGTAAAGTCGGTAGGGTCGCCCATTTTGATCGTAGCAAGTTGAGCACCAACCTCTTCCTTTACTTTGTTCCAAAGTGAAACAGGAAGATAGGCACGTGAACCGGCTGAACACTTCTGACCTTGATATTCAAAGGCACCACGTACAATCGCAGTAGCAACTTCTGTAGCAGGAGCTGAAGGATGAACGAAAATAAAGTTCTTACCACCAGTCTCACCAACAATGCGAGGATAAGATTTGTAGGTAGACAAATTCTCACCAATTTGACGCCATAGTGAGTTAAACGTTGCGGTTGAACCAGTGAAGTGTAAACCAGCGAAATCAGGACTATTGGTAATTACTTTACCAATCAAGCTTCCTTTACCGGGGATAAAGTTCACTACTCCGTCGGGTAAACCAGCTTCTTTAAAAACCTTCATTAGGAGGTAGTTTGAGTGGATTGCTGTAGTAGAAGGTTTCCAAACACATACGTTACCCATCATTGCAGGAGCCATGTTTAGGTTCGATGCGATAGAACTGAAGTTGAAAGGAGTCAGTGAAAATATAAATCCTTCTAAAGAACGGTAGTCCATACGGTTAAGTATGCCGGTTTCTGAATAAGGCTGATCAGCGTATACTTGACTTGCATAGAAAGTGCTAAAGCGTAGGAAGTCGATTAGTTCGCAAGGAGCATCAATTTCTGCTTGGAAAGGACTTTTGCTTTGTCCTAGCATTACGCTGGCATTTAATAAATAGCGATATTTGGTAGCTAGCAATTCGGCGATACGCAACATTACGCTTGCACGTTCTGTCCAAGGAAGTTCGCTCCATTGTTTGTGTGCAGCCATAGCTGCGTCGATAGCCATTTGTACTGTTTTCTCATCAGCTTTATGGTAACGGGCAATAACATGCTTGTGGTCGTGAGGCATTACTACTTCACCGATATCGCCAGTGCGAACTTCTTTACCTCCTACGATACAGGGAATATCCCAAACTTCGTTTGATAATTGCGCAATAGCTTTCTTTAATGCTGCTTTTTCTGGTGAGCCTGGAGCATACGATTTAACGGGCTCATTGATAGGCTTCGGAAAAGAAAAAATTTGATTATTCATACTTCTATAATTTAATATCTAAATTTCGTGTTTTTTATCCGGCAGCAAAAGTACTACTTATTTTATTTTTATGCAATAAATTAGCAGTAAAAAAAAGAAAAAATTTCAAGAAGATGAATGGTTTTGTGGGAAAACTTTGAAAAAGGCTTTCAAATTGCAATCTAAAAGGCTTTTATATTTCCATATTTTAGTATCTTTGTCCGCTGTAAAAACATATAGATAGTAGGGATGAGAACATTATTATACTTCTTTTTATTCTTCTTCTTATTAATAGGAGAGGGGCAGGCACGAATATTGCATTCTCGCTTTAAGGCACGAATGCCTTCTTGCTCGAAGGCTATATTGTTGATGGACTCTGCTCGTCAATCGGGGCGAATTGATTTGGCGACTGCATCCTTGTCTCAAGAAGGAATTCCTTTCCGTGGAAAAGGGGTTATTGTTGGAATTGTAGATGTGGGTTTTGATCTGCTTCATCCTGTTTTTTTTACAGAAAATGGTACTTATCGTGTACTTCGCTTTTGGGATCAGAATCGAAAGCAAGGAACAGGTACGGCTCGTTTCTCTTATGGCAAGGAGTTTGTGGGGGCAGAAAATGTCCTTTTAGCGGAAAGAGACTCTGCCGAAGGCTCTCATGGTACACATGTAAGTGGCATTGCTGCGGGTAGTCGTACGGGATCTCCTTATTTTGGAGTGGCTTCAGATGCTGATTTGGTATTGGTCTCTACTTCTCTAGAAGAGAAAGATATATTGGATGGTGTGTGCTATATTGCAGACTATGCACGGTCGGTAAACAAACCTTGTGTAATTAATCTGAGTATTGGTGGACGCTTGGGACCGCACGATGGTACTAGTGCTTTTGATCGGGCGATCGATTCGTTGGTTGGCCCTGGAGTTTTAGTGGTAGGCGCTGCAGGAAATGACGCAATTGGAAAACATCATGCAACACGTACCTTTGTACTTCCGGCTGATACTTTGCAACTGCGAAGTACTTCGAGTGAAGGGCTCTGCTATGTGGACATTTGGGGCGAAGCAGAACGCGATTTTCGTGTACGCGCTACTTTAAAGAATTCATTGACCGGAGAAACTTTATTTGAACAAACTAAATTAATAGATGCGGCATTGGATACTTGCTATGAGGATACTTTGAATTTAGGAAAGGGTGGTTTTGCAGGAATTTATGTAGAACGCGATAGTTTTAATAATCGTCCTCATGCTACAGTGGCTTGCTATGTGCCTCAGACGGAGAATCGTTTGCGTTATTTAATTCAAGCGGTGGGTGATGCTTCGACTTCGGTGCACGCTTGGGTAGCCGGAGGAGGCTCTTTTGATGATTTGGGGGATGGTAGTCTAACTTCGGACCATACGGTGATGGAGATTGGAGGAACCGGTCGTAGTACTATTACTGTGGGGATGCATGTCACTAAAAAGGTCACCACTTATAAAACAACAACTTATTCACTTTATGATTTAAATCCGGATACCAGTCGTGGCCCTACGTTGGACGGGCGTCGTAAACCCGATGTCTCTGCTCCGGGAAGTTTAGTTGTTTCTGCTGTATCACGTTTTGATGCAATGTCATGTGCAGCCGCACTTGATACGGTGTCTCGTGAAGGAACTGACTTCTTTTATGCATGTAATCAAGGTACTTCTATGGCTGCTCCCTTAGTGACAGGAGTAGTCGCTTTATGGTTGCAGGCTAATCCAGACCTTACGGTGACTGATGTTCGAGAAATACTAGATGCCACTTCTTGGCAAGATCTTCGCGTAAATATGGGAGATAGTAATGCTTGGGGAGCAGGTAAAATTGATGCATTTGCAGGATTAAAATATGTGTGGTCTCATTTTCCTAATTCAATTGAAACTACTCAGGAAGATTTTCCGATGTTGGAACTTTATTCTGTTCTTCATCCAACTCTTCGCTTTTTGCAATCTGTTCCTCGAGTTTCTATTGTGGCATATCGTGCAGATGGAGTTAAACTGGGGAGTTGTGATTTGTTGGATATAGAACGTGGATATGAAATAAAAATTGAAGAAATATTCCCTTTTGTACAAGGGCTAACTATTTTGAGAGTATTTACTTCTCGAAAGGTTCAGAATTTTAAATTTTTTAATATACACTAAATGAGAACTTTACCATTTTATTTAATAATGCGATATGTTGTAAAACATGTAATTCGCATTACCCTTTCTTTTTTTTAAATTTTTTTGAGATGAGATGTTGTGTTTCTCATTTGCTTTTACTACATTTGCACCCCGAAAGGCATGTTTTAAAATATGCATAAAGGTAGCTACTCTAGGATATATAAGGATAATTTGGCGAAAAAATGTATTAGGGATGAGAAAGAAGATTTTTTTCATTATTATCTTTTGGATAACTTTGTGTATTTCTTTTGCTAATGGTTTGTCTGTTTATGGCAAAGACGCTTTAAGGTTACACTATTCTTTTGAAAAAGAAGGTACTGATGATACTGGAAATGGGTACGATGCACGTCTTTTAGGAGGTGCTTCTTTAGTGCGCTATCAAGAGGGGAAAGTGCTTTCTCTTCAACAACCAACTGGTTATCTTGATATGGGCGAGAAATTGGGCTCTCTTATAGCTTCATTAAAGGAAGAAGTAACCGTTTCTGTTTTGGTTTATTTCGACGAAGATGTTAACTTACGTCAACCGGGTGGTGTGATTTGGACTTTCTCTCAGAGTGATATCCAAAGAACTCGCCCTGCTGGTTTATTCTCTTTTTCCGCACGTACTAGTAAGGTTTCTATAGAAACGAATAAACCATCTTCTAATGCTTTAGGCATAAAAATAGAGCATGCTGAAAAGAAATCCTCAGTTAAATCCCCTCTTTCAACTAATGTCTGGCATCAAATAGTATATACACAAGTTGGCACAACCGGTACCTTGTATCTTGATGGTTTACCTATAGATACATTGAGAGATGCTGCTCGTTTATCCGAAATAGGACAAACTAAATTTAATTGGTTAGGACGTAGCGCTGATTCTAATGACCCATTGTTACAGGGAGCACTTATTGATGAATTCTGTATTTATAATGAAGCTTTAAAGCCTTCAGAAATAAAATCCAAAGCATCCAAGTTATTGAAACGGTATAACAAAAAGTTGACCGATATGGAGGTCGCACAATATTGCTCCGATCGATTAAATCTATATCCCGCTCCTACTGAAGTACATGAAGGTGTAAAACTTCCTTTCCGTTTAGAAAAGGATGCTTTCGTGCAATGGTCTAGTTCTGATCCTTCCACACTTTCGAATCGGGGTAAGGTGGCGAAACGTCCTGCTGTAGGTGAACCAGCTAAATCGGTATTGCTTACAGCTACAATCTTTAGTGGAGAAGTGCAACTACAGAAGCAATTTAAAGTGAATGTGGCTGCTCAGGAGGACTTTTCAAATTATCTTCTCGTTTATTTCAATGATTCCACACATAGTCTCTTTATGGCTTTGAGTGATGATGGCTATGTCTTTACTTCTTTGAATGATGGAAAACCTGTCATGGCTGGCGATACGATTAGTGAGCAAGGTGGCATTCGGGATCCTCATATTTTTCGTGCACCAGATGGAACTTTCTATTTGACATTGACCGATTTGCATATTTTTGCTGATAAATGCGGTCGTACTACCGAATGGCAAAGAGATGGAAAGTTGTATGGTTGGGGAAATAATCGGGCATTAGTCTTGCTGAAGTCGTGTGATTTGATTCATTGGCAACGTACGATTTATCGTGTGGACTTAGCTTTTCCCGAAAAGTTTGGAGATATAGGCTGTGCATGGGCTCCTGAAACAACTTGGGATTATAAGCTTAATCGATTAATGATCTATTTTACAATGCGTCATGGTAATGAAGCTAATAAGGTGTATTATGCTTATATGAATGATGAATTTACAAAAATGATTACTGAACCCAAACTTCTATTTGAATATCCTGGTCAAATGACCTATATTGATAGTGATATACAATATATTGGTGGAAAATATCACCAATTTTATGTGCCACACGATGGCACTCCAGGTATAAAACAAGCTACATCGGATGAAATTACACAAGGATATGTATATGATCCTGCATGGTGTGATCCTGAGTCGAAGGCAGTAGAAGCCCCTAATGTATGGCGGCGCATTAATACCGATAGATGGGTATTAATGTATGATATTTATGGGATTCAACCAAATAATTTTGGATTCTCGGAAAGCACAGACCTTATTAATTGGAGTAATTTAGGCCGTTTTAATGAGGGACAAATGCGTGCTACTAATTTTAAATCACCTAAACATGGAGCTGTTATTTATTTGAAAGCAGATGAAGCAGAACATCTTCGTGCATATTGGAATAATCACAAAAAGTAATTATATAAAAAGATGAGAAAAAAATATTATTATTTTCGGGACATCATGCTGTGCTTGATGTTAACTAGCGCTTTTGTGGCGTGTAAGAATGACAGTATCGGTTCCGATAGTGCATATACTTTTACGGGTGAAACGGTAACTCAGTATTTGGAGAATAATCCTGCAGATTATAGCCTTTTTCTCCAAGTGCTGAATCGGGCCAAATTACAAGCTGATGGATCAGGATCTACAATGGCTGCTCTTTTGTCAACTTATGGCTCTCTCACTTGTTTCGCTCCAGATAATGAGGCTATGCAGGCATATCTTAAAAAGAAGGGTCTCACTTCGGTTGATCAAATAACGGATTCAGCTGTGAATGTAATTGCTCGTATGCATTGTATCTCTTCTCCATTAAATAAAATAGTTTATTTAACGCAGAATTTTTCGTCTAAGTTGCCTGATATGAATATGTATCAGAAATCAATGTACCTTGAGCCTGAGGGAGATAGTTATCTTCTAAATAGTCAAGCCTTGATTACTCAAAAAGATATAGAAGTATACAACGGAGTAGTACAACGCATTAATGCTGTTCTTGAAGCTTCTGATGTAAAATTGCTTGACTTCTTAAGGAGTGATCCGAGATTCTCTATGTTTGCCGATTTAGTGGAATATACAGATCTTGCCTCACGAGTATATTCGCAGACTGAGGACTTTGACTATAAGTCAAATGGTAATACCGAGGATATCAGTGGTGGAAAATCAGCCATAGCTCCGGAGCATCGTTATCAATACTTTACTTGTTTCATCGAAACGAATGATGTATATAGCAAGCAAATAGCATTAGCTGATGCCAAAACAAGAACGGATTCAATAAATGCAGTGAAAGATTTTGCTAAGAGTTGGTTCGAAAAAGCATATGCTAACGATCAAGAAGTTTTGGATAAAGGACTTACAGAGGATTGGACAGATGAGAACAACTATTTGAATCGTTTCGTGGCTTATCACTTTGTTAATAAAAAGATCGACCGAACTGATTTTAAAAACTACGGTATTGGAATGGCGACTGGCTATAACAAGTATACAGAGTATGCTGAGAGTTTGGCTCCGAATCAATTGATTCAAATGTCTGCTGGCAAATACGGTAATGCTTCTGATGAAAATCAGAATAGATTACAATTGAATCCTTCTGTAGAGCAACAACCAACTACGGCTTCATTTTACGCGAACTATGGTTGGACGCGTCCTCAATCGGATGGAGTGTTCTTAAGTGAAACTAAGTCTGTTGAAACAGAAAATGGTTTCTTCCATCCCATCGATAGTATCTTAACTTTTCCACGTGCTAACTTTAAGCGTATGCGAATTCGTTTTGATATTACTAGTATGTTTCCTGAAATGATGAGTAACGGTTATCGCTGTCAGTATACAAATGGTAAAGCAGTGAATTTTCAAAGTGGATATCTTACAAACATTACGTTTAATTCAGTAGGAACTCAATTTATCTATTTAAATCCACAAAAGAGTGCATCTTATCCTTATTGGAGTAATATTCAAGGAGATGAAATGACGGCTTGGGGTGCTTTTGATATTACATTACGTTTGCCTCCAGTGCCTAAAGGTACATATGAGATACGTTATGGATTCACTGTGGCGGGTAATCGTGGATGTGGACAATTTTATTTAGGTTCTTCTTCTGATAATATGAGTGCATGTGGAATACCTATTGACCTTACACAGAGCGCTGTAAGCTATGGTTGGGTAGCCGATACTAAGACTGATGAGGATTATGACAATGATCGCGTTTTCCGTGCTCGTGGTTGGATGAAGGGACCGAATTCATGGATTAGCTCGAATGGAACGAATACTACTACATTACGTGGCAATAACCTTGCGCTTCGTCGTATTGTTGGTATTGTTGATTTACAGGAAGATGGCAGTATTTATTTACGTATTCGTAATGCAACTTCTTATGAGCAAACTATGTTCATGATGGATTATTTGGAGATTTGTCCAGCTAGTGTGTATGATAACCCAGAAGTTTCTGAATCACGCGATTGATAGGATATGAAATAAGTACTAAAAGATAATTTAGATCTTATTCGAAGTAAAGGTGGAGTGTATTCTCCACCTTTACTTCGTTTTATTCTGTTGCATAGATTGAAAATGGATATGCTTATAAAAGAGTATGCTCAAAAAATAAAATATGTATAAATAACATTTTTTCATTTCTTTTTTTTGTATCTTCGCAATAAATTTATCCTATTAAATATATGGGCTATGGGCAAAAAAATACTCTTGCTGTTTATTTCTTCTTTTTGTGTGATGACTCTATTGAATGCTGCTCAGATAGTAGATACTTCTTTGAGTCATCGTAAACGAGTGGCAGTAGTCTTAAGTGGAGGGGGAGCTAGAGGAGTGGCTCATATAGGTGCTTTAAAGGTTATTGAAGAAGCCGGATTTCCTATTGATTATATTGTGGGGACAAGCATGGGAGCTATTGTGGCTGGGGTTTATGCTATAGGATATTCTCCCAAACAAATGGATAGTGTTGTTCGAAATCAAGATTGGATGTATTTGCTTACTGATCGTGCTAGAAGGCAGGAAGCTCCTTACTCTGCTAAAATGGAAGGAGATACCTACTTAATGTCTTTCCAATTAGGTAAAAATATGGGGAAAAATCCAACTTCGGCTGGCTTGATAAAAGGGCAGAATATTGATAATTTCTTTTTTAATTTGACTTTTGGCTATCATGACTCTATTAATTTCAAGAATCTTCCTATCCCATTTGCTTGTGTAGCGACTGATATTATTCATGGCAAAGAATTTGTTTTTCATAGTGGTGTTTTGGCTGAAGCAATGCGCACAAGTATGACTATTCCGGCAATGTTTGCTCCTGTACATAAAGATGATATGATGCTTATTGATGGTGGTATATTAAATAATTATCCGGTAGATGTGGCACGTGCTATGGGGGCTGATATTGTTATTGGAATTGATGTTCAAGATGACGCTCGTACTTCTGATCAAATTGTAGGTATGTCCGATGTATTAAGCCAGTTAATCGATATGCTGAATGAGAAGAAGCATCAACAGAATATTGCTAATACAGATATTTATATAAAGGTCCCTGTAAAGGGATTTACTCAGGCTAGTTTTAGCCCCTCGGCCATTGATTCGCTTATTGAAAGAGGAGAGCAAACAGCACGTGCACATTGGAATGAATTAATTGCTTTGCGCAAGTCGGCTCTTTTGGATAGCGTGGATCGTTCTTCTCGTAAATCATTTAAAATATTGGCGGAGAATGATTCTTTTCCGGTGCATGAAATTCATTTTAGTTCGATTGGTAATGAAATAGATGCTTCGCGTTTGCTGAAATTAAGTCGCTTAAAGGGGGATGACCAGATGACTATGGCTATGCTTCAGAATGCAGTGGAACGGATGTATGCAACTGAGCAATTTGAAAGTGTAAATTATAAATTGACTACAGTTGTAAATGGAGAATACAATCTTCTGTTTACGCTGAAGCCTAAGAAAGAAAAGAGATTGCGGGTTGGTATTCGGTTTGATAATGAGGAAATTGCAAGTGCTATTTTATCAGGTAGTATGAAGCTAAATACTTTTTTGCCTTCTCAATTATCGCTGACAGGTCGTTTGGGCCGGCGCTCATATATAAGAACTGATTATAATTGTTCGTTGGCTTATGGATTGATGTTTGATGCGGGATATATGTTCCAATATAATGACATCAATATATATGAGAATGGAGATCGTGTGTATAATACAACCTATGCATATCATAAAGGTGAACTAGGCTTTAGTGGTAATTGGAAAAGCCAAGTAAAATGGGGTTTGGGTTTGCATTTTGAGAGCTATAATTATAAAGGAATGCTTTATAATTCTGAACAAATTGAAGATAAAGTGCCTTCGGAAGATTACCTTAGTTATTATGGGCTCCTTTATTATGATACATTTAATAAACGCTATTTTCCCTCTAAGGGGACTGTCCTTAAATTGGATTATTCTTTGTACACTGACAATATGGTGACTTATCATAATCAATCTCCTTTTTCAGCTTTTCAGTTTCAATGGCGTACCGTATTTAGTTTGACGAATCGCTTTGCTTTGCTCCCTTCCTTGTATGGACGATTTATAATAGGGCATAATGTAGCTTATCCATACTATAATATGATTGGAGGTGATATCGCAGGACATTATATGGCTCAACAGCTTCCGTTCGCAGGAATTAACAATGTAGAATTAAGTGAGCGCAAATTGGGTATTGTTTCTTTGCAATTACGTTATCGTATCTATAATCACTATTTTTCTTTGATTGGAAGCTATGGAATAGAGCATGATAAAATGGAACGTTTCTTTTATAGAGGAAAATCGTTGACAGGTGTTAATCTGAATTATGCTTATGAAAGTTTGATAGGTCCTATTCAATTTACTTTAAATTATTCCAGCCGAACCAAGCAAATAGGTTATTATATCAATGTTGGATATGTTTTTTAAAACTACATTGGGTCTACGTCATAGTAAATAATGACACTTTTATATAAAGGTTGGCTAAGAAGCTCCTGTTGTGCGTAATGTAATAATTGACGGGTCTGATTTACAGAAGCTTCATGCTCCATTTTTAGAACTATCTGCCGGATAAATAACTGTTGTACGCGTGCTACAATCGGCTCAACTGGCCCCATAACGCGTCCTGGTAAATAAGTACGCAGCAATCCACTAATATGCATTGCTGCTTTTTCTGCAATGCTTTTGTTGCGATGTTTTAAATAAACGTATATGAGCCTATAATAGGGAGGATAATGAAACAAAGCTCTTTCTTCTAATTGATCTTTGTATAATGCTTCATAGTCATATTGCATAACTTGTCGAATAATAGGGTGCTCAATTGAACGAGTTTGTATATATACAGCACCTCGTTTTCCTTTTCGTCCGGCACGTCCAGCTACTTGAGCAATTAACTGAAAAGCACGTTCATGGGCTCTAAAGTCAGGGAAGTTTAGCATTGTATCGGCATCTAAAATGCCCACAGTACTTACGTGATCAAAATCTAATCCTTTGGAAATCATTTGTGTACCGATTAAAATGTCTATATTTTGGCACTCCAAGTTGGAAAGTATTTGCTCATATTGTATTCGCGTATGAGCTGTATCTATATCCATACGTGCGATTTTTGCTTCAGGAAATAGGATTGATATCTCATCTTCAATTCGTTCGGTGCCAATTCCATGATATGCTAATTTACTCTTTTCACATGAAGGACATTGGGTTGGTACGTTCTCAGTATAGCCACAATAATGGCAAGTTAATAAGTTAGCTTTCTTATGGTAAGTGAGGCTGACATCACAGTTTTTACAGCGAGGTATCCAACCACAACTTTTGCATTCAATCAATGGTGAAAACCCTCTTCGGTTCTGAAAAAGAATGATTTGTTCTTTCTGGCTTAGAGCTTTTTTAATTGCATCAAGTAATACTTGCGAAAAACTACCGTTCATCTTTTTCTGATGCCGTAATTCTTTAATGTCAATTGGGATGATTGAGGGTAGTTGTAATCCTTGATAGCGTTCAGATAAAAGAACTAATCCATATTTGCCTTCTTTAGCTAATTGATAACTTTCTATTGATGGAGTAGCACTACCGAGTAGAACTTTTGCTTTAAAATATGAGGCTAATACCATTGCAGTATGTTTGGCGTGATAGCGGGGGGAAGGATCATATTGTTTAAAGCTATTTTCGTGTTCTTCATCAACAATTATAAGATCTAAATCTTTCCATGGAAGAAAAAGGGATGAGCGTGCGCCTAAAATTACAGGATAGGGATTTTCGCTAAGTTGCTTTTGCCAGATTTCAATGCGAATCTCGTCCGAAAATTGAGAATGGTAAATGCCAATTTGATTTCCAAAAACACATTTTAGTCGTTCTGTAATTTGTGTAGTTAGAGCTATTTCAGGTAAAAGATAAAGCACTTGCTTTTTTCTTTTTAAAACTTCTTCGATGAGATGTATGTAGATTTCTGTTTTTCCACTGGAGGTTACTCCGTGAAGTAAGCAAATTTGCTTTGATTCTTGAGCTTGATCGCTTGATCCTTTAGGGGCGTTTTTTTTACTAAAAAACTGTTGAATTTGTCTTAAAGCTTCTTTTTGAGCTGCGTTAAGCGGTTTAATAGCTTGCTTTTTAGTTTCTTGTGTGCAAAGTCGTCCACGTTCTACTTCATACTGTTCTAAGAATCCTCGTTTTATAAGTTGTGACAGAATATTTGCTGAAGTTCCTGCTTGAGTGAGAAATGAGTGCCTATTGATTGGAATATTTGTTGAACTTATTGTCTTTTCTTGCTTTTCTTTGTTTTGAGTAGAAATTGGTTCGTAATGACATAAATCGAGAAAAAGAAGCAAAAGTTCTTGCTGTTTTGGAGCTCGCTTTAAGCTGTCGATCGCCTTTTGTAAGGTTTGTTCCTCTTCAACCATTAAAGGGGGGAGACTGAGCATTGTTTCTGTTCGTGGATGATAACTTTGTAGTATTCCTTTTTCACTATCTCCTTCTGGTTTTAGCCCACTTGGAAGAGCTGCTTTCATAATTTCGCCAAGTGACGATAGATAATAATAAGCCATCCAATCCCAGAGCTTTAATTGCAATGCTTTTAAAATGGGCTTTGTGTCAAGTAGGGCTGTAATAGGTTTTACGTCAAACCCTTCAGGTTGTATGGAGTGAATACGCTGCACTATACCTGTGTAAATTTTTTTTCTACCAAACGAGACTGTAACACGGCATCCGATCTGAATTTCACTTGCCCATTCTTTAGGAACGGAATAAGTGAAAGTCTGTGAAAGTGGAAGTGGAAGAATTATTTCGGCGTATGTGGTCATAGAAAGTATGGGTTTCTTCTTAAAAAGGAGTACAGCTAGATAAAAGCGGTACTCCTTTTTTTATAAAAATGCAATAGTATACAATTGATTCTTTATTCTATAAGTTGCATAGGGGTTAAGGGGCTAGAAAAGGTAGGCAACCGAGACTTTCCACATGTTGTTCTTTACTTTAACATCATTCAGCTTAAAACTGTTTCCTAATGCCCAATTGTAACCTCCAGAAACTTCAAAATGGCTTAATAACTTTACGCCTGCACCTATGTTAAGAGAACTTTTAAAATTTTTATTGCTGCTGCCTTCTGATACGCTATTATAAGCATCGGCAAAACTATTTCCGCTTATGTCCCATGAAAATTGTGGTCCCGCCTGTACAAAAACAGCTGCGAGGCTGCTAAACCCAAGCGAATATCTTAAGTTTAACGGAATATCTATGTATTCTTGTTTAATGGTGCTATTGCTGGCTTCTATGTCCGCTTTGGAATAAAGTATTGAACCGTTAATACCCAATCCGATAACGGGAATCGTAAATTGAAGTTCTGGGCCTATAAACCATCCTGTTTTACTGCTGAAGTTTTTAGGGTTTGTTAGATTCAATCCTCCTTGTACTCCGTAACTAAGTTGTGCTGAAGCTGCTGCAGAAATAAATAGAAATGCTGCTAGAGCTAATGTGCGAAAGATGTTCTTCATACTGTTTTTACCTTTATTATTGATTGATAATGTTGCAAAGATACTGTTTTTTTAGAATAAAAATAGGAATTTACATATTATTTTTATAGAATAGGTGCCTTAATTCAATAGAAAGTTGCATCTTTGTAGTCGAAAATTAAGGCGAGCCTTATTTTATATAAATAAGGTTCGCGTACATTATATTATATATTTATGGATAAGAACAACTTAAATGAAGGCAAGATTCAAATAGAATTGAGTCAAGAAATTGCTGAAGGAACCTATGCTAACCTTTCTGTTATTTCGCATTCTCGTAGTGAGTTTGTCGCTG
>Ga0172378_10003828_pt1 | contig 14155 bp, 12 predicted proteins | sample GrowelOW332metaG_FD_119755 | JGI IMG/M metagenome (GOLD analysis project Ga0172378, IMG submission 119755) | Groundwater microbial communities from an aquifer near a municipal landfill in Southern Ontario, Canada - Pumphouse #3_1 metaG | ecosystem: Environmental > Aquatic > Deep subsurface >... | reverse complement strand
TACCATGTAAAAATTATAACATGGTTTAAATAAATAAACAATACCTATGTCCGTTTTTAGCAAAAAAACAAACATTTAGGTGTTTTTCTTAAACCATGTAAAACTCTGGGGGGAATATGGGTAGATAATTTTCGTACACAACCATCTTTGACGGCTCTCAATAAGAATATTTAAAAAAAGAACAACAATAAGGATGAAACCAAACGCATCACAGCAAGAACCTTCTCATAAAGAAGATTCAACTATTTGATAAAAGTTACGCTTGCACTGTTTTGTTCTTTGATAAAAAAACTCACATTTTTTTGTTTACAGGAGATATAACGAGCTGAGAGTTTTTTCACTTCTCACTACCATTAAATGGGTACACAACGCATTCTGGTGAAGAAGAAAAGCTCTGGTCTTAACACAAGAGAAAGAGCAACAGTTTTTTATATCCCATTCCATGAAAGATTTTAAAAGACCCGTATGAGGAGAATACATGATTGAATTAAGTAATGCAATTTTACAACAAAAGGACAACTTAGTAAAAACAGTACAGGAATGCATTCGCATTCCAAGCGTACAGCAACAAGACAGAAGTGGTGCTCCATATAGCGCTGAAATTCGTCGTTGTCTTCAATTTGTCTTGAATACCGCAAAGAATATGGGTTTTACCACCATTAATATGGATGATCAAATGGGATGGTGTGAATTAGGAGAAGGAAAGGAAATGGTCCTCGTATTAGGACATCTCGATGTTGTACCAGCTGGAGACGGTTGGAATGGAGATCCTTTCTCAGGTGATATTCGCGATGGTAAGATCTTTGGACGAGGAGCAATAGACGACAAAGGCCCAGCAATCGCTGCGCTCTTTGCTCTCAAAGCAATGAAAGATTCAGGACTTGTTCTCCAGAGAAGAATTCGTCTCCTCTTTGGGTGTAATGAAGAAACTGGGTCTGCCGATATCAAGTATTACCTCACTCATGGTGGCGAGGTACCAACATGTGGCTTTACTCCAGATGGAGAATATCCCGTAATTAATGGAGAAAAAGGCATCATAAACGTGAAAGTTCGTCATGACTGGAAAACTTCTGAGACGATCCAAATGAGCCGTCTTATGGGAGGAAAAGCACCCAATGTAGTACCCTCCTCTGCTCTTGCTGAAATTGCATGCCCAAAAAAAATGCAAGAAACATTCATGAAAAACCTGCCTCCAAAGGTCAGTGCCACCGCCATTAAAAACGGGATTCGCTTTGAAGCAAAGGGAATCAGCGCACATGGAAGTACTCCAGAACAGGGAGAAAATGCTATTGGTCGATTACTCATTGCACTCGCTGATAGATTACCCACAGGAGAACAGAAAGAAACTATTGCATTCCTTGCAGACAAGATTGGTATGGATACCACAGGTGAAAAACTCGGCATTGCCCTGCACGATGAGATTTCTGGCTCACTTACCTTCAATCTGGGAACCATACGAAGTGATGAAAAAGGCATAGAACTCTTTATTAACTACCGTTATCCCGTAACCCTCAGTTATGAAGATTGTGCTCCGAAACTCATGCAGTGCTTTACAGATCAAGGGTTTTATCAAGTAGAGGAACTACACAAAAAGAAACTCTATATACCAGAAGACAATGAGTTGGTTCAAAAACTCCTCCATGTTTATGCCAAACAAACAGGACTACCTGCCAAAGCAAAATGCATTGGTGGTGGGACGTATGCAAAATCTCTTCCCAATACCGTTGCATTTGGCCCCATTTTTCCAGGGGATGAAATCCGTGAACACAAAGCAAATGAATATATCGAAATTGATAAACTTGTGCAAAATGCCGCAATTTTTGCAGCAGCTATGTATGAACTCGCTCGATAAAAAAAGGAAAGTTACCTATGAAAATTACAGAAATCCGTTTAGGAAAGATTTCAGTCCCTCTACGTGTGCCATTTAAAACAGCACTACGTAGTGTCGATAGTGTCGAAGATGTGATCGTTGAGATTCACACCGATACCGGTGCTGTTGGATATGGAGAAGCTCCACCTACTGGCGTTATAACAGGAGATACCACTGCATCAATTATCGGGGCTATTAAAAATTATATCGCCGTTCAACTGCTTGGACATGATATTGATGAATTTGAAGATATTCTACAGCTGGTACAAAAGTGTATTGTCAAAAATACCAGTGCAAAAGCTGCGGTCGACATGGCATTATGGGATTTATATGGCCAACTTTACAAAATCCCCGTATATAAACTCATGGGTGGATCACGAAAAAAAATTATTACTGATTTGACTATTAGCGTTAACGATCCAGAAGAAATGGCACAAGATGCACGCAATGCAATTTTACGTGGATATGACTGTCTGAAAGTCAAAGTTGGAGCAAATCCACAACTCGATGTGGCACGACTCAGTGCCGTCCGAGAAGCGGTAGGCAATGAAGTGAGTATTCGTATCGATGCAAACCAGGCATGGGATCCTAAAACAGCCGTACATATTCTCAATCAAATGCAGGAGAAAGGCCTTGAACTCGAATTTGTCGAACAGCCTGTAAAAGCTCATGACTTTGCTGGCCTTAAATATGTTACAGATCATAGCTATGTTTCCGTCCTTGCTGATGAAAGTGTTTTTTCTCCACAAGACGCACTCACTATTATGCAAATGGGTGCAGCCAATCTCATTAATATCAAACTCATGAAATGTGGTGGGCTTTACAATGCATTAAAGATTATTTCAGCAGCAGAAGTATACGGCGTAGAATGTATGATCGGCTGTATGCTCGAAGCTAAAATTTCGGTTAATGCTGCGGTGGAACTGGCCTGTGCAAAAAAGATTATTACCAAAATTGATTTAGATGGTCCTGTTCTCTGCAGTGAAGACCCAATTCTCGGTGGTGCCATATTTAATGAAAAGGAAATCACCGTTTCTGATGAACCAGGACTTGGTATCAAAGGGATTCGTAAGATGATCTATATTGATTGATGCGTACACCGACTCAAAGATTTAAGACAAAGGGCAAAACATGTGGGGCCTCTCCTTCGTCAACCAGACAAAGGAGAAACCTTACCCTTTGTCTTATGTATATACCCATAAAGGAGGTCACCCGACAAGAAAAGCCACAACAAAGCAAAAAGTATTGCGCGGTATTACTTTACGCCCGCTCTCTGAGAGAACAACACGTATGGTAATAAATCAAAGAAGTGAAGACAACAACTCACTTCTTCACATGAAAAGGACGACTTTCCTCGTGCATGGTACTCATCATGGTACTTGTCCTTTCTCAGTTCACCAAACGATAAAACGTTTGGAGGCATATTCCTTTTTCGTTACAGCGTGTTGATATATCAGGGGAAAAACTCATACACGTGATGATGAAAAAAGTAAAACAATCAAACTTGAAACAACGATTGGTCTCTTCTGCATAACAGCAGTATCACCTCACCGTTGCATGCAAGTTTACCAGGGGTTTTTGTATCGCAGTCACAAGGCGATACATGCATCAAAGGACCTACAGTTTCCACAAAACAGACAAAGAGAAACTGATTTGTCTACACAACTAAGGAGAAATTTATTATGATTACCAATGGCTTTACGTATATTGCAACGCTGCTCTTTATGGCAGCAAGTCTTGTAACACTTGATCACAAATCGACAGGAAAAATGAAAAAGTTTTTCCGTGTGATTCCTGCAGTGGTATTGTGTTATCTCGTTGCTATGCTCTTGTGTACTTTTGGATTATGGGATTTAGCGAAAACAAAACCTGCCTACAGTGCACTCAAAAATAGTTTGACCTACACGATGATTTTTGTCATGTTACTTCGCTGTGACATCCGTAAAATTATCAAACTCGGACCAATGATGCTCATTGGTTTCTTCTCTGCTTCCATCACCATTATGATTGGTTTTATTGTCGCTTTTGCTATTATGAAGGGTGCAATCGGGAGCGACGCATGGATGGGCCTTGGTGCTCTTTGTGGTAGTTGGCTCGGTGGTTCAGGAAACATGGTCGCTGTTCAAGCTGCACTCAATATTAGTACCGCAGATATGGGTTATGCACTGGTTATTGACTCTATCGATTATTCGCTATGGGTGATGTTCCTTCTTTGGGCTATCCAACTTGCTCCAAAATTCAATAAGTGGACCCATGCAGACACCAGAATTCTCGACGAGGTGTCACAAAGACTCGAAGACGATGCAAAGAATGATACCAATCCTATTACATTCCAAAGTCTTTTCATCATTCTCGGAACAGGACTTCTTGTTTCTGCAATTTCACAAAATGTTGGTCTTGCACTGGGAAACCTCTTCCCCGTTTTAAACAAAGCAGTATGGACTGTTTTATTTGTTACGCTTGTTGGTTTAATTGCCGCAGTATCGCCAATGGGAAAAGTAGCTGGTGCTGCTCCTCTTTCAAATATTATGCTTTATAGTGTTATTGCACTCTTAGCATCACGAGCAAGTCTTGCCGAACTTTCCAATGCTCCTATGTGGATTCTCACTGGATTCATTGTACTTGCAATTCACTTAGTGTTGATGCTCATCATCAGCAAATTGCTCAAAATGGATATGTTCACTGCCGCCGTTGCATCGCTGGCCAATATTGGTGGAACCGCTTCAGCTCCAGTTCTCGCAGGTTCTTATGCAGGTTCTCTTGTTCCTGTTGGTATCTTAATGGCTCTTATGGGTTATATTATTGGTACGCCATTTGCTATTTTTACCGCAAAAATCATGTCGATGATTGCATAGCACCTCGATACAAAGCAAAAGCATGAAAAACATCGAAGATACTTCGTCTTTTGTCGTTTTTCACGCTAAGCACAAAAGGATAAAGGCCTTCATCTTACCGTAATGGGAAGCATGAAGGCTTTTTAAGTCTCTTTGGTTCGCATCAAAAACATCCATTATACAAAAAAGAGAAAGCGTAATTCTCTCCCAAAGACAAAACGTTCATCAACAATCTTCCTCTTTGATGTTTTCTTATTTCATACAAAGTGCTACAGTTACGAGCATACAGATTATTCTGAGAAAGATAGACTGAGCTCTTTTTTTACGCAGACAGTAATGTCTCTCATCGAGCCAACAGGTATCACAAAGCCAAAGAATAAATTTATACGAAAAAGGAACGATAGTAATGAATTATTTTGAAGAAGGACAACTTGTCACAACAAAAATTGTTGCCATTTATGGTGATAACATTTTTCTTGATTTAAATATGAAAAGTGAAGGAATCATAGATAGTGCAGAATTTCGCACACCTGATGGAAACCTCACCGTTAAAGTAGGAGACACGGTTAAAGTCTATTTCATCTCTTCAGATCATGGTGAAATGCATTTCACCACAAAACTCAGTGGCGATACAAGTAATACAGCTGTCTTAGAAACTGCTTTTAAGAAGGCAATTCCTGTTGAAGGAACGGTTGAAAAAGAAATCAAAGGTGGATTTGAAATCAAAATTGGTGATAGTCGCGCTTTTTGTCCTTACTCCCAAATGGGTTATCACCAAAGAGAAGAACCAAGTTTCTTTATCAAAAGAACTATCACCTTCCTTATTCAAGAATTCAATAGAGAAAAACATAACATCATTGTTTCCAATAGAGCCTATTGTGAAGCACAAGAAAAAATCAGAATTGAAAAGCTCAAAAAAGAATTGAAAGTTGGTTTAACCGTTACTGGTACCGTCGTTAAACTCCAATCTTTTGGTGCTTTTGTTGAAGTACAAGGTATTCAAGCCCTCCTCCCTATTTCAGAAATTAAAGTGGGACGAGTTGAAGATATCGAAAAAGAGCTCACCATTGGTCAAGAAGTTGAAGCAAAAATTCTCAGTATGGATTTAGATAAGAAACGAATGTCTATCAGTTGCAAAGCACTTCAAGCTGATCCTTGGAGTACCATTAAGGATCGTTATCATGTGGGTGACCGCTATGAAGGGACCATATCTAAAATTGCTGGGTTTGGTCTTTTTGTGAATCTTGAACCAGGAGTTGATGGCTTAGTCTTTATTTCAAAGCTTCCTGATGCCGGTGAAAATACCAACCTTGATAAAATCTATAAGAAAGGCGATACCATGCCTGTACAAATAGATTCTATTGATAGCGAAGGGCGCAGAATTGGTTTAAGTCCTACAAAATCAAAAGAAGAAGAAGAAAACATTTCTCAGTACATGGCTGACCAAGATGATGAGGACAGTGATACCTATAATCCATTTGCAGAGTTATTCAAAAAGAAGAAATAACAAATTCTCTTTCATCTCAAAAAATGCACTCCTTCTTGGATTTATCCAAGGTAAGGGGTGCATTTTATGTACAGGAGAATTATTTATTATCGAGTAAATTTCTCACTCATGAGCAACATGGAGAAAAACTTCACAAGAGTTACAAGGTAGCAACAAATCCTATGTATAGCCCTTTTCACGCCAAATTTCTCTCAATTGTAACAATCTCTCACCAGCAGCTACAAGCGTATCTTCTTTTTTTGCAAAGTGAAAACGAATTAAATGTTGCACCGGTTCTCGAAAGAAACTTGACCCAGGAACTGCAGCAACGCCAACTTCTTGAGCAAGCCATTCACAAAACCGGGTATCATCACTGCCATCAAACTCACTAATATCTACAAGGACATAATAGGCACCTTGGGGCTTTGTATACGTCAGATGAAGTTTATCAAGATACGAGAGAAAAATATCTTTTTTCCGAGCATACAGTGCATTCAATTCTTCATAATACGAATCAGGAAGCTTCAAGCCAGCAACTGCTGCTTCTTGCAGTGGAGCAGCAGCTCCTACGGTAAGAAAATCATGTACTTTCTTAATACTATCAATTGCTTTTTCTGGGCCAATTACATACCCCAAACGCCAACCCGTTATTGAATAGGTTTTGGAGAGAGAACTACAGGTAATGGTTCTTTGTGCCATACCGGGAAGAGAGGCAAAATGAATATGTACAAAGGGTTTATAAATAATATGTTCATATACTTCATCGGTAATGACCCAGGTATCAAATTCTTCTGCAAGTTCTGCTATATAGGTTAATTCTTCTCTTGTAAAGACCTTACCACTTGGATTGCTCGGATTACACAGGATAAGAGCGCGAGGATGCAAAGAAAAGGCCTTTCGCAGCTCTTCCTTATCAAAGCTGAAGTCTGGTGGGGTCAAAGGAACATAGATGGGAATTGCACCACTTAAAATAGCGTCGGCTCCATAATTCTCATAGAAAGGAGAAAAGACAATAACTTTATCGCCTGGATTTACCACCGAAAGCATGGAAGCCATCATTGCTTCAGTAGATCCACAGGTGACCACAATATTTTTATTAGGATCGACCGTCACCCCTGAAAAGTGATGCATTTTAGCAGCAAGTGCATCTCTAAAGTTCTGAGCACCCCACGTCACGGCATATTGATGAGGTCCCTGTGTTGCAACCTTTTTTAAAGCATCTTGTAATTCCTTGGGAGGACCAAAATCAGGAAACCCTTGAGATAGATTAATACTTCCGTACTTATTGGCAACTCTCGTCATTCTTCGTATAACTGATTCACTAAATCCGTGTGTTCGTGTACTTGTTTCTGGCATTCCTATGCTCCTTCTGTTGTGTTTGTATGTAACGCTTCTACTCTCTCAATTGCTTGATGCAAAAGAGTTGCATCAACGGTGAAAGGAAGAAGATGAATGGTTTCATGCGGTGCAAGCGTTGCATCGACCATTGCTTGTATTTTTTCAGTATCATGTGCATCGACACCGAGATCTTGTAACTGAGTGGGTAATCCCATTATTTTAAACTGCGTATATAAGCGAATAAGTTCCTCTTCATCGTGCAAAAGAGCCGTTTGAACCAATGTTCCATAGGCTACTTTTAATCCATGTAAAGTATTCTCTGTTTCAGGCAAAACAGACAGGCCATTATGGATGGCATGAGCTGCGGCAACCCGAGTAAATTTTTCACCCAGTCCACCGACCATTCCACCTCCAGCAATGACCGCATCAACCACTTGAATAAATGTTGGGCTCAACGTTTTTTCATCCATTGCTCGAAAGGCTGCCTCTCCTTCTTTGAGTAATATCTCACCAATATTTTTTGCAACAGACAGTCCAACCGTTGCCGTAAAAGGAAGAAGCGTGCTATGACCAGAAATAATATCAGCTTCAGGCCATTTCGCAATAGTATCAGCAACTCCTGCTTGAAGGTATTCTTTTGGAGCAGAAAGAATAATTCTCGGTTCTACCACGAGAAGAAATGCCGCATTACTCCATATTTCATATCCTAGAGCATGACCTGAAAGGGAATACCACACCGAAAGTGGCGTCCATGCAGCACAGGTAGCAGCGATTGTAGGAACAGAGACAAAGGGTTTCTTTACCTGAGCAGAAAGTGCTTTTGCAATATCTTGTACACTTCCCCCTCCAATTCCTATAATAACAGATACAGCTCTTCCTTCTTTGACCAATGAATCAACTTTTTCATGGGTACAATGACCTTGAATGAGTTGTTTATGCTTTGCATGGTGAAAGGCTTTAGGAAGATACGGTTCAGCAGCTTTTCCAGCTCTTTCCCCATATAACCATAAGGCATTATCTATTTCCTCTTCACTGAGAAAATGCGTAATTTCTTCTATAGCCCCTGGGTAACAAAAATAATTATCGGGACCAACTTGAACTCTAATTGATGGATATTCCATATTTTCTCCAATATTTCACAAACTCTTATCTCAAGAATTTCTTAATTCGATGCATATATCTTATGTCGAAAACATAAGACCTCAGCTCAATGAAGGGCTATCGCACAAAATGATTCGCAATTTTATCACCAAGTATCTGTGCAAACTGGACAATGACGACAAGAAGGATAACGGTTACAACCATAACACCTGTTTCATATCGATAATAGCCGAACTGTATTGCAAGATCTCCAATGCCACCGCCTCCCACAATACCAGCCATTGCCGAGTAACCAATTAAACTGACTAACGTCACGGTAATTGCTCGTACCAGACTTGGTCGTGCTTCAACAAATAACACCTTAGTAATAATTAAGGACAAGGGTGCTCCCGTTGCAACTGACGACTCAATCACGCCACGGTCTATTTCAGAAAATGAACTTTCCACCAACCGGGCATGAAATGCTATAGCACAAAACGAGAGAGGAACAGAAGCTGCAAGAGGTCCGATGGTCGTGCCAACAATAAGCTTTGTAAGCGGAATTAAAACAACCAACAAAATAATAAAAGGAATGGAACGAATGAGATTCACCAAGCCTCCAGCAATGCTGTTTAAGACTTTATTTTCGATTAAAAGGGGTGTCTTGGTAAGAAAAAGGAACAATCCAAGAGCCGTACCAATGGCTAAGGCAGCAATCAAAGAAATAAGAACCATTTCAAAAGTCTCTGCTGTTGCTTTCAGTAAATATTGTTGTAAAAGAGAAAGTGTATTTTCTATCATACGAGTTGCTCCTTCTGTATTACTTCTATTTTTGAAGTATTCTCTTGTAAATACTGAAGAGCTAAGGCTCTTTTTTCCTGATCACCGGAGATAAGAACAACGAGAACACCTATAGGTTTGCCGTTAATATATTCGATTTGTCCATTCACAATAGAAAGATCAATAGCGAACAATCTCACAACGGTTGCAATGATGGGATTATAAGCTTTCTGTCCCGTATAGGTAATTTTCAACAAAACTTCCCCGTCTTTAACCACTAATTCTTCAGGTATTTCCACATCAATAATTCGTTCAACAAGTCTTTGCGAACAGATATGCTTTGGCTCAGTGAAAAGAGTATACGTATCGTTGATTTCAACAATATGCCCTGCATCCATCACCGCAATACGATCAAAGAGTTTCTTAGCTACTTCCATTTGATGGGTAATAAACACAATGGTGATATGAAATTCTTGATTAATACTTCGTAAAATACCAACTATTTCATTCGTTGTTTCTGGATCGAGCGCACTGGTGGCTTCATCACAGATAAGAATTTCAGGATTATTAGCAAGTGCACGAGCAATAGCTACTCTCTGCTTTTGACCTCCAGAAAGTTGTGATGGATAGGCATGAGATCTATCCGATAATCCAACAAGACTGAGGAGCTCTGTCACTCGGCCTTGAATTTTTTCTGTATCATATCCACTTGCTCTCAGATTAAACTCAATATTTTTTGCAACAGATGACCCACTAATTAGGTTAAAATGTTGGAAAATCATGCCAATATTCTGTCGTAATTTTTCCCGTTTTGCCCCAGTATAATGAGTGACAGGGACACCATTGATTTCAACACTACCCTTGGTAGGTTTTTGCAGCAGATTAATCACGCGTGCAAGGGTACTTTTTCCAGCCCCACTCAAACCAACAATACCAAAAATCTCACCCTTCTGTATGGTTAAATTCACATCTGATACTGCATGAATTGCAGGACCAGATGGAAGAGGAAAGGTCACATCAATGGAATTGAGAGAAATAAGAGGAGTTTTCACTTCTTGATTATTTCTTTGCATATCTATTTGCCTTCTCCATATTGATTAACCCACCATTCAGGTCTATCGAACGAAGAAAAAATATCATTTTTATCAGTAATAGCAGCATAGAAAAGAGGTGATTCAACCGCATCTTTAAGCAAAGAACCAAGAGGAGAATCAAGGTCTTCATCTCTCACTGCAACAACATTTTTATACCCTTCTGCGAGTTTTTCAATAGCAAGTGCTTTACTGTAATCAAGATGAGAAGCAATTGCATAATTTCCTGGTACAATACCGATAGCTACACTATCAAGACTACGAACTATTTGAGCACCATCAAGTGTTTTAAATTGGAGATTCTTAGGATTACTGGTAATATCGGAAAGAGAAACTTTCGTTGGATCAGTATCAGTTTTAATGGTAATTACATGGAAGCGAGACAATATTCCAAGACTTCGTGCAAGATTTGTTGGATCGCTTGCAAGTGCCACAGCATCTCCTTCCTGCAGTTCATCCAACGATGAGTATTTATTACTAAAAACACCCGCTCCAGCAGTTGGAACAGCAATAAGAGGAGAAAGAGAGAGTTTATTTGCTTCACTAAATGCATTGAGATAAATGGTATGCTGCATAAGGTTGGCCTCTATTTCACCATTGTGCAAACTCTGATCTGGTTGTACCCAATCTGAAAATTGCACCACTTTCACCTGATATCCTTCTTTTTCAAGATAAGGAGCAATCGCTTTGGTAATCATGTCTCCATAAGGTCCAGGGCTGACTCCAATACGAATTTCTTTGGTGTTTTCATAATTTTGTTTTTCACTTTTGCCTCCAGCGAAAGCGAAGGCTGAAACGGATAAAAGCAGAAGACTTGTAATACATATTTTTGTTAATTTTTTCATGATAATTCTCACTGTCCACAAAAAGTGGAACGATAGATAGGGTTGAAAAGAACTCAATACTATTAAGTTTTTTTTTAAAGCAACGATGGTAATGTGGTGAGGGTATATAAGGTATGTATGCGCGCTAGCGCATCATCATGAAAGAACACATGCTCATGAAGAGAGAGAGAGTAATTGTTGAAGCATTTTTAGTTGTTTTGATACCGTTGTTCATAACTCTCTCCTTTCAAGCAGATTGCTTGTTGTTGTGTTGAAAACAAGAATTACGCTTTTTAAAATAATTGTCAACCCACTTTTAGATTTTTTTTAAAAAAATATATTCAATCAGTGTAATCACTTACCATTTGTCTCAATCTCACCACTATTGAAAGACCCAAAAAAGAAACAATCATGTTCCAATAAAACTTTCAATGATTCAAAGGAAAAAGCTCCCATTTGTGCGAAAAAATAGCGTTTATCTTATATCAAATTTAAGAGCACCCTCAACTGTTATCAAAGGAGTTTTTTTCTGATAGAGTACAAAACAAAGGAGCGATTTGTGGCAATACAAAAGGTTAAATTTAGAAGTAACATCAAGCAAATAACTAATTTTGAAATTGTAACATTAAAACAATTTTTTCGAACAAGACCGAAAAAACATCTCGAATCCCACTACCGTTTAAACTTTTGGGTTCTGTTGTATATTATCAAAGGAAAAGGGATTCATTATATTGACTTTCAACCCTATCCATACAGCGATAATACACTCATAGTCATGCCTCGTTACAAGGTGAATGCCTTTGTTGTCAATCATCAAATCGAGGGGTATATTATCAATATTGAAGAGAGTTTTTTTTATTCAACAGAAAGTCAGCAAGATCTTGACCTGCTCTCATTTTTTCAGACGGGACAGTATCATCCAACCCTCTCTATTCAAACAAGCAAAGACATGACAAGTAGGGTTCTCATCGATCTCATCTATAGAGAATTTCAGATGCACAGCAAGCAAACTCCAAAGTTAATCAAAGCCCTCTTTCAATCATTTATTTACTCAATTCGCTTAGAAGATGCAGGTACAATGAAACAATTTTCATCAAATCTCTACGCCTATTACTACGATTTTACCCAGCTTATTGAAACACATTGTATCAAATGGAAAACAGTCGAACCCTATGCAGAAACGTTGAAAATTACCAGAAAAACCCTCAACCTAGCCTGTAGAACGTGCTCAGGACTTTCTGCAAAAGAAACCATCACCAACCATCTCATCATTGAAATTAAGCGATTATTGCTTCAAAATACATTAAAAAATTATGAAATTGCGGACCTTCTGGGATTTGATGAACCAGCCAATATGTCAAATTTCTTTAAACGATATACCAATATGAGTATGAATGAGTTTAAAAAAAGACAGAATACCATTACATTCTCACAGCTTTTACCCTAAATAATTACACGCGTTTTACGTTATTATTACTATCATAACATTTATATACTTCCGTTTTAGGAATAAACAAATAGTTTGTTAAGAAATTTTCTACAGAAAAACTTGAATCAAGAGAGGCCTATCTTTACGTATTACAAAGAAATGATGAGTAGTTTAGGAGCAATAAAAAAACAGATATGGAAAAGCGACAGTCTCGCTTTGTACCACATCTGTTTGTTCACTCTTACGCCACTCATGAAAAGGACAATAACTCGTTTTTAACGACCAATTTTATCCATTTCTTGACCAACTAAGGTGTCACATCGTTCATTGAGTTCAACCCCAGCATGCCCTTTCACCCACAACCAAACGACTTCCATCTTGGCATTGGCTTCATCTAATTGTTTCCACAATTCTTGATTTTTTACCGGTTTTTTTGCCGCTGTTTTCCAGTTATTTCTCTTCCAATTTTTAATCCAAGAAGTAATACCATTTTTGACATATTGACTATCAGTATGAATATTGACCTTTTCGATTCCCAATGAAAGACATTCGTTAATCCCATTAATAACGGCAGTAAGTTCCATCTTATTATTTGTTGTAAACTTATCACCACCACTTTTTTCGATGCGTTCTTCATTTTCAGTAGCTTCTATGACAAAAGCCCAGCCACCAACTCCAGGATTGCCACTGCAACCACCATCTGTATACATTACTCTTTCTCTCTTTTCCATGACAGTAGTGTAAGCAAAAAAAAGACCGCGGTCAATTATTATTGAACGCGGTTTTCAGTTATCTGAATCAAGAATAAACTTATTTAGCTAAAGCCTTTTTCAATTCTTCAGCAACTTCACTTGGAGAAAGAGAAGCATCAATATCAATGATGAGACCTTTTTCTCTGTAATAATTGATAAGAGGTTCTGTCTGTGCTTCATAGACATCCAATCTATTCAAAATTGCTTCTGGTTTGTCATCATCTCTTTGAATTAAATCTTCACCTGTTTCATCATCTTTTCCCTCAACAAGAGGTGGAGTATATAAGATGTGGTAAATTCTACCAGTACTCTTACACATTCTTCTTCCTGAAAGTCTCTTGATAATAGATTCTCTATCGAGTTGGAAGTTAATGACAGCATCAAGTTTTGTCATCTCAGCTAATGCATCAGCCTGAGGAATGGTTCGTGGAAAGCCATCAAGAATAAAACCCTTTTCAGTGTCTTTGTCTTTCAAACGATTTTCAACCATTGCAATCGTTACACTATCTGGTACTAAATTACCACCTGCTAGGATAGCCTTCACTTGCTTTCCTAATTCAGTTTCATTTTTGATATTATCTCTAAACAGATCACCTGTAGAAATATGAGGAATTGCGTAAAATTCCTTTGCTTTTGATGCGATTGTACCTTTACCTGCTCCAGGAGGGCCT
>Ga0172378_10003827_pt1 | contig 14156 bp, 14 predicted proteins | sample GrowelOW332metaG_FD_119755 | JGI IMG/M metagenome (GOLD analysis project Ga0172378, IMG submission 119755) | Groundwater microbial communities from an aquifer near a municipal landfill in Southern Ontario, Canada - Pumphouse #3_1 metaG | ecosystem: Environmental > Aquatic > Deep subsurface >... | reverse complement strand
TGTCAAAATAAAAAAATACAAATCAAAAAAAATATCCATTCCAGCAAGCTAGCTTGCTGGAATGGATAAATCATAGTATGTTTGTCCAATAAAACCTGTAACGCTTATTTAGGACTTGATATATTTTAAGAAATCTACCTTCGTCTCATGATTTGTTGCTACATTTACGCAGATTTAAAGCAGACAGATATGAAATACGAAAAGGTTATCATCATCGGGGCTAGTTCGGGCATAGGCGAAGGATTGGCACGTGCATTCGCAGAAGAGGGCTGTAAAATAGGCATCCTCGCAAGACGTGAAGAGCTTCTTCAAAATCTGGACGCCGAATATCCCAACGTATTTCTAATCCGTGTGTGCGACATCACAAAAGAGGAACCCGAGAACTACCTTCAGCCCGTCATCGACCAACTCGACGGCTTTGACCTTCTGATTCTCAGTGCAGGCGTGGGCTATCAGAACAGGGAGTTGGATCCAGATAAAGAGATCCGCACCGCACAAACGAATGTAGTCGCCTTCACAAAGATTATGATGTTTGCTTACAAGTATTTCGAGAAGAAAGGTGAAGGTCATATCGTAGGCATCAGCTCCATTGCCGGAATAAGAGGATTGGATGTCTGTCCTTCCTACTCGGCCAGCAAAGGTTATGAGGCACTCTACCTCGAAAGCCTCAGAAGGAAAGCCCGTAAAAGCGGCCTCAACATAAAAATACTAACTGTATTGCCAGGATTTGTCGACACTGCCATGGGTCAAGGCGATCACGTGTTCTGGAGAGCATCCGTAAAAAAGGCCGTCTCTCAAATCAAGACGGCCATATACAAAGGCTACGGTCGCGCGTATATCACCCGCAGGTGGCGCGTCATAGCATGGATTCTAAAATTTGTTCCCCGTTGGATTTTTGAAAGAGCGTAAAGTTTTCGTTACTCGTTTAAAACGTTACATACGCTATATTACGAGAAACGCTTCCACCTTCAAGCTTTCTTGTTATCCAACTTGATTCTCATAATATAATCGCACATGCAGAATCCGCTTCCTATCGTGAAATCACCTTGGCGGTTTATCTCCATTCCCATCTTCTTGTAAAACTCCAACGCCTTGTTGTTTCGGTTAACGTTAAGTTCCACAATACACTCGGGCTCTTCGCATTCTTTACATGCATGCTTAAAGGCCGTATGAAGGAGCGTCTCTCCTATTCCCATCCCCTGGAAGGACGGATCTACATAAAGTTTCTGCAAATGATAAATATTGTCTGTGTCATGCTCTATTGATACATAACCGCATGGCTTGTTATTGTAATAAGCCATATAAAAAGTATGCCCCTCCTCCATCTGAGTTCTTAATGAACGAGAGGAATACATCATCTCAAACATATAATCCAACTGATCTTCTGAAAGGATTGAAGTATAGGTATCAAACCAAGTTTGGTTAGCAATCTGCTGGATAGTTGGTATATCTATATGTGTTGCAATTCTTACATCTAGCATAGTTTCTTCGTTTAATGAAATTCTTTTCAGTCTCCAAATTTACAAAAAAGACTGAAACACAAAGGTTAAAGAGGCCCTCACTTTTTACTTTTTCACGTATATTTGCATCTCAATAATAAAAAGAATAAAAATGTCCGTAATAAAACATACGCTCATCGTCTCTTTCTTCTCTATCTTAGGAAATATCCATGCATGGGCACAATCTGCAAATAAGGACTCTATTTCTGTATCCGAAAACGATTCCATACAGAAATCAACTGATAGTAGTAAGAAAGGCTTATCTTTCGGTCCCTTACCTGTTGTGGCTTTCGATGCAAACAAAGGATTTCAATATGGTGCTTTGCTGAACATCTACGACTTTGGTGATGGCTCCTACTACCCCAACGTGCGACAGCAATGGTACATCGAAGCCTCAGCCTATACAAAGGGTAGCCAACAATACGTTATCTCTTACGACTCCAAACATATTATCCCGCAAATAAGAGTCTCTGCGGCAGCCTGCCTGCTTGTGGAGAAGATGCTTGACTTCTACGGATTCAACGGTTATCAATCCTATTATGACACAGACAATAACGATGCTTTCTACTTGATGGAACGTATTGTCCCTTATTTCAAAACCGACTTGATAGGCAATATCATCAAAGACAAAGTCTATTGGGAAGCTGGTTACCACCTCAAATGGTTCGGAATAGATGCACTTGATAAGGATAACTACAACGACAGCAAATCAGAAAGTGAATGTTTCTACAGTAAAACCCTTTACGAAAAGTATCAGGATTGGGGTATCATCTCCGAAGATGAAGCTGACGGAGGTTGGAGCAGCGCACTTCGTTTAGGCCTTATCTACGACACCCGCGACTTCGAACCGGCACCAACCAAAGGTATCTGGGCAGAAGCTCATGCAATCGTAGCTCCTAAGTTATTGGGCACCACAAAATCTTACTACCAGTATTCCGCCACTTTCCGTCATTATCTTCCGTTAAACAAAGACCGTTTGGTCTTCGCTTACCGATTGGCTTATCAAGGTACAATAGGCAACTACGCACCATTCTACGTGTTACCATATTACACTTACGTTGGGCCAGGTTATGACCGCGACGGATTCGGAGGTTACCGCACAGTCAGAGGTGTACTCCGCAACCGCGTACAAGGATTGGATGTTGCCTTCTTAAATACAGAATTAAGATGGAAGTTCTTCCGTACACGTGTTTGGAAACAGGACATCTACCTCGCCTCCAATCTATTTCTTGACGGTGCCGTTACAACAAGAGATTATAATCTATCCTACCATGGTGCAGATAACATTTCTTTAACATCAGATTATCACCTCTATGTGGATAAATCGAAGAATGATCGGCCTCATTTCTCTGCAGGAACCGGTCTAAGAATAGGCATCAACGAAAACTTCATCATTGCCATCGATTACGGACATGCATTCGATAAACAGGATGGCGGAGGAGCCCTTTATATTAACACAGGATTCCTTTTCTAATAAATTAAGTATTCTTTTAAAATCGTTTATCTAACTTTGTATTAAATATAATAATTGAAATAATGGCCATACAGAAGATATACATCAGTACGAATCTACAAGCTGACTTGGAAAGTGAGATAGAGGGTAGAAATCCGGGGAACATCTTTATCCTGACAGATTCCACTACAAAAAAGCTTTGCCTGAATCAACTAGGAGAAAGCATACTTTCTAAAGCAAAGGTGATTGAAATCCCTGCTGGAGACGATCATAAAAACATTGAATCTCTTGCCTCTGTATGGCTTTACCTCAGCAATAACAACGCAACACGTAAGTCACTGATGATAAACCTCGGTGGCGGTATGGTGACAGACCTTGGCGGTTTTGCCGCATCAACCTTCAAACGCGGAATGGACTACATCAACATCCCTACTACCCTTCTGGGTGCAGTCGATGCTGCTGTGGGTGGTAAAACAGGTATCAACTTCAACGGATTAAAGAACGAGATCGGAGTGATCAACTCCTCTAAAAGCGTGATCATTTATGCTCCTTTCTACAAGACGCTCGACCATCATAACTTCCTATCAGGCTATGCCGAGATGATCAAACACGGACTCATCTCTAACCAAAAGATTTGGGACGACATTCTCGCTTTCAACTTGAATAATATCGATTTCGATAGACTTCCATATATGATCAAGGAGTCTGTAGAAGTGAAAGAGGAGGTTGTGAAGATTGACCCTACAGAGAAAGGCATCCGTAAGGCTTTGAACTTCGGACACACTATAGGCCACGCTTTTGAAAGTTACGCCATGAAACAAGGCAACCCTGCCCTACATGGTTACGCTGTAGCCAGGGGTATGATTCCAGAGCTTTACTTATCCTTCAAAAAGGCCGGTCTCTCTAAAGACATTCTAAGAGAAGGCGTATCGCTCATCAAAGAGAACTACGGATCCTTCTTCATCAGCTGCAAGGATTACGACAAACTTTACGAGTTGATGACACACGACAAGAAGAACGAAGGCGACGGACGTATTCTATTCTCCTTGATTTCAGGTATTGGAGAGGTAAAAATCAACATCAACATAGAGAAGCAAGACATATTCGAATCTCTTGACTTCTATTGCGACTCTGTCGGCATTTAGGTCGATTCTATTCATTACCACCGTAAAAAATAGCATCGAAATACAAGAAAGCTAATTAAAAGAATTCACCTTTAATTATTCATTTCTAAAAAGACGTATACATCATGACATATTCTGTTTCAGCCCCACAGAAACCAGTTGCTGGTACCATCACACTCCCAGCATCCAAAAGCATAAGCAACCGTGCACTGATCATCCATGCGCTGAGTTTTTCGGATATGCCTATCCATAACATCGCCAAATGCGACGATACAGACGTCATGGTGAAGGTGCTCTCTTCCAACAATAACCACTTCGACATCGGAGCGGCAGGAACTGCCATGCGTTTTCTCACTGCCTTTCTCTCTAAAATTGTAGGCGAATGGACCCTTACGGGAAGCGAGAGAATGAAGCAACGCCCTATCGGCATCCTAGTCGACGCTCTACGCAAAGTGGGAGCCCAAATCGACTACGTCGAGAAAGAGGGATTCCCTCCGTTACAGATCCACGGCAGCGCCTTGATGGGAGGAGAGATTGAGCTGGAAGGCAGTGTGAGCAGCCAATACATTTCGGCCCTACTGATGGTAGCCCCTACCATGAAAAAAGGGCTTACGCTGAAACTGACGGGTAAAATCATCTCCCGTCCGTACATCCTTCTTACACTGAAGATGATGGAAGAGTTTGGTGTTAAATCTTCTTGGGAAGGTAACGTCATCAAGATAAAACCACAAGAGTACAAACCGACAGATTTTACGGTAGAATCTGACTGGTCTGCCGCCTCCTACTGGTACCAGATCTGCGTCCTATCTGACAGAGATGCAGAGATAAAGTTGACCGGCTTGCATCAGATAAGCCACCAAGGCGATGCCGAAGTGGCACATATATTCGAGAAACTAGGCATCGGAACTCGCTTCGAGAACGGTCTCACTACCCTCTTCCACAACGGAACAGTCGTTGAAAAGCTGGACTACGATTTTGTAAACCAGCCCGACCTTGCTCAGACATTTGTAGTGACTTGCTGCTGTCTAGGCGTACCATTCCGTTTTTCAGGTTTACAGAGCCTTAAAATCAAAGAGACAGACCGTATCGCAGCACTAATCAACGAGAGTGCAAAAGTCGGTTACAAGCTCTCAGAAACAGCCTCCGGCGTGTTGGAATGGGACGGTAACTACACACAAAGAGACGAAACAGTCTCTATCGCCACCTACAAAGACCACCGAATGGCCATGGCCTTTGCGCCAGCATCCCTTAAATTGGGTGCCATCAAAATCGAAGACCCATCTGTTGTAAGCAAATCTTACCCGCTCTATTGGGACAATTTGAAATCGGTTGGATTTGGGGTTGAAGAGATATAACACAAAAGGTTCATTAAAAAAAGCCTCCAAAATGGAGGCTTTTTTTGTATCTACTTCAACAAAAAGCAATTTATCAGTCTTCGTGATGATCGGCCTCAACATCGTTGCTCAAAACGATATTGCGCGCAATGAAAGTCTCGTTTCCTGCCTCATCTGTGCAGTAAACCATCAAATGATATTTACCTGGAGTGGCATTCTCCGGAATGACTATTTCGTGGTGATGGATATGTGTATTCTTCAATCCTGATACATCCCATGAATGATTGTATGTAAAGGCTTCTGTCGAAGTTGCTGCCTTCAAAGCATGGTTATGTCCGTCAAAATTGTTATGGATATCCACCTTGTACGACTTCAATTTCTCGTTGTCAGACAAATCCATCTCAAAATGAATAGGAGCACCGATCTTTAATGAATCGCCCTCAGCTGGCTCGTCCAATGCAATTACTGGTTTTGTTGTATCACTCTTCTCATCATCATCATCACCACAAGAAGTGAACATAGAGAAAGAAACTGCCATCAGGCAAAGAATTGAAAATTTGATATTTGTCTTCATTTTATACTACTTTTAAAAGGTACTTTAATTAATAATTGGAAATTTCGACCCGGTTCAGGAATCTCCATCTTTCTGTAAAAACTCAAATGATTGTAATATTTCTCGTTCAAGAGATTCTGAGCGGAGAGAGTCAACTCCACTTTTGTCTTGAACAAGGGCACATTGGCAGAGGCTCCCATGTTCCAAAGGTTATGGCCAGGGGTCGTCTCCTCATTTCTCGACACCTCATCCTGAGCCATCACTGCCTGCCACTGGGCAAAAACCTTAAATTTCTTGGCTTTCCATGTCAGTGTATTTCGCATAGAAGCAGGAGGAGAGAAGGGTAGCGGAAGCTGTTCCTCCCTATTGCGGCTGTGCACATATTCGCCCGCTATTTTATAGTTTAGATATCGAAGAAAATCGACGCTAAACTCTGCTTCCGCACCAATAAAGGTGACCTCAGCCTGTGAATATCTGTATATCTGTCCAGTATGCGGTAATATGGACCATTCTCCAGTGGGTTTCAGATAGATATAGTTATTGAACCAGCTGCCGAATGGACTAAATATAAAACATATGCCCTTATGTACGTAGGTATAGGAGAGGTCCATCTGCCATCCCTTCTCGGTAGAGAGAGAGGCATCTCCCTGTTCATGTCTGAATGTGCCATGGTGCATGCCGTTCGAGGCTAGTTCGTTGGCGCCCGGTAGACGAAAACTGCGTCCTACGTTCACCTTCACCAACTGAGATTTCGTTGGGTTCCACACGCAACCGATAGAACCTGAAACATCTCCGAAATCGCGCTCCACAGCATAGCTTCGCCATTCGTAATCCTCTAACACATCAGCACCGTAATGCTGATCGGTGAGGTATTGCTCCAAATAGACATCCTTGAATGCGGAGATATCAAGATGTCCGTAATCGTAACGCAAACCTCCACTGAGAGAGAGTTTATCGCTAGCCTTCCATTTGCTCAACCAAAGCACACCCGATGTGAAACGGTCATACTCAGGCAAAAGGAAGGAATAACCGTCAATCGTATTCTTCTGATATTGAAGATCAAGACCGACCGTATATTCCCAGTTATTGGAACAGAAACGCTTTACCTTCAACGATGCGCTGTAGGTATTCAGCGAGAACTGCAACTCCTTATTCGGATCCTTCTCCGGCGGTATCTGAGTGCCGTAGTGGGTGTGGAAATAGCTCCACTCTTCACGATGGTTGTTTTGGAATCCTAAGTCCAAATAACCGAATAGTCGGCCAAAACCGTACTGATGATGAGAAGTCACCTTCAGATGGTTAACCCAGCTGTATGGCAAATCGATGTTACGGGAATCTCCATCATCATGCAAAATTTCAGCATCCGGAATACCATGAGCGCCGGCAAAGAAACCTACCTTCTGGTAAGCATCGCTCACCGATAGGTTACCGTAATAACGGCCCTTTCGGTAATCGAGGTCCCAGTTGGCATCGCGCTCAAATCCTGCCGTATTTTTCAACGACTGCTTCTCAATCGGCAAACGCTGAGTAAGGTAAACCACCGTATCCGTAGGGATATGATAGTCACCAAAATGCTGTTCTGAATAACGGAGGGTGGTGAACCAAGCCTTCCGCTTCAAACCCAACATCAAAGAGGCGCCCAATGTATTGTTGACGCTTTTTCCCAAGAGGTTGACTTCGCCCAACCACTGGTCGTCAATAGGAGCAGGGAGACGCTCAATCTCGATGGTTCCGCCCATCGCATCACTTCCGTAGAGCAATGATGACGGACCTTTGCGGACCGTGACCCGCCCCACGCTGAAAGCGTCGATCTCCAATCCATGATCGGCTCCCCATTGCTGACCCTCCTGCTTGATGCCGTTTTGAACGACAGAGATACGGTTGAATCCCATCCCTCGAATCATAGGTTTGGAAAATCCAGCTCCAATATCCATAGAATGAACTCCCGGAATATGCCCTAATGTCTGCGTTAAATTGCCCGTGAAATGCTCGCGAAGGAAGGGTTCCTCCACCACCTCGACCTGTTGAACGGTGTTGAGAACCTCCATCTTCTTGTACGAACCACTGACAACTACCTCATCCAGCGTTCCTGTCATGACTGTATCGGCAGTCTGAGCCCAAAGCGAAGAGGCAAACACAAACATCAGCATAACCGGAATTATACCGCTACGCATAATGTCAGATATTTATAAAAAAATAGAAGATAAGGAAAAGCAAGGTGCTGCCTTTCCATAAAAAACAGATGTAGTTATATAGTAGGCGGTGCTCTAAGGCCGTAAGCCTCATGAGCAAATTTGTGAATATCTTCACAATATGAAATGAACGGCTCGTAATAAACGGGCGTTACAGTAAAATCGTAAGAAATAACTGGGGATTCAGTAAATGTAGAGAGCGTAAACTGACAGACCGGACAGGTATTACAATCATGATGATCACCATCTGCACAACACTCTACCTCTTCAGAAGTACATATATGGACTATCTTAACAATAAATGGCAAGGCAAATATGGCCATCATCAGCCATACAATTAATACCCTGTGTTTTGTCAAGCGTTCCATTGTTTCTCAACGTAAATTGTTAAAAACGACGCAAAATTAATGATATTTTTCTAGAAATCAAAATTTATTTTTGAAACGGGGTTACACAGAAAATCACAGAGACGAATTGTATGGGTGGATTAAATGCACTGTTATTACTGGGGTTGCTTGCTTCCAGCAAGCGAGATGAGCAAACTTATAATATCTCGAATTTGTTTATGTTATGGAGTCGGTGTGGTACACCGCCTCTACTGTAGATGTCTGATTTTTGAAGGGAATATGCACATCCGAAAGTTTGACAACTAAACGCTCTGCTCTGTGGGTGCACTCCAATCGGGAGGGCTAGTTTGTAACTAGCCAGCAATAGGCTATGTGTTTTCCCGCCAGCCTTCGGCGGCGCTTCTAAGTCGCCACAGTGTGACGCCTCTACAAGAGTGCGGTGTATTAATGATAATAATCATCATACAGACCAGAGACCCGCTTTTAACGCACCAAAAAAAGTTGTGATTCGTTGATAATGTTATAATCAAAATAATAATATATTTTTACGAAATATTTTAGTGAAGTTAATGAAGCATTGTGCTGAATGAACAGAACTGAAGAGTAAACTCAATAATTATAATTTTCATATAAAACTTTATAGATAATAGTATTCTAAAAAGAAGTTGCTTATGTCACAGAATTTCACTCGTTTAGTAAAAAAACAGCTTGTAGATTTATTTAACGGAATGGGCTTTAAGAAGAAAGGATTTTGTTTTTATAAGAGAATTACAGATCAGGTATCATTGACTATTAGTTACATGGTAGCATCGAGACAAGAAGTTGGCCATGTTTATGTGAGCCCCGATATAGGAATTCTACGTCATGACATTGGGAGAATTTACGAGAAATATAAGGGATATCCTATAACGGCTACAGTTTGTACATCTCTTGGATATATAATGCCTTGTAAGAAGTGGTATGAGTTTGATTTTGTAGAGAACGATGACAATGTTGGGGTGTTAGAAGAAATAAAAAATAATATCATTACACATGGATATGTTTTTTGTAAAAATTTAGAAACACTTGATGAAATAGAGAACTATTATAGTCTTAATACTGGTTCTTTTGAGATATATTATCTTCCAATTATCTATTATCTTCAAGGCAACAAAGAGAAAGGAATAGAATATATAGAGGCTCAAATTGCAAAGAATAAGCAAAAGGGAGAAAAGACCAAGGTCACTTATAGTGAAGTAAACACAGAAGAGTATCACGAGGAGACTTATCATGTTCATCAGTATGATAATGAATATGAGAGATTCTACGAATTTTTCCGTCAGCTTCCAGAGAAATATAATCTGGAAGATTGGAAGTGAGACGAAAACAAAATGTGTTAGAGTAAATAAACCGCCAGACTCTGCTTTTGCAAAGCCTGGCGGTTTTGTTATATGAGATAATCTGTTTTGGGGAGGTTAATTTTATAAAAAGTAGATGATTCTATTAAAGAGATGAATTTCCCCTGAAGACGTTTCTTGTAGAGAATCAACATGAATGAGAAAAGAGAAAATCTAATTTCCTCTTCTTTAAAACTATATATTCAAATATAATCAAATGTTTTTGAAACTGTATCTATAAGAAATAAAAAGGTGGTTTGAGGCTGTTTTTAAGCGAAATACACAACTCTGTTCATTTGGTAAATCTGAAATAAAAGTGAAATTTGTTTGCAGTCTCATATTTTATGCTTTCCTTTGCTACCTAAGATAGTTAAAGCATCCGCGTTTATATTAATTAGATTTGCCCGTAAGAGGGTCCTTCCAATCATTATTACACCCTTTGTTTTTACATCTAATTTATTTTTCATTAATTTTTTTTTTATGAACATTTACGTAGGGAACCTTAATTACAAGGTTCGTGAAAATGACCTAGAGAGGGTTATTTCAAATTATGGATCATTCGATTCAATCAAAGTTATCATGGATCGTGAGACAGGAAGATCAAAGGGTTTCGCTTTTGTTGAAATGCCAAACGACGATGAGGCTAAGAATGCTATCGAAGAGATGAATGGTAGAGATTTGGATGGCCGTACAATGGTCGTTAAAGAAGCAAGACCAAGAGTATAATTTCGATATCTTGTGAGATTTAAAAGAGGGTGACTAAAAAGTCAAATATCTATTAAGATAATTTTTCAAAGTAGTTATTGACAACAATGTATTATTCTCAGAGTAACGTACATTAAGTGTTTTTTAGTCACCCTCTTGATTTAATAGGCTTTCCTTTTTAACAATTACAAATATTTATATATAGTGTAGTATGATTTAGGAAAAATGACTGTTTTTACTATTTCTTGTTTGCAAATATAGCACATTTTGTTTGACCACTGCCCGAAAACGAACTACAATTTGTTTTAGTTTTAACTAGTGTATGAATATATTTCTATAAAATATTCTTCATTTTATCTGTCTATAAATCACCGGAAAACTTGTAATTTTGAATTCAGAAAAAAATTTTTGATGAATGGCTAACGAAAAACAAGTTTGGGGCTCTCGATTGGGTCTTATTTTGGCTATGGCAGGAAACGCCATAGGATTGGGTAATTTTCTTCGTTTCCCGGTACAAGCAGTACAGAATGGAGGCGGAGCATTTATAATTCCTTACATCGTTTCTTTTCTTTTATTAGGACTTCCTTTGCTCCTTGTGGAGTGGTCTACAGGAAAGTTCGGAGGCCAGTTCGGTCATCACTCTCCCCCTATGATTATGCAGATGTTGGATAAGAGAAGAATCTGGAGATATATGGGTGCGTTGGGTCTTTTCTCTAGTGTGATTATCTCTTCTTACTATTGCTATATTGAAAGCTGGACGCTTTCTTATACCATTCATTCTGCCATCGGTACTTTCGGTGGTATGACAGAAATACAGGTGTCTGATTTTTTTGCTAATTATTTGGATATCCATACCTCTTTTTCGGGCATTCCTTACGAAGGTATAGTCTGTTTCGTAATTTGTGTTCTTCTGAATGTTTGGTTATTGAGCCGAGGTTTGAAAGACGGTATAGAGATGGTGGCAAAGATCTGTATGCCGCTGTTGCTTTTTTTCGGTTTGTTTTTGGTATATGAGTCGTTCACTTTGAAAGCAGGCTCAGAAGGTGCCTATTTTGATGGAATTGTAGGTATAAACTTTATGTGGACGCCACAGTTCGACTCTTTGTTGAATCCTAAGGTTTGGCTTTCGGCTGCAGGTCAGGTGTTTTTCACCTTGTCATTAGGAATGGGTTGTGTTAACACCTATGCTTCTTATATGAAGAAGAATCAGGATGTGACGTTGAATTCTATGACGGCAGGGTTTCTGAACGAGTTTACGGAGATTGTAATCGGTAGTGCCATCATCATTCCGATTTCAATAGGTTATTTCGGAATAGATAAGGTGATTGAACTGACGCAGAACGGAGGTTTAGGTCTTGGTTTCAGAACAATGCCTTTCTTGTTCAATCAGTGGGGTGGAGTAATTGCTACATTGTCTGGAGTTGCATTTTTTGGTTTGCTGTTTTTTGCCAGTATTACCTCCACATTGGCATTGGCCACACCTTCGGTTGGTTTTTTTTCAAGAAGTTATGGATGGTCGCAAAAGAAGAGTTCTGTCGTATTCGGTGCTATCATTATTGTCATGGGGCTTTTCCCCATCCTATTCTTTTCTGAGGGTGTGTTTGATGAGTACGACTACTGGGGTGGAACAATGTCATTGTTTCTCTTCGCAATGCTTGAATCAATACTTTTCTCTTGGGTATTCGGTGTGGAGAAAGGATGGAAACTGATACATTATGGTGCTGATATGAACATGCCGTTTGTCTTCAAGTACGTTTTGAAATATGTAACTCCAACGATGCTTATCATTATTTTCTTAGCAGCTTTGGTAAAACCAAAGGATGATAATTGGAGTTTGGTCAGCTATCGTGGTTGGGAATTAGATAAGACGAGTATCCTTTCGGAGTTGATGCATAAGAATGTAGGTCCGAATAAGGCTTGGTTCAGCAAGCAGTTTTATGCAGAGAATAACGGTTCTGTCGACCATTTGTCTACAGAAAATGGAAAGACGACTTTGGTTGTAAATAACAACGATAGTTATAAAATGTATGTGTTTGATGCAGAGTTAAAACCATATGTTAAGATGTATGATTTGGTGATGGTAGGTCAGCCAATCTATGGAGGAAAATGGATGGCGAACAGAGTCTTTTATAAAGACATGACGCGGTTGATTATGATTGCTCTTCTTGTGGTGATCTGTTTTATGATTCACTTCGCATATAAGAATGACAATTCTGACAATTCTGAACATGAAGATATGTTCAAATGAGTCTGTTTTGCTGATTTCAGGGGGTAAAAAGAAGAAGAGACGCCAACTGGCATCTCTTCTTCTTTGTTTTTCACCTGAGGGAACAACTTTTACTCATTCACTAAGTTGTTGATTGGAACCTCACGCTTTATGCTTTGCTCTAAAGAGATAAGGGTTTCTGTAGAAGACACACCCTTGATGCTTTGAATCTTTCCGTTGAGGAGTTTCATCAAATGTTCGTTATCGTGAGCATACAGTTTCACCATCATCGTATAAGGACCGGTGGTGAAGTGGCATTCTACAATCTCAGGAATCTTGTCGAGTTCAGGTACCACTTCAGAGTACATGGATCCCTTCTCCAACTTGATGCCAATATAGGTACAAGTTTGGTAACCTAAAGTTTTAGGGTTCACATGATATCCGGAGCCGATGATGACACCCATGTCGATCAGTCTCTGAACACGTTGGTGAATGGCGGCGCGAGAAACCTCACACTCACCGGCAACGTCCTTAAAAGGAATGCGTGCATTCTTGGTAATTATCTCAAGAATCTGCTTATCTAAGTCATCTATCTTTTCCACTTCTTTTTTTTTAATGTCAAATTGATAGCAAAATTACTAAAATTACGTAATTGTCAATATTTTTGTTCACTTTTTGTTCAATATAATAGTTGATAACAGAATAATGATAGATTTTTGCCTGATTTTACATTATTTATAAAATAAAGTCTGTTCTTTGTGAGGTCGTTTTTCAGGGTGAATGGATTGCTTGTTTACCCTTTTTTGTTCATTTAATAAGCTTTATATTATGAGTATCAGCTATAAAGATATGAAAGAGTTTGATCAAGAGACATTGCAGGGTTTGTTTTTGTCTGTGGATTGGTCGTCAGGGCATTATCCGGACCGATTGGTCGTGGCGATGCGTCATTTCTCGACGGTTTTTTCTGCATGGGATGGTGAAAAATTGGCCGGCATGATTTGTGTAATGGACGACGGTTCGATGAACGCCTATGTTCACTATCTGCTTGTCAATCCAAAATTCCAAGGGTTGGAGATTGGTCGTAAGTTGGTGGATATGGTGAAGGAAAAATATGCCGATTATCTCAGAATAGCTGTGATAGCCTACAATGAAGAGGCTCATTTCTATGAGCATTGTGGTTTCAAAAAAGCGGACGACGCTTGTCCTATGTTTATAACTTCATTATGGACATAATTGTTTATTTTTGTATAAGCTGGATTCAAGCGGACAATGCAACCTCATTTAAATCCAAGTTTGTCAATTGTTTAAATTTTTGTAAAGGAGTCATATACCCTAATCTTTTCCTCGGTCTCGAGTTTAAGATGTTT
>Ga0172378_10003826_pt1 | contig 14156 bp, 8 predicted proteins | sample GrowelOW332metaG_FD_119755 | JGI IMG/M metagenome (GOLD analysis project Ga0172378, IMG submission 119755) | Groundwater microbial communities from an aquifer near a municipal landfill in Southern Ontario, Canada - Pumphouse #3_1 metaG | ecosystem: Environmental > Aquatic > Deep subsurface >... | reverse complement strand
TTAATCTATCTCAATAGAATGCTCTATTTTTTAATTTCTTGACGTTGATGCTTTGTCAATGAAGGTTGAAGTAAAAAATCCCTTCCCTGTTGCGCAAGGAAGGAACTTTTCTGGTGGTTGGAGTGTCCTTTACCAGTTTTTTTGAGAGAGAAAATTATCTTTTTACTTCAATGAATTTATTCATATTTTTATTCCGCACAAGATAGACGCCGCTCTTCAAGCTTGACGATTGCATTTGTGTTTTAAGTTCAGAAAAGCTGTTTGCTTGGAATGAACTGAGGTAGGTCCCTTTTATATTATATACCTTAAACCCTTGAGAGCCTTGAACAAGATTTGCTTTGATTTCCGCAAGTTTTGTAATGCCTTCAGTAAATTTAATGTTATCTATGTTGGTATAGTCTCCTGTAATGGCAATCTTTAATATATGAGAGCCTGCGGTAAGTGCGGTTGTTTGTCCAGAAATGGTACTGTAAGTGTCCCAATCAGCGCCTTTAGTGAGTTTGACTGTATCCGTAATTGCTTGGTCATCAATGAATAGGCGGAAAGAAGATCCGTCCGAACCGGATGCAACTGACGCTTCGTAAGTATATATCCCGGCAGAACCCACTTTCACTGTGTATTCAAGCCATTCACCTGCGACGGTGTAACCTATGGCCTTGCCGGAATTTCCGTTTACGATGTCTACGCTTTCCGTGGTGCGGAAGTCGGCATTTCCTTCGTTTTCTGAGGTTGCATCGTAGTAAGATTTATTTTGCCCCCCGACATCGTAATTTTCTGCCTCAACAATGCCTGGAATGGCAATGGTATCTGTGTAGGGTGCTTGGGGTACTGTATCGGGTGTGGAAGTGGAGCCGAGAAGACCTGTCGTATTCACGCCTTTATTGGAGGCCATGTATTCTTTGAGCCAAGTCATAGCAGGCCGGTCACTTCCGTTTTTGATGATGCCGGAGTTGCCGTTCGTGGTCCATGTGGAGCCATAGATGTAACCCCACAAGGTAACGCCTGCGACATATTCTGCATTCCAGAATTCTGGAATCTGTTCCTTGTAGCGCTGAAGTTGGAGAGCGTCGTCATCGGTACCGATATCATATTCCGTGATGAATAAAGGAATACCCACTCCCTCATGGATTTTTTTCAGAGCCGCTTTGAATGACGTGGCATCCATATCGGTCAAGTCATGTGCCTGCTGGCCATAAGCGTCAACCGGGGCCCCTGCGGCCTTGATTTGATTGACAAGTGCTATACCTTCATTGATTTGCCAGCGGAAAGTGTTGTAATCGTTGTAGATGAGAATTGCCTTGGGCCAGCGTTCACGGGCCATTCTAAAGGCGGTTGTTATAAAGGCGTAATCGTTATTGTCGCCGCCCAAAGCCTGTATGATTTTTGTTTTTGGGTAACCGGAGTGATACTGGTTTGTGCCTGTGCGAATCGCTTCATTTACCACGTCAATCATTTCCAGGTCCGGAAATTCCTTTGCTACGGCATCGAACCAAGCGGTGATTGCTTTTTTTGTGTCATCTATGCTTAGGTTTTCGAGCCAGCTTGGATATTGGCTGCCCCATACCAAGGCATGAAACTTGAAATGTCCGCCATTGTTCTTTGCCCAGTCGTAGGCGGCTTTGCATCCTCTGAAATTGTAAGTTCCGCGTGTTCCCTCAATAGAGCCCCATTTGCATTCATTTTCAGCGGTAATCTGATTCCAGTAAGTGCCGAAATCCGAGCGCACGGCGCCATTTGTGGTAATATTCCCAAGAAATTTTGTGGCTCCATCGGCCAAGGGGGCTGCATTAGCAAACCCGGCTAGTATAGTACTAGAAAGAATAACTGGGAACAAAAATTTTTTATGCATAGCAACTCCTTATCATAACCAACGATGAAAAACCCACATTTGAAATTTATTCCACAGAAAAGTCAAAATAAGGATGTAAACAAAGTTCTTATTGACAATTTGTCAATGAGACTGTTTTTTATAAAAAATCAGCCCTCCGCAGTTGCGAAGAGCTGATCATTGTTCTCACCTGGTAAGATATTTTAGATCGTTTCTGAAAATTCATTTACGGCAAAAATGGCTAGTCAAAGCAACCTTTAGAGACTCCCTTTATTCTGCTTTTCTGCCGAGACTGCCGAAGTGCTTTGTTTTTTTTAGATTCACCGCCCTTTGACTTTTTGGGAGATTTCATCAATTTGGTTATTTCGTCGCTGAAGACTATTTTGTCACTGTTCACGTAGCTTCCGGTGATGGCGATCTTGAGCACGTGCGTGCCTGCGGTGAGCGCCTTCGTCGTTCCGCTCGCGGTCGAATAAGCCGTCCAGCTCGAGCTGTCGACTTTCACTGTACCGGTGATGGCGTCGTCGTCGAGGAACAGCTGGAACGAAGAGCTCTTCGAGCCCGAATCGACCGTGGCTTCGAAGGAGTAGGTTCCTGCTTTTGCAACATTTACTGTATATTCGAACCATTCGCCGGCGATGGTGTAACCTACGGCCTTGCTGGAGTTCCCGCTCACGATGTCCACGCTTTCCGTGGTGCGGAAATCCGCGTCGCCTTCGTTTGCTGAAGTCTCGTCGTAGTAAGCGTAACCTGCGCCGCCGACGTCATAATCCTCAGCTTCGATCGTCCCCGGGATCGCGAGCGTATCCGCGTAAGGGCCTTGCGGAACGGTAGGGGCGGAGACCATTTTCCACCAGAGGAGCGCTGCGGTGGAATCCGCCGTGCCGGTGAATACCAGATACATTTGGGAGACGACCCCGGTGAGCCCGGAAACGGCGCATTCCGTTGTCGCGTAGGTGCTCCAGGAGCCGGTACTTGCAAGTTTGCAGGTCCCGGCCAAAGTTCCGGTTGCGCTGCCTGTACGGATTTCAACGGCGTTGTCCGCATTGAGGCTTGCTGCATTCACCGTGAATTTCGTGGCGCCACCACTTCCGAAGTCCACGTTGGAGATCCGGTACCAGGACGTTCCTGTTTTGGGCTTGGGAATCAAAAGGCTTCTTGGCGGAGCGCTTGTCACCAAATCAGTGCGGCTCGCCACGTTCTGCATCAAGGATCCTGTGGTTGCCGGGATGGAATCGTACGGGTCGAAGTTGCCGATCGAAGCGGGGCCTTCATTGGTGTTACCGTAAGCAACGGCTGGAACCCAAGCTCCGCTAGCCCAGCTTACATCGCGCGGTACGCGGAGCACTTCGCCATGGTTTGTCCCGTTCACCATATCCTTGGTAGAAAGCGCGTAATAGGCCTTTATGGTGTAGCCGTCGCTTCCGCTTTCGTCATCTGTATCGGCAATAATAAAGAGTCGGTCGCCCACAACGACTGCGGATGGATCTGCCAAATAGTGGTAATTGATGATGGGATTCTCTGCAAAAGAAGCTCTTGCAAGTGCGAGAGCTGTTTCCAAGGGGGGCTTTTTAATGGTCTTCATAATGGGCGAAACCTCCACTTTATACTTTTTTGGAAAATATCCTTCAAAAGAGCAAAATTTTCGGGATACAAACTAAAAGCTATTGATAAATTGTCAATGGAAAATCTTTTTCATTCGCGAGAGCTCAAAATGAATTCGCAGATCCCATCTGATTGTTTCTGAACATCGGAAGCTCATTTTGATCGGATTTTGAATTTTAAGAAGAGGAAAAAGGAAAGAACCGGAAATGTGGATAGGATTGAAGCCGATATCCGCAGGAGCTTTTCAAGTCAAAAAATCCCGACATTGCTGCCGGGATTTTGGGGGTGCCTGAGTGTCCGATTATTTCGTATTCATTATCTGCAAGACTTTTCTTGTGTTTCTGCTTTTTAATAAATAAATACCTGCGGGGATATCTTTGCGGACGATGTTCCAAGATGATTCTTTAGATGCTTTCGATGCTTGAAATACGGCGATTTTTTTACCCTTCAAATTATATACCTCATAAGACTCTGCATCGTTATTTGTAAGTGCGCCTTCTGCAATGCGTTCTATTGGTAGCGATAGTTTGATCCAGTCCACATTGAAGTAGGCGGCGTCTACAGCGAGCTTGAGCGTATGTGTACCTGCTCCCAAAGTGGTCGTTGTTCCAGAAACTTCTTCAAATGTTTTCCAATCGCCTGTATTCGGTACGGCAATTGTTGCGAAATCAAAACCGTCTACGGATAGAGTAAAACTTGCGTTTTCGCTCTTGGAGGCGACTCTTGCCGTATAATTATAAACGGCAGTCTGTTCCACATTCACAGTAAATTTCAGCCATTCTCCTGTAGCGACCCAGCCATAGACATAGGCTCCGCTTGCGGTATCGATGCCTGCATTATCCGTGCGGTAAAGAGTTGTTTCGTTCTCTGGGTCTGTATCGTAATAGCCCGCGTTTTGCCCGCCAAGGTCGTAATCTTCGGCTTCGATCGTTCCTGGGATGCTGTGAACTTTATAGGGTGTATTTGCTGCTGAGGAAGAGGATACCGCACTACTCGAGGAAGAAAGAATCATGTCCGCAGAGGAAGAGGATGGTGTTGTTCCGCTCGTTTTTAACAAGGAGAGCATCATTGTTGCATAGCGTTCGCCGAGTGTTTTGTAGCTTGCATGAGTGAAGTGCAAGTTGTCGCTTTGCCCGCTGAGTCCGTTGGAACTCACCACGTGTGCTGTAGAAATGGTATTCGGGAGTGCATCAATTTGCGTATTGGCGCTGGAGCATTGGCCGGGACTTAAAACTTCGCCTGCGATAAGCGGAACGGAATCTGCGCCGAGCCCTAAATCAGTGAGCATATCGTTGTAAATTTTTTTGACCGCAGTAGCCCAAGATGCGTTATAAGCATCCGTTTCTCCTTGGTGAAGGAGGATGCCTTTGATGACTCCCACTTCTTTTGCCGCTTTGCCGGCATCGATGATCCGTTGATAGGGATTTCCGCCGTAAGCTGCGGAACGGGATTGGATGTAACTTGCTGCAGATGAAAGGTAAGAGGAATATCCGGTTTTATCGAAAAGGGTAATAGCGGTACCTGCAACAGCTACGGGAATCACTCCGATAGTAACGTTTGGCAACTTCGTTGCCATGACTTCTCCGAAGTTATCGAGCAGAGAATAGCCTCCGCTGGACCCTCCCCATACGGAAGAACAATTGAAGAGCGGGGGGATGGCTGCTGATACTTGACCATTTGTACGGCTTGGGTCTGAACAAGTGGTGGTTGCAATAATTTTAAAATGGTTGTTTACCGTCTTATCCGCAGTTTCTATTGCAGCCTGTCCTTCCATATTGGATTGCCCGAACGCAATGTAGATATGAAAGTTCGGATCGGGAGCCGCTATAGCTTGTGCATAAAATGTTGCGCAAATGAGCATTGCGGATGGTAACGTAAATAACTTCATTTAAAACTCCATCGAGGCTTTTTCTAAAAATACATCTCGCTTGAATGGTTGCTTATGATGTTTTTTACAATTTGTTGTAAGCAATTAAACACCCTGAAATTTCGAAAAATAGCGGGAAAAGCCTTAGATGTTTTTCAAGCTTTTGTATGAAAATATTTACTGTTCATCCCTGAAAAAGCAGCTACAGCGAAAATAGCCTCGATATGAGGCATTCCTTTTGGGGTAGCAACCGCTCCTCTCACTACTTGTTTTTTTAATGTCTTTGCTGTTTTTCCGACTTTACTCGAATTGAAATGGTGGGATGGTTCCCTATTTCAAATCGTCCCGATCCACTCCATAAAGTCGAATGTCGTCTAGGTAGAATCCTGTACCGCCGCTTCCGAAGAATGAAATGTTCGTTACAGAATCTTTAACGCTATCCCAGCCCAAGTTGCCGCCGGAACTGTCTGCTTTCAGGAGATCGGACGGTTTGATTGCGTACCGTACCCAGCTCGAATCAATCGCAATGTGAATCCATGATTTACTCCTGGATCCGGTGGAATCGGTTGCATTCCATATATTCTTTTCAAAGGCTAGCGAAATTTTCCCGTTGCCCCGGGCATAGAATTCAATGGAATCCAGCGTGGCTAGAGTATTGGGGCCGTTTGGAAGAGCGACGCCTAGGAGGGACCATACGGAACTTCCGGTGTATGTATAAGCGAAGTGGGCGCAAATCCCTGTGCGACCGGAATCCGCCTTTTCAAAGGTAAGTTTTGCGGTGACACTGTCTGCCGAGCTTTTAGTAATGAACCAATAGGAGGTATCGATTGGTTGTGGGAGGTAGGCTTTATTGTCTCCGGTCGTATTTTTTTCAAAATCGCTTAGAAGGACGGAGTTTAGTTTGAATTTCGTAGAATCGGGAATTCCTTTCCAGATATTGCTTTGGCTGCGGTTTATCGCATTTTCGTGACCATAGCGGAGGATGAGCATATCATTTTCGAATGAAGCCGGAATGCGAATCTTCAGTACACCGCGTTTTGCTTTTACGTCGTAGCGGGCTATGGTGAAGGGAACGCTTTCGCCATAGATTGTTTCAACGCGCAAATCGCTTCCGTCTCTATTTGCTTTGGTAAAGTCGAAATTACTTGTATTCAGCCGGAGGGTGATAACCGTGGAGTCAAAAAGAGGAAGCATCCATTCGGAGATAAGTGAATCTATGCTTACTACCTGTGAATATTTCCACGTTGAGGGGTCTTCGGAACCGGTACTTGGCATTGCGATCGTACCCGCATCCGTTAAACGGTTGCTGTACACTTCGGCGAGGTCTTCGGCGAGTATCGCAGAATATCCGTAAGAGATTGCCCTGATTCGGAAAACTCCGGCAGGGAGGCTGTCCAAGCGGAAATTGCCTGCGGAATCTGTTTTGACTGCGTATTCAAGTCCGTAAATCTGTACCCAGGCATAGTCTGCGCTATGCGGAAGGGAAATTTTACCCGTGAGGGCTCCCGTCGGCTTAAGTGCCGCATCGCTCATTTCCATGGCGGTGGATGTGTCTATGTGGGCGAAGCTTATGAAGGTCTTGATGGAATCCGCATCGAATTCAGCGACAAAATTGCCGGCGGATAGCCCTTCGATTTTAACGTTTCCGTTCTTGTCTGTTACGGAATTGCGTACAAACTTGCTATCATCGGCAAGACTTCCAGAAGAATCGGCAACGAACCATGACGGCCTTATGCGCACGCGCACGCGCGCGATAGGATCACCATGATTGTCCACGGCACGGAATGCGATGGAATTTTCCGTTTCCATGCTATTGCCCGCGATGTGCTCCGTGCAGCTACAAACGCCGAAAAGCGCCGCAGCCGCAGCGCTTAAAAATATCCCATTTCTCACACAAACCACCCATCTCATTTTGAACCCCCCGGAGATTTCGCTACGGGAAAAAAAGCCATCGAAAGTTGCATAACCCGGTCGGGGTGTGCTGATTCATCTACCCTTTTCTGCACCAACCGCCGGAATTCCTTTAGCATTTCTTTCAAATCTTCAAAACATTCAGCATCCACAGCTACCGTAAGCGTAGAAACATCTCGGTCCTTAACGGGAATGTTCTCAAGGGAATCGCTCGCAAGCGAAAGAACCTGTTTCTGGAAAGCGCGTACCGCTTTTGACTTTTCGGATCCGCTTGCAGTGAGATGTACATCGGAAAGTTTCAGTTTGCCTGAAGCGAGCCGTGTTACAAGACCGAGGGACTTGAGAAGTTCCACAGCTTCTTTGACTTGGGTTTCCGTCACCTTCGGTTGCAAAGCGTCGGCGATTTCGCGCTCGTTGACGATGCCTCCGGCAACTTCGATGTATGCGCGTACTACAGAAATCCACCATTTGCTGAGAAAACAGAGCTCAGAATCCGTTACGCTTTTGCGTTCCACATCGCGGAGGGCTAAAGCCTGTTCTATGAGATCCGCTTTTTTCTTTGCATCTTTAGTTTGCGAGCAGGCGACAAGAATATCAAAATATTCTGCAGCGCGACCTGTAAGCCCGAGCATTTCCTTGGCCGAAGGAATTGCATGGGTGGGCAAGTGTTGCTTCTTCTGGAGCACACGGAAGAGATAGCTCGAATCGATTCCAATCTTTTCGCCCATCATCCGATAGGAATATAGCGGCATTTCCTTTTTACGGCGATCGTAGTACGCCTTGAGAAAGTCGCGATAGTCCGCTATGTCCATAAAGTTCACCATATGTTGTAAATTAAAACTTTCGTTCTTAAAATAATCTTATAAATGGAAAAAAGCATTGACGGATTGTCAATGCTGCATAAAAAAGAGCAGAAATTAAGTCTTTCCGATTCCAGAGAGGTCGCCTGTCGGGTTTTGGAAGAGCTTGAGTCCGAAAATAGGGAGCACTGCTATTAGATGGTCGAATATATCGGAGCGGAAGGTTTCGTAGGCGACCCATTCGGTTTTGTCCGTAAAAGCGTAAATCTCAATGGGAAGGCCTTGTTCACCTGATTGGAGTTGGCGTGCAAAATTTGTCATTTTTGTGTCAATGTTCGGCAAACTTCTGAGATAGGCCTCCGTGTAGGCGCGGAATGTGCCTATGTTTGTCAAGTGGCGGCCATTTGCAAGAATATTAGTCTCTTCCAGAGTTAGTTTGTCTTGATTGTAGGCAGAGACTTCTTTTAGCTTTTCCTCTAAATACGGTTTTAAAATTTGAATTTTGAGAAGATCTTTAATTTGTTCTTCTTTGAGAAACCGTATTGTACTTACATCTATCAATATGGAACGCTGGATGCAGCGACGTCCGGTTTCTCGCATGCTTCTCCAGTTTTTGAATGACGTGGAGACAAGTTCATATGCGGGGAGCACGCTGATTGTATTATCCCAGTTGCGAATGCGTACGGAGGTGAGCGAAACTTCGACGACCGTGCCGTCGATTTGCTGCTTGGGTATTTCAATCCAGTCTCCTGTACGGATGAGGTCAAGAGTCGCTATTTGGATGCCAGCGACAAATCCTAGAATGGAATCCTTGAATACCAACATAAGGACTGCAGTGAGAGCACCGAGTCCGGAAAGGAGAATTATCGGGCTTTTCCCCGTGAGTTGCGATAGAGCGAGGATGAGGCAGATGATGAAACCGACGAGTTTAATCGCTTGTTGGAGGCCTTTAAGAGGGAGTCCCTTTTTTTTCGGATCGAGCAATAAGTAAGCTGTTATGGCAGAGATGAGTGAGTCGAACACTAGGTAGATGACTAAGATGAAGTAGATGTTGTTGGCAGAGGAAAGGATTTTGTAGAGTTCTGAGCTTTCACCGAGGAGATGAGGAAGTGTAGCTGCGATAATGACTGCAGGTACAATATGTGCGAATCGGTCGACGGCTTTGTATTGAACGAGCAGATCGTCGAACCGGCCTTCCGTTTTTTCGGCGATTTTTTTGAACAGCGGGAGAAAGATGTGCCGGGATACGTAAAGCGAAATTACCGCTGCAAGACCTAAGAAGAGAAGCCCGTGGTAATTGTGGAAGAAGCTCGAGAGGTAAGTGAGAATCTGTTGTGGCATATCCATAAAAATAGCAATTTCTTTTTTTTAAAAGATGTCTTTTGCTATATTCTCTGCCGATGCTTTTCCCGTTGCGTTTCTTTTCGCATTTTGCTTTGTGGTGTGCGTTCTTTTGGGGCGCACCTGTTTTTGCTGCGGGCGAAGTGAATTTTACCGGAGTCCTTTCGGATACTCTGTTTGTTTCCGCGAAGAATATTTCTGTTGAAGTTCTTGAGACGGGTGAAAAGAAGAACGTACAAATGAATACTATTTTTTCTTTTTCGCTTCCTCCGGATTCTGTTTGGAACTTTTGCGTGGAAGGTCTCGTCGATACGATGAAACGCGGGAAATGCTACTCTGTAAAAAAAGAAATCTTGGGAAATTCTTTCTTTTACAAGCTTTCCGGCGGCGATTCTTCCTCTGTGCTTGTTTCGGGTGAGAGGGAACCTCGAGAGAAGCTTTTATCTGAGGGAGATTCTACGGCTTCCGCAGCACCGGTGAATGCCGATTCGATTCTCGCGGGTTCTTCAAGTGAAAAAATGGAACTTAAAAAGGTTGTGGTGGAACTCCGCCGTAAACCCAAGCGAAAAATGGGGGAATCGGTGGTGAGTTCCAAATCTATAAAGCGGATGCCGGGACTTGCAGAAGCTGACGTTATTCGTTCTGTGCAGGCATTGCCTGGCGTGGTGGCTAGTTCGGATTTTAGTACAAAGTTGTATGTACGAGGCGGAGCTAGCGATGAAAATTTATTTCTTTTTGATAACGGAGTCGTGTATTCTCCGATGCATTTTTTTGGGCTTTTCAGCACATTTCTCGTAGAGGGTATCGACGGAGTTTCCTTTTACAAGGGCGGTTTCCCTGTGGAGTATGGCAATCGTCTGAGTTCTGTGCTGGACATGCACAGCCGCGAAGGCGGTAGCGATACGGCGGATGAATGGCTTGCCCGTTCGAGCATCAAGGTGAGCACGTTTGCGGCGCAACTTCATACGGAAGGCCATCAGGGCGATTTCCGCTGGGTGCTCGCGGGACGATCCACGTATATTTCGCAGATGCTTGATTTATTCAACTACATAGGGCTTATTGACTTTGATTTGGATTATTCGTTTACCGATTTGCAGGGAGCCCTGTATTATACTTTGGGCGAGGGCAGGTCTTTGGAACTCAGCTTCTATTCGGGCAAGGATGAACTTGTTTTTGATCCGATAAAGATCAGTTGGGGCAATACAGTGATTCCCCTCAATTTCCGGTGGCGGTTTAATTCAGCTTGGAGCTATCAGGGAACTTTTGCCTATTCCCGCTTTTATCAGAGTATGGGCATATCGAGCCTTCTTTCAATGAAAAACGACATTACGACTTTTGCCGTAAAGCAGAAGTTGATTCATCGGGTGTCGAATGAGCACACTTTGAGCTATGGATTCGATGCCGAATACGACAAAGTGCTTTTCGGCGAGAAATTTTCAAACAATGAAATGGAAGATGAACCGGAAACGTTCCATTATGCGCCCTATTTGATGGATTCCTGGTCTCTTACCCCTATGATGACGCTTCTTTTCGGGGTCCGGGGAAATTATCAGACGCTTGCGAAAAATTTTGACGTAGAACCGCGCGTGACTTGGCATTATGCTTTCGATTCGGATAAAAGCTTGGAACTCCACGTGGGCCGTTATTTGCAATATCTGAATTCTGTGATGTTTACGTCGGGCGAGTCGCTGAATGAATTCTACTATCCCGTAAACAAGACTAGTTCCGGAAAATACCTTTCTCCCTCGAGTTCTTGGCTGTTTTCCGCTGAATACAAACAAAATAACTTGTTTGCAAACTGGTTTGAAAATCCCTTCTCGGGTGTTATCGGCGCTTATTATAAGACTCAGAATAATTTGACAACGTTTGCTTCGGGGTCATCGGATTCGACGAATTCCAATGAATCCTTGGCTGATTATTTTGGTACGGCGGAGGGCTATTCCTTTGGCTACGAACTTTCCCTCCGCAAGGACGAAGGCCGTGTTTTTGGCGGGGTGAGCTTTAGCGAGTCTTGGAGCGTGCTCAAGGATGATCAGGGCATTGTCTATTTCCCGGATTGGCATCAACCTTATAGCGTAAAAATTGATCTTGGCGTGAACTGGAAGGGCGGCGATGAGGCTTTGTTCAAGCACAAGAAGAAGGGCCGCTATTTGCGCTCTTCGGCGGTTCTCAAGTATGCTTCGGGAATGCCTGTGACGGATTATACGGGTTATTATGTTTCACGGGATGTCGATTCCGAAACGTCTTCTAGCGGGAACTATGGCGCGGATCAATCGCTTGTCGTGGTTGAGGGCGGTCGCAATCAGGGACACCAGCCCAACTATTTCAGGTTGGACTTAAAGGCTATCGATATGGGCCGTGAAGACAAATGGAATTTTTCTTGGACGATCATCAATGTAACTAATCATACGAATATCTTCTCTTATAGCTATGATACGTCCGAGAATCCACCGAAATTACAGAAAACGTCCCAATTTCCGTTCCTGCCGGTGATGTTCAGCTATGAATATTACTTCTAGTGCTTTTGATTTTTTCTATTTTGCCAAAACATTATGGATTTAAAAAAGTCTCCAGTTATCCGCTACTTGTGCGCTTTTATGCGAGAGATCGTCATTCCGATCATCTGCGCCCTTATCGTGATCCAGTATGTAATCCAGGCTTTCCAAATTCCGAGTGGGTCTATGGAAGATACGCTCCTCACGGGTGATTTCATTCTAGGCCTTAAATTTACGTATGGTTCGCCGATTCCCTTTTCGGATTCGAAATTCCCCGGTTTGGCCGATCCCAAGGCGGGCGATATTATCATTTTCCGCTATCCGGGCGAGCCGGAATATCCGGACTATGACCGGGCGCGCTACAATCATGTGGCCGATGCCCTGATGTTTGGCAATTTCTTCTGGGACAAAAAACCTTTGCCCGGAAATCCGCATTGGGTTCATTACGCGGACGGTCCGAAGGATTTCATCAAGCGCTGCATTGCAGTTTCGGGCGATACAGTGAAGGTGAGCAAAGGCATCCTTTGGAAGAACGGGAAAGAGATGCGGCTGCTTCCGGGCGAGGGCAAGTATTCCGCTTATTACCGCACGTTTTCTTCCCGTGATTCTTTGGAAACGACTCGCATTCCCGCTCCAGGTGATGAAGTTGATTTGACCGAGCTCTCGCTTCCTCGCTTGTGGTGGTTCCGTTCTTTGATGGTGCAGGAAAATCCAGAAGACCGGGTCGAGCTGGATTTGCAGCTTTATCAGGATTCTTCCCTTGTCCCCGATTATGTGTTCAATCATTTTCGCGTTCCTGTGGAAAACGATCGCGGGCTTTTGCTGAATGCGGTCCTTTCGAATGGCGGGACTGTGGGGCAGGGACTTCGCCAGGGAGATACCATCGAGGGATCGGTTCCCTTTGCGTTCTTTGCAAAGCTCGCCCGCACGGGCTTCTTGCCCCGCTTTGATCCTAACGGTTCCTATTCCGGTTTGACACGCCCGGTGAGCTATGACTATTTTGAAGGGGCCCAGCTAGGCGATTTGGCGCAAAATGTAGTGTCGGAGGACCTCTTGGATTCGCTTTCTCATTTGAAAGTGAAAGCTCAGTTGCTCGTGAATGGCAAACCGGTTTCTAAGTACAAGGTTAAATATCCTGTTTACTTTATGATGGGAGATAACCGCGATAATTCTGCCGATAGCCGCTATTGGGGCTTTGTCGCTAAGCGGAATATTAAGGCGAAGGCTTTTATTATCTATTTCTCATTTGAAAATGCGGATGCCTCTTTTTCGTTCTCCAACCCGGTTTCTTGGTTTAAGATCCCGTTCAAGATTCGCTGGACCCGTATCGGCAAGATTATCCATTTGATTGGTGAATAAATGAACGAGCGACTTTCCCTTCCTCTGCTGCTCTGCCTGCTTTTTGTGGGTTGCGCGAGTGTAGAAGCTCCGAAAGGAGGCCCGGAAGATAAGTATCCGCCACGCGTGGCCGGCGTATATCCCGCGCCGAATTCCGTAGAAGCTCCTTTAGAGTTGAATGTTCATTTGCAATTTGACGAATGGATTGCGGCAAGCGTTCCGCGGAGCGCGGTTTCCATTTCTCCTCCGCTGGAGAAAAAGCTCAAGTTCGAGGTGGATGGCGATGAACTTTTCATTACGTCCAAAGCGAGGCTCGATTCGAATACGACTTATACGCTGACGATTGCTAGCGGGCTTAAGGATTTGCATGGCAATTCCGTCGCCGATCCGTTCCGCCTCACATTTTCTACGGGGAAGGGGATCGATTCCCTTTCCGTTTCAGGTACTGTGCTGGTGACGGCTTCGATGATCAAACAAAAGCAATATCCCTCCATAGGACTTTTTCTTTTGGGGAAAGAGGCCCGCGCAACTAGGCATTATCTTGAGAAGTACAAGGACACGACTGGTGTCATTCCGGATTCCGTTCCGCGCTTGACGACGGAGCCGCCGCTTTTTATTACGCAATCGGACAGTCTTGGCCGTTTCCGTCTGGGAGGCCTTCGCCCAGGGCGCTACCGCGTGGTTTCTTTCCTCGATGTGAATGGGAACCAAAAAATTGAGCCATCCGCAGAATGGGCCGGCCTTGCGGAAAGCGACATTTTACTGGATTCCCTTTTTAAGGATACCCTCTGGATTCCCCTTGCGGATCAGGATACGTCTTTGGTGAATTTGGAATCTGTGACGCAGGTGGGAAAGTCCGCGCTTTCTGCGAAGTTCTCCCGCAATCTGGTTGTGGATTCCGCTTTGACGTCGAAAGGGAACTGTAAACTTTCTACTCCGGATTCGTCCAAGATTTATCCATCGAAAATTTT
>Ga0172378_10003825_pt1 | contig 14156 bp, 11 predicted proteins | sample GrowelOW332metaG_FD_119755 | JGI IMG/M metagenome (GOLD analysis project Ga0172378, IMG submission 119755) | Groundwater microbial communities from an aquifer near a municipal landfill in Southern Ontario, Canada - Pumphouse #3_1 metaG | ecosystem: Environmental > Aquatic > Deep subsurface >... | reverse complement strand
TGTTAAGTATGCGAATACATCTTGAGTACCGTAAGCGGTTCTACCATTGTTTACATAAGCTACGCTTACTCCACTTGGTAATGTACCAGTTACTGCTACTACTTTTTCTGTTCCATCATATACAGATGTAATACTTTCAAAGCTAACTCCTGTCATATTATAGTTTGCTTTGGTAATTTCAAAATCTACAACTATATTAGACATATTATAATAAGGTGTTTGTTCTATAGAAACTTTTACATTATATTTACCAACATTCTTAGGTTCTACTTCGTTATAAGTACTATCGTTTGCACCTTGTACTTTATATAGATATTTCAAACTACCTTCACTTTCATTATTATATAATTTAATAACTAATTTTTCACCATAAACAACATTATTTACGACTACTTTCAATTTATTATCTACAGGGATGTAATTGTATTTAGCATATAATTTACTACTTTTAGTAATTTCATAATTAAATGTAGATTCATCAGATACTAATAATCCGCTAAAATCTTCGTTATCATACCAACCGACAAATTCATATCCATCACTAGGTATAGCAGTAACTGTTACTTTTGTATTTAGTTCGTAATCACCAGCACCATTTTGAACACCGTTATCGCCAACTAAACTTAAAGAATAAACTGCCTTGTCCCATTGAGCATATAAAACATAACTATCAGCTAGTCCCATTTTATAAACATCACCGTCAAGATATCTTACTTCACCTGTAGGAAGAGTTGACCAACCTGCAAATTTATATCCTTCTTTAGCAAATACATTTTCAAGAAGAGCAACACTAGCATTTGACTCACATAATATTTCAGACATTGTACCAGTTGTTGCGCCGTTACCATCAAAATGTAATAAATTATGATTAGGTGTCCATACGGCATATAAAATGTAACTTTCATTAGTGCCCATAGTGTAACTAGCACCGTCAGTATAAACAACTTCGCTTTCTTTTTCTTCTGCCCAGCCACTAAATGTATAGCCGTCTTTTACAAATTTGTTTATTGCTAAATTAGCAGTATCATCAGTAGAAATAATAAGTTCTACCATTTCACCAGATGTGCTATCGTTACCATTAAAAACTATCGTATTTTCATTTGGAATCCATTTAAAATATACATTTTCTACATTTTCATTTATCTCAGTTAATGCTTCTCCTAAAAATTCAGCATTGTCATACCAACCACCAAATTTGTAACCTGGTTTATTAGAATACTGCACACCCTTTATTTCTGTATTACTAGTAATAGGTGCTATGTTATTACTATCATCCGTATTTACTCCAATTGAAGGATTATAAGATCTTAAGAACATAACTATACCAAAAACGATAGTCAAAATTATTAATACAACAATTGCTAATTTCTTTCGTTGATTTTTCTTATTTTCCTTTTTACAATCATATCTATAGTTATTCATTTTCTTAATCTCCTTTACTTTATTTGGATTATATATTTATTTGTTCATTTTCTTTATACATTTTTACATAAAAAAAGTTGCCGTTTCTCCCTTATATATTACATTAGGGGGTAAATGGCAACTGGCTGCCTCTTTCGAGGCCCTATAGCTTTGTGTCATTATCTTACGATAATTTTACTTTTATTTTTTTACTCAATTCCTTTTGGTACTTATGGTTGTATTATATAGGTAATATAACTGTAATGCAAATTTTTTTACTTAAAACACATTTTTATTTACTATTTATTTACCTCTAGTCTTTTAGTGTATATCACAATTTGAACTATTCAAATTGTACATTTCATTGATACTAATCATATAAATTTTTTACTGCTGGATATATTTTTATAAACTTCTTAAAGCCTTTATTATAAATTTTATTAACATCGCAAGAAAATTTGAAAACTTCAGATTTTTCGTTTTTTATTAACTTTGTGACAAACTCATCATAAGAATTTATCTTGCCTTGGGCTAGCATAACAATAGATGCAAGTGCCATACTTGGTAAAAATTTTGAGTTTTCATAAACTATTACATCAACACCTAATACATCTGCAAAAATTTGATTCCAATTACTATCCTTTGCACCGCCACCAATTAATGAAATTTTGTTAGGTTTTATATTTAGTGCCACCAAACTTTGTTTTATAGAAAATGCTACACCTTCTAAAGTACTTCTAATAATATCGGCTTTTGTTGTATTGGCGTTTATTCCTATATAACAGCCCCTTACTTTATCATCAGAAACGGGAAATCTTTCACCTACTATATAAGGTAAGAAATATAATCCATTGCTACAAGGTACACTTTCATTTATTGCATCGTGCAAAATGTCATATTTTATAGCTGTGCCATCAATTACATTAGCCAACCATTTATGAACATTCCCCGCATTAAGTACAGGTATAACATTTATATATAAACCACGGTTTATTGCGGCTATATTAAAAACATTTTCACAAACAGAATTTGATATACTTGCTACCCAACCACTTGTACCCAAACTTATATTTATTTCGCCTTCTTTGGATATTCCGCTTGCTAGGGTAGTAGCGCCGGCGTCGCCCGAGCCCACATAGACTTTAGTCCCTACCAAAAATCCTGTTTCGTTTGCAGCTTTACTAGTTACAATTCCAGCTACTTCATCTGCATAACAAATTTTAGGTAAAATTTCCATATCAAAACCAAGACTACTAATTTCATTTATATATTGTTTACTTTGTATATCCATACAACCACTAGTAGCAAGCGTAGTCACATCAGATACATATTCATTTGTTAATTTAGTAATAATATAATCTTTTGATGAGAATAATATTTTGTAAATACTTTTATAGATTTCTTCTTCATTGTTTCTTACCCACAAAAGTTTTGTTAATGGAATAGTACCGTTTAATTCATTTGCTGATTTTTCTATAATTAGCTTTGTTAAGTCATCACTTATTAAATTAAGTTGCGACTTGCCTCTATGGTCGTTATACATTATTGCATTTGACATTAATTCTCCATTTTTGCCAATTACAATTAAATCCTGCATATGCCCACTACAAACAATACCTGAAATATCGCTATTTGCATAGCCCTTATTAAAGAATTTCTGTGACAATTCTATAAATGTTGTATACCATTGATTTGGGTCTTGTTCTATATAAGTTCCATTATTTAAAGTGGTAAGTTCTTTTTCTTTGAAAAAAACCACTTTTTGCATTTCATCTATAATAACGCATTTAACTGCTGTTGTCCCAAAATCAAAAGTTGCAATATATTTCATTTATTCCACCGCTTTATTAATATCATTTAACAAATTTTGCAAGCTCTCACTTGATTGATTAATTCTCTTTATTATCTCTGTCCCGATTATTGCACCACGGAAGCCTTCGTTAAGCACTTTTTTTACGCTTGCATAAGAATTTATTCCAAAACCTGCAAAAGGTACTGTTTTCCCGTGTTCACAAGTTATTTTTAGCATTTCGTGATAAACTTCTTTTGTTTGGCTCTTTCCGGTTTGTCCAACATATAATTGTTCATATATTAAAACAAAATTGTCAAGTACTTGATTTATTTCTTCTTTTTCCATAAGAGGATTAACGAATCCTATTACATCTACCTTATATTGCTTTATTTCTTTTTGAAGTTTTATTCTAGTTTCTATATCCGTATCAGGAATAACTAGTCCGTCTATCAACCCTTCCTCAACAAACTGTACATATTTTTTGTTTTCAATAAAATCTTTATAATATGCCATTAGCCAAATTACTTTATTTGTTGATTTCCGAATAGTTCTCCAGTACTCAATTGAAGTTGCTTCTTCATAATTGACCATTTTATGTGCATTGGCTATAATTTCTCCGTCTGCATAAGGATTTTTTGAAGGGAATCCGATTTCTAATATACCTATAGAACTTCCTTCTAATAGACTCAAACTTTCATTAAAGTTGTCTTTGTCTTTATATCCTGCGAGCAAATAGCCTACCAAAATTTTGCTATTTAATCTAACTAATTTTTTAGTTCTTTTTGAATTTATTCTATGCATTTTTCTTGTTTCCTATTTTTTGAGCAACTACTGCTAATACAATTATTCCACCTGTTAATATATTTTGGACAAAGGTAGGAACTTGTAAAATTGTTAGTCCGTTTGCAAGAACTGTAAATATGGCAACACCAACTAAAGTTCCAAGTACATTAGGAACGCCTTCTTTCCCTAATGTTTTGCCTATAAATATTGCCGCATAAGCATTTAAGCAATAAGCATCGCCTGCTGTAGGAGAAGCAGAACCAACTCTTGATGCTAGCAATACACCTGCCATACCTGCCATAGCAGCGGCTATTGTGAAAGCAAGTGTTTTATACAAACTTACCTTTATTCCCGCTACTTTAGATGCTTGTTCATTACCACCGATTGCATACAATTTTCTTCCAAAAGCTGTGCTTTTTGTTAGGTAATAAAATATAACTGTTATTACAACCATAAATATTGTAAGATAAAATATTGGACCTATTTTTCCAGTTCCAAAAGTTGTAAAGCTTTCTGGAATACCATTAAATATTATAGCTCCGCCTGACATCCAATAGGTAATACCATAAATAACTCTACTCATAGCTAATGTTATGATAAAAGACATTACCTTAAATCTTGTTACAATGTATCCATTTACAAATCCTATCATTGCACTTACTATTACTGCAATTATTAGAGCTATAATAAATGGCACACCCGTTATTGTAAGTACAGCGGCACATACGCCACCAAAGCTTGCAATAGTACCTAATGATAAATCAAATTCTTCAACATTCATAATTAGGGTTGCACCGATAGCAATTACTGACAATATTGCCATTTGCCTTGTTATATTCCAAAAATTTCCGATTGACATAAATGATTTAGGGTTTATCGCTGCAAAAACTATAATAATTACTATCAACGCAAATATAGTTCCATAAGCTTTTAATATGCCTTTCATACTAACTTTCTTTTTGTTAATTGTTTCCATTTTTCAAATTCCTCTCTAAATAACAGTATTTTAATATTTGTTCTGAAGTAATATCTTCATTGGGAATTAATTCCCAGGTTCTGCCTTGTGCCATTATCAAAATATTATCAGCGACATCAAGCATTTCTTTCAAATCAGAGGTTACGAACACTACGGCACTGCCTTTGTCTGCGCATTCTCTTAATAATTTATGGATTTCTTCTCTTGTTTTTACATCCACTGCTTGCGTTGGTTCATCACATAAAAATATCTTAGGATTTGACATTAACGCTTTAGCAAAAACAACTTTTTGTTGGTTTCCTCCAGATAATTCACCTGTTGGTTGGTTTATGCTACTAGTCTTAATTTTAAGTTCTTTAACTTTATTTTCTGCATCTTCTTTTTCTTTCTTAGCATTGTAAATCCCTTTTTTGACATAATTATCGATTGTAGACAAAACTATATTATCTTTTACACTTCTTGTGCTTATAAGAGATTTTCCTCTTCTATCTTCATTAATAAGTACTACTCCATTTTTTAAAGAATTTGTTGTATTTATTTTTTCCAATTTTTTGTCTTCTAAATATATCTCACCCGAACTCACCTTTTCAAAACCATATATTGCTTCTAAAAGTTCTGTTCTACCACTTCCACCTAAACCAAATATTCCTAATATCTCTCTTTCCCGAACCTTAAATGATACATCTTTAACTACCTTATTATCCGATGCAATATTTTTTACTTCATAAATAACTTTACCAAAATCGCTTTTCTTCTCTTTAACTTTTGACCTAGTCCATTTATCTGTCATAAGTGAAATAAGTCCATCTTTATCTATTTCATTTTTATTAACTGTTTTTACTAATTCTCCGTTCTTGAAAACGGTTATTCTGTTTGTTAATTGAAATATTTCATCCATTCTATGTGTAATGTATAATATTGCTGTGCCTTTTTCATTTAGCTTCTTTATAATATCAAACAATATTTTAGTTTCTTTATCCGTAAGTGATGCGGTAGGTTCATCTAATATTAATAATTTACACTCTGTCATCATTGCCCTTGTTATTTCGAATAAAGTCTTTTGTGGTGAAGATAATTCTTTTGCCATTTTATCAAGAGGAACATCAATTCCATATTCCTTCATTACTTTAACTATCTTTTCTTTCATTTTCTTAAAATCAACAAAACATAAATTTTTTGTTTCGCTTTTTAATCCTAAGTAAATGTTCTCAACGCCATTAAATATAGGTATTAAATTTCTATCTTGATGTATTACATTTATTCCTAGTTCCCTTGATTGTGCAGGATCGGTAATAATTACCTTTTTGCCTTCTACAAAAATTTCGCCTTTATCTAAATGATAAACACCAGTTAATATTTTAATAAGTGTAGATTTACCAGCTCCATTTTCGCCAACTAGTCCGTGTATCTCACCTTCTTTTATAGAAAAATCAATATCTTTTAATGCGTACATATTTCCAAATTGTTTACACAAGCCTTTTGTTTCTAAAATCATAATACATCCTTACAATTGTTGTATTCAATCTAAAAAATTTAGATTGAATACACAATTATTTAATTATTTTTATTCTTTCTCAACTAATAGTGCTGGGGCATATTGTTCGCCCTTTACTGTTTCAGTTCCATTTAGGTTCTTTACTAGGTCCGCAACAACTAAACTTGCCATACCGTCGAAATCTTGTTTCAAAGTAGCTACAAGGTTTGTTCCGTCATTAATTAGCTTTATAGCCTGCTCATTACCATCAACACCTACTACCAAAACTTCATCACGACCTGCTTCCATTAATGCTTGAGTCGCACCAATTGCTGGTTCGTCCCAACCACAAAGTATAGCTGATATAGAGTTCTTTTCTGGGTATGCTGTCAATAAATTTTCAACAATTTCTTTTGAATTATTTATTTGGTTAGGCACATCTACGTGATGTTCTGACAATAAAGTTATATTTGGATATTCTTCCAATACATCTTCCATAGCAAGTGTTCTTTGAACTACACCTGGATGTGGTCTATGTGTTAAATGAACTATTGTACCTGTTCCACCTAACTTATCAAATAAATATCTAGATATCATATCGCCCATTTGATAATTATCGCTTGATGCATTCATTTGCATTTGTTCAGTGTAACCAGCATCACAACCATATATAGGGATACCTGCTGCACTTGCTTCTTTAATTTGTGGGTCAATAATAGTCGGGTCAACGCTAACAATAATTATTGCGTCAACTGCTGATATTGTACTTGTTTCTACATCTGCGGCAAATCTTGCCACATCATTTGCAGAATCGCTTACAGTAACTTCAAAACCTTCAGTTTCTAATTTATCAGTCATCAAGTCTACCATTTCTTTAGTAGTTACTGAAGACAAATACGGTGTACAAATTGAAATTTGTTTTTTTGCTGCTGTACTGTTGTTACATGCCATCAATCCAATTACTGATGTCACTGCTAGTGCTATTACTAGCACATATGAAAGTATTTTTTTCATGTTTTGTTTCTCCTTTTTTATTTTTGCTATTTTATATTAATAATTTAGCTGTACTTAGTGTGGTAATTATTACATCTAAATAACCACCTTTTAGCACAGATTTTATAGCCTCTATTTTGCTTTTGCCTTGTGCTATACCTATTTTCTTTGTATTTTTGAGTTCTTCTATGCTTAGTCCAACTATTCTATCCGCTACGTCACAATCAATAATTTTCCCATCTTTGTCTAAATATGATGAACATATTGATGCAATAGCACCTAAGCTTTTTAATGTATTAATATCCGACTTTAACAAATTACTAGCTTCAATAGTCGTAGAATCACTTTCTATATTTCCTATACCAATAAGCACACTATTACAAGTTTTTCCTAATTCCAAAATTTCTTTTATACTTGGTTCTTTAATTAGCATATTTTTGCCTTCTATATTGCTACAATATTGCGGTGCATTAAGAATATAGTATCTACCATTAGTCTTTTCCGAAAAATTTTCTGCTACTGCATTTGCATACCAATCACTTCCGTTCGAACCTGTTCCACCGCATAATGGCACAAATTGCAATCCTCTATTTCTAGATTTACTTAATGCTTTAGCTAGTGCACTTAGAGTTCTTCCTGCCATAACACCGACTTTATCATTATCCTTAACTATTACAGGAAAAAGATTCTTTGATACTTCAGCTAAATAATTCATTTCTTCTATACCTCTTAATTCACCAGTATCATAAATATATACTTCACCTATTCCATATTTCTCATTTATCTTTTTTTGATAAAAGCTTTCATCAGGATTCGGATAATGTAAAGTTATTGTAACCAACCTTTTTTCCAATGCAGCAGCTAGTATCCTACAAACTTGTGAACGGGATATTACTAACTCTTGAGCAATCTGTTTTTGACTTAACCCTCTTTGGTAGAACATTTCACAAACCAATAGTGTAAATTTTGTATTATCTAATATACTCATCACCGCTCCATTTTTACTAATATTTATAAATATACAAATTTAAGTTTCATTCGTATATAATGTAAATTTATCTTTTTATTGAAATTTATTTCAGTACTATAAATTAATTTCTATATTTGCATTATATATAGCTATAGTATCTTTGTAAATACGATTTTAACAATTACCAATATTTACCAATTTACAACAAAACTAAAGAAACGTTTTTCTTATCGACCGTTTTTTTGAAATTTTTTGATTATTTTTTTCGTTTTTGTATGTATTACATCACAATTATTTCATTGTTTTTGAATAATAAATTAAATACAAACGATTCACTACAATTTGTTATTTGCTAAATTTTTCTACTTTTTTTACCTAATAAGTTGGCAAAATTGCCGTAGAGTCGATATAACCATAAAAAAAGTACCTAGCTAATTATTTAGCTAGGTACTTTTTTGCTCTATTTTCTATATTATGTTTTTTATTAGATATTGTTTTTTATTAATTCTGCCAATTCTTCTACTAAATTTACTGTTCCTGAAGATACAACTATTTAATTAATTACAATCCCTTTGTTTTATATACCCATTTACTAGTCAAAAGTGTATATTTATTTTTTATGACAACCGCAATTGCAATTCTCACTATTTTCCATATTAGTATTATCAAAAAAGTCTTTTAATCCACAAATGACATCTATATTTAACGAATAATGATTCCAAGTACCTTCTTTAGATACATTGACAATACCGCTTGTGACTAATTGCTTCATATGATAAGAAAGTGTAGGTTGCGTAATATTAAACTCTTCAAGTAGCTTGCAAGCACATTTTGTACACCCTTCCAAATATTTTACAATTTGTAATCTTGTTGGGTCAGCTAATGCCTTAAAACAATCTACATATTCTAAATGTGTCATAAATCTCCTTAATAACGATTTTATTTTATCTATATTTTAACAAATCTAAATCAATACATAGATAATTGTCTATATAATAATACATCACTTTATTTTTGTCAAGCATATATAGATAACTTTCTATATATAATTATTTCCTACTAAATTTCTTTAGTTTTGACCTAATTAAATCTTTTTCATATTTATTAAAACCAAACAAAATCATAGTAAGCATAAAAACAATAAGCATTATTATACAAGAAGCTACAAACTCCCATATTATAGGAATACCGATTGCGTTTACTAAGTAATTAAACGAATAGCCACATCCTATACTTATTATTAAACATAATAAAATACCTTTTATAAATTGATATAAATATTGTAGACTATTTATTTTTATTTGCTTTTTATATACTACAAGCCTAGCAAATAAATCACCTACAAATAGTGCTATTGCAGTACCGATTGCAGCGCCTATAATTGGTTTCCATTTAATCAAAATGACTGTTATTCCTATATTCATTATAGCCACAAATATTTGAAGATATGCTAATATTTTTGCTTTATCCATTGCCCATAGTATTTGCGTCCCGACCATTTCGGATAAAGAAAAAACTAATGGGAGCATTAATATTATAGCAACATAATATGCCATTTTATACTCATTCCCAACCCAAAAGCTTATAAATGCCTGCCCATTAACTAAAAATATTGCAAATATTAATCCAACAACGATAAAAACCATTCGACTTATTTTTACCATTTCAGCTTGAATAGTTTGTGGATTTTCATGATTAGTTACCAATTTTACCATGCTTGGCATAATTACACCATTAATCCCACTTGCAAAACTTGATAAATAATAAGCCAAGGTAGAACCAACTGTATAAACAGCAACTATAGGTGCACTGTTTTCAACCATAAAACTTAGCAATAAGCTATCTACTAATTTATTTAATTGTGTTGCCACCATCTGCAAAAGAATTATACTAATATAAATAAATATCAATTTTACAAATTTCTTGTCTACGCCTACCCATTTGGGCTTTAGTTTTAATTTAAAGAATACATATAAGGCACAAAGTAACAACCTAACTCCAGTGGCAATTGCATTGATAACAGTAACTGCAACAGCTTTACCCCCATATTTAACACATATTATTGTTGCAATAATCCGTAAAATGATAAAAATTATAGAAATTGATTTAATAAAAACAAATTTTTCGAAGGCAACTAAAATATTTAGATAAACATTACCTATTAGCATTAAAAATGTATTAATCATTGTAATAAATAATAATTTTTTTAATAAACTTATTTCTACAAAGCTCAAACTCCCTTGATAAATTCTATTAGCAAAATATATTAACAATAAACTAATTAATACTGAAATAAATGCAATAATAAAATAATAGACTAAACTTACAGCAAAAAAATTCTTTTGCTTCTCAATTTCATTCGTGTTATTATATTGTGCCATAAATTTTACTACTGCATTTCCCATTCCCATATCAAGCAACATAATATACGCTGTTAATGTAAAAGCGATATTGTATACTCCATAATTGCCTTGTCCAAAGGCTTTGGCGCAAATAGGAATTATTAAAAGCGTATATAATGCTTCAAATAATAATAGTGCGTATGATAATAAAATTCCTTTATTTCTTGCTTTCATCTTTACCTAATAGTATTTATTTTGATAGTAAATTTTCAATATAGTTGACCGTATATTCTGGAGTATTTTCTTTAAAATCTTTTACAATATCCTCATATTTAAGTTTCTTTTTAATATTTTCTGTTAAAAACTCTTCAATTAATTTTGCTGATTCAATTGTGCTTTGCTTTCTTTCATCAATACACAATGCCAAAGAATAATTTTTATAATATTTTATAGAAGAATCATAATCAGTTTTATAAAAATGAATAATTGGTTTCCCATAGGACATATATTCAAATATTTTAGATATTATCATTTGTGTTCCTACTCTTCCTATAGAAACAAAAAAATCTACATCTTGTAATACATTTATCATTTCATCGTGTACAATGAAACCATTAGAATTTATCATATCACTTTCTTTGCTTTTATTTAATAAATATTTTTGGAAATTTCCTCTACTAAAAAAACTCATTTCTATTTCTAAGTTGCTTATTTGTAGAATACTATCTACACAATAATTGGGATTCGTTTCACAAGTAAATGCTCCCGCATAAACACCGTTTATTTTTGATTTATTTAAGTATTTGTCTATAATGTTTTTTTCATTAAACATAGGCTTTGTCATAAAAGGAATATCTATAAATTCCATTTTATTCCTATATTTGTCATATCTTTGGTTATTATGATGCTCTTCATGACATTTCACATTTAATATTAAGTCTGCTCTTTCATATAAATATTGCTCCCATTTCCAACCGTTAGCTTCCAATTTCTTTTTTGAAAATCCTTTTTTATAACCCGTATTGGTCAATGTATCTACTACATATAAAACATGTTTAATTTGTGGATATTTAGTTTTAATTTTTGCCCCAGCATAGCAAGTTTCAAAAGGATTATAAACTGAAATTACCATATCAAAATTTCCTTTTTCGTTTATTTCTTCAAATTTTTTTACATAACTTTTAGTTAGCATGGGTGACATAAATGGAAATTTGTTATAACGCATTAATATTTTTATCTTATTACAAAAATACGCAAATTTCAACACTATTTTCCCATACCACTTATCTTTAAATTTTTCCCCAAAAAATCTTAACCTAAAAAACATACGGGATTTTATTCTATGCACTTCAATACCATTAATATTTTCATTATCTAAATCAAAATTTTTATAACATATTACACTCACTTTATGTCCATTTTTTATTAATTGTTGCGCAATTTTATACGAACATATTGCATTTGCTTCTGGTTTAGGATAATAAACCCCTTCTAAAATTAAAATATTACTCATACTTCACCTACTTTTTTTTTATTTATTCCAATCATATTAATATTTTCATAAGAATTACTATTCGCAGTCATAAAAGGATATAATATCAAAACAAAACTACCGTTTAAAATTTCTGTTCCTATTCCCAAAAAGATTATCATACCAAACAAAATTAAATTATTAGTTTTTTTACCTTGAAATAATAAGTAGCCTAAAATTATTAACAAACCAAGAAAAGCACAATACCCACCTTCATACAATGTTTTTATAAATGAAGTCATATAAATGTCGCCTAATCCAAAACCTTTACCGAAATACCTTTCTGCTATATTTAACTTTATAAAAGCGTTAAATTGTTCAAAACCATCAAATCTATTATGAACCGAAGCTGCTACTTCACCATTATTTATTATTCTTCCCAAAAAATCATTGAAAAAACTAGTGTTAATTATAACAATAACACCAATTAAAGCACAACCAAATATTAGATATAACTTTCTTTTATCTATTTTAGAATATTTATTTATTAATGTTATTAATTTAATTGCTAACAAATAAATGGCACAAATAATTCCCGTTGAACTACGAGAAATTAGCAATCCTAACACCATAATTATTGTCCATTTTATTGCCTTTTTTGTATTTTGAGTTTTAAATAACACTAAATATAGTGCCACAACTATGTATATCCCGTAATGTGATGGTTCCATAAAAAAGGAACGAGGCCTTATGTTATTAGGGGTAATAATAATACCTAAATAATCACCTAATCCATAAAAAATAACTTCTGGATTTGTTAATGGTAAAAATGGTAAATATCCTTTTACATAAATATTAAATAATTTAACCATTATCATTTGAAAAATTATGAAAATTGTTGCTATTATCGCAACAATAATAATCCATTTCTTTGCCAAAACATAGTTGAAAAAATCTTCAAAAAACGTGAAACAAAATATATACATTAAGTATCTGCATAATGTTAAAAAATTGTCTACACTATTAGTCAATGTTCCCAATATATAAGCGAAGGCAACGCCAAAAATATTTAAAGCAATACTTGCCATATAAAATTTATTGATTTTTATGTTTTTAAATGGAATTCTTATTATTAATAATAATATTGTTGGTAAAATTATTACATCAGCCATTGTAAGTGAAAAAAAACCAATTGAATATATATTAAGTAACGGAAATATTACAAGTAATATTGTATAAAACTTGCATATACCATTTTCTAAATATATTTTATTATCAATCATTAATTACACCATTTTTTATAGGCATCAACATAAAAACTTTGCATCTCCTTTGCTATCTTTCCTATTTCAAAACCCTTTTCTTTTACTTTTTCTGCTCCATTAGAATACCTATCTATATTAGCAAGTACAACATCACTCCATTTTTTTGCACTCGTATCTAAGGATATAAATTTTATTCTTTCTGTAACATCTGCTTCTTTTGCTACGGTATCAGATGCAATACATTGCAAACCATTAGCTTGCGCTTCTATCAATACTATTCCTAATCCCTCATATAATGATGGTAACAAAAATACATCCATAGCTGATAGTAAATTAGGGATATCAGATCTTAAACCCGCAAATATTACATTTTTTTCAAGCCCCTTATTAACCACCATATTTTTTATAGATGCTTGAAGGTCTCCTACCCCAACCAATAATAATTTAGCATTTTTATTTTGTTTTACAATTTCTTCAAATATTTCTATTAAAAACTTATGATTTTTCTGAACATGAAACCTTGCTACATTTCCAACGACTAAATCCGTTGATTTTATATTAAATTCAGTTCTTATTTTTTCTCTGTTTATTTCATCATAATTATATTTGTTTGTTTCAATACTATTTTTTTATACTTTAAATTTGTTTGAATTTACCACTTTCTTCCCGTTTCTTATTAACCCTGCTTC
>Ga0172378_10003824_pt1 | contig 14160 bp, 9 predicted proteins | sample GrowelOW332metaG_FD_119755 | JGI IMG/M metagenome (GOLD analysis project Ga0172378, IMG submission 119755) | Groundwater microbial communities from an aquifer near a municipal landfill in Southern Ontario, Canada - Pumphouse #3_1 metaG | ecosystem: Environmental > Aquatic > Deep subsurface >... | reverse complement strand
TTACGCACAGCCATACTTCCTACGGTTACCATGGCTACCCCAGATTGAAAAGCTGCTTCAATATCATCTTCTGTTTTAATACCTCCTCCAAAATCAATGGTAAGGGACGTTTGTGAACATAATTTTTCTAATAACTTAAGATTAACTATTCCAGCAGATAAAGCACCATCTAAATCAACCACATGTAATCGAGTGATACCAGCATCTTCCATTCGTTTTGCAACCTCTAGTGGGTTTTCACTATAGATTTTCTTCTTATCGTAATCTCCCTGAGAAAGCCTCACACACTTACCATCAATAATATCCAATGCTGGAATAATCTCTATCTTCATTATGACTCAATACTTTTCACATAAAACATGAAACAAAACTAACAAAATATTATTAATCTGAATATTAATCAGTCAGAAAGTTTAAATTAATCATCATATCAAACACAAATAGATAATTTCAGTCCAATATTTATCTTTCTTGTAACAACTCATTAATTTTTTGAACTAATAAGTCAGCCACTAGAGTTTCGGAAACCTCCTGACCTAACTCTTTTTGAAAAGAAGTAACCCCTTTATCACAAAAGCCACAAGGGTTTATATAATTAAAATAATTCAAATCGGTATTCACATTCAATGCAAGTCCATGCATGGTTACAAAGTGACTCGACCGAACCCCCATTGCACATATTTTCCTCTCTTTAGAAGTCCCTGAATCCAGCCAAACACCGGTAGCTCCCTCTAAACGTTCGGCCTCAATTTTGTAGTGTGCACAAACTTTAATCACAGCCTCCTCTAATAAATGGATATAAGCTTTTAGACCTAAATTAAAAGCATCAAGATCTATTATAGGATAACAAACAATCTGCCCTGGCCCATGATAAGTTATATCTCCTCCTCTATCAATATGGTATAACTCTGCACCAAGTTGTTTTAATTGTAGTTCACTCAATAACATATTTTCCTTTACACCACTTTTCCCCAAAGTATAAACAGATGGATGCTCACATATAATAATACGATTTGTATAACTCGAATTATTTAATTTGGCATCGATTACCTCATCAAAATACTTTTTTTGCTTATCCCATGCTGCATCATACGAGATAATGCCCCAGTTTTCTTCTATTACTAAGTTCATAAATCAAAGATAGTCAGAATTATCTTACATATAATCTAGACTAAGCATCTTTTCAACAACTTAATTTCTCCTGTTATAAACAACTCATAGGCTAAGCTAATAAGACTAGGTTTCTCACTCCACAAAAAGTGACACATTTAGCTAAAAACGGATACAAACAAATTTTCTTGACTTATCTATATTTTTAGAAGAGTATCTATTTATAATTTTTATATTTGTATACTATCTATAGTAAGTAACATAATACAAGCATTATGAAAACAAAAACGATTTCTTTTATCAGTTTATTAATAATATGCTTATTAATAACTATATCGTGTCAACAAGAAAAGAATACAGGGAATTTCACATTTAAAACAATTGCTAAGCAAGAAAAGGCTCATCTTTTTAACAACCCTGACAAACCTTCATGCAGTCTCTCCTTAGACTTCACTTACATTAATAAGTCAACAAATGACCTACTTAAAGATTCATTAAATAACTACTTTATATCTTTATTTTTTGGAGATACTTATCAAAATAAACCATTAGATACTATTTTCTCAGAATATATTAATGAGTATGTTCAAATCTATAAAAATGACTTAGAGTCTCTTTACAAAGAAGATGAAGAAATGCACCAAGCAGATAGTTCTTATACTATTGGAGGATGGTATTTCTATGAAAAGACATTAAATAGTACAATCGCTTTTTATAATCAAGACTTACTAGCTTATCAAATAGATTATACTGAATATACAGGTGGAGCACACGGTATTTATGCCACCAACGTTTACAACTTTGATCTAAATACTAGAATGATCTTAAAGTTGCCTGATATCTTCGTTCCCAATTATCAAGAATCACTAACAGAGGAACTATGGAATCAGCTCATGCTTGACAATCAAGTATCAACAAAAGAAGAATTAAGAGATTTAGGATTTGAATCTACAGGAGAATTAACTCCAACATCAAACTTCAAACTAGACAAAGAAGGTATAACTTTTATCTATAATGTATATGAAATAGTACCTTATGCTATGGGTATGGTATCGATAACAATTCCTTATAGTAAAATTTCTCATTTATTTAACAGTAACCCCATTTTACAGTCTGTTCTTAACTAAAAAAGAATGCATTTATGGATTATATATTAAAATATTTCCCAGAGTTAACAGAAAAGCAAAAAAAACAATTTCAAAGTCTTTATGACTTATACATGGATTGGAATAGTAAAATCAATGTAATATCAAGAAAAGATATAGAAAATCTATACCTACACCATGTATTACACTCACTAGGAATTGCAAAATACATACGTTTCAAACCCAATACAGAAATATTAGATTTTGGAACTGGCGGTGGTTTTCCAGGCATACCTTTGGCTATATTCTTTCCTGATGTACAATTTCACCTCATTGATAGCATACGAAAAAAAGTAAGAGTAGCACAAGAGGTAGCACAAGCTATCCATCTTAATAATGTTACTTTTGATCATATAAGAGGAGAAGATGAAAAAAAGAAATATGACTTTGTAGTCAGTCGTGCTGTGATGAATTTACCCGACTTAATACAAATCATTCAAAAAAACATAAAAAAAGAACAACAAAATGGCATCCCAAATGGATTGATATGCCTTAAAGGGGGCGACTTAACTCAAGAGGTTAAACCCTTTAAAAACAAAGCCATCATTCATCCTTTAACAACAGATTTTAAGGAAGATTTCTTTGATACAAAGAAAGTAGTTTTTGTTCCTTTATAAAGATTAAAGCAAGATTATGAGAATTAAAAGATTTGAATTTAATATGTTCCCTGTTAATACTTATGTATTATGGGACGAAACTAAAGAAGCAGTAATTATAGACCCTGGGTGTTTTTATGAAGAAGAAAAACAAATATTAAAAGACTATATTACTGATAATAATTTAACGGTAAAGCACCTATTAAATACACATTTACATCTTGACCATATTTTCGGCAATCCCTTTGTAGAAAAAGAGTTTAATATCTCGCCTTCTGCAAATAAAGCCGATGAGTTTTGGATAGAAGAAGCACCCAAACAAAGTCGACTTTTTGGCTTTGAATTAAAAGAAAAACCCATTTCTATCCAACACTACCTTTATGATGGTGATGTGGTTACTTTTGGGAATAATTTATTAGATGTAATTCATGTACCTGGACACTCCCCTGGAAGTATCGTATTTTACAATAAAACAGAACACTGCATGTTCTCTGGAGATGTGCTTTTCCAAGGAAGCATCGGTCGTGCTGATCTAACAGGAGGTAATTTTGATGAGTTAATTGAGCACATTTGTAGTAGACTGTTTGTGTTACCCGAACAAACAGTGGTTTATCCTGGACACGGTCCTTCTACTACCATAGGAAATGAAAAAAAGAACAATCCATTTTTTAGATAAAAACACATAGTTATGGAAACTAATGAATTAAAATACCGGCATATAGGTATATCGTCTTGTGATGTGAAAGTTATGTTACAAAAAATTGGTGTAGACTCTTTAGATGAACTAATAGAGAAAACTATACCTAACAACATCCTCTACAAAGAACCTCTAAAACTTCCTGAGACCCTAACTGAATATGATTTTTCAAAACATATTCAACAACTGTCTGAAAAGAACAAGCTTTTTAAGACTTATATAGGACAAGGATGGTATAACACCATAACACCTGCCGTTATCAAACGCAATGTACTTGAAAACCCAGTATGGTACACATCATATACGCCTTATCAAGGAGAGGTTTCACAAGGAAGATTAGAAGCTTTAATGAATTTCCAAACTATGGTTTCTGACCTTACTGGACTTCCATTAGCGAATAGCTCATTACTAGATGAAGCAACAGCTGGTGCTGAGGCTATGACTATGATGCATAACTTGCGAACAAGAGAACAAAAAAAGAATAATGCAAATACTCTTTTCGTGGATCAAAGTGTTTTCGCTGAAACACTAGCTGTAATTAAAACAAGAGGCATTCCGCAAGGATTAAAAATAGTTGTAGGAGACTTTAAAGAACTTAGCTTTACTCCAGACTTGTTTGGATGTATTATACAATATCCTAACGCCTATGGAGCGATAGAAGATTATGAAGAGTTTGTTAAAAAAGCACATGAAGCAGAGTGTAAAGTAGCTGTCGCTGCTGATATTTTAAGTTTAGCTCTATTAACTCCTCCTGGAGAATGGGGTGCTGATATTGCATTTGGAAGTACACAACGTATGGGTATTCCCATGTATTATGGTGGACCTTCAGCTGCTTATTTTGCTACTCATAACGAACACAAGCGAAGTATTCCAGGTCGAATTATTGGCTGGTCTAAAGATCGAAACGGAAAGTTATGTTATCGTATGGCACTTCAAACTCGTGAACAACATATTAAACGAGAAAGAGCCACTTCTAATATTTGTACTGCCCAAGCTCTATTAGCTACTATGGCTGGATTCTATGCTGTTTATCATGGAGCTAAAGGATTAAAACAAATTGCTTCTCGCATTCATAGCATAGCAACTCTACTTAATAAAGAAATTGAGTTACTTGGTTACACTCCTTTAAATAATCTTTTCTTTGACACACTACTTTTTCAAATCCCTAATACAACTAGTCTAGAAAAAATAAAAAAAATAGCTTTAGCTAACCAAGTAAACTTAGTTTATTATGAACAGAACAAAGTAGGTTTAAGCATTGATGAAACTACAGATAGTAAAGACCTAAATACGCTTGTTACTATCTTTGCTGAGGCAGTAGACAAAAAAGCTGACACCATAACAAACTCCAATAGTCAAAGTATAATAGAGTGTTCACCACTAAAAAGAAATAGTGATTTTCTTACACACGAGGTATTTAATAAATACCACACAGAGACTGAGATGATGCGTTACATCAAACGACTGGATAGAAAAGACATCTCATTAGCACATTCTATGATTTCATTAGGATCATGTACTATGAAATTGAATGCCGCATCCGAAGTCTCCACTATGACTTTACCCGGATTTATGGGACTTCACCCATTAGCACCCAAAGATCAAGCTAAAGGATTCCAGGAATTAATAGAAAACTTAGGGGAGTTACTTCAAACTCTAACTGGATTCGAAGGGATTAGCTTCCAACCTAATTCTGGGGCTGCTGGAGAATATGCTGGATTACGTGTTATCCGTTCTTATTTAGAATCCATAGGAGAAGGGCATCGTGATAAAGTTATTATTCCAGCCTCAGCTCATGGTACAAATCCAGCTTCAGCAGTACAAGCAGGTTATAATCCTATTACTTGTGCTTGCAATGAACAAGGAGATGTTGATATGGACGATTTCAAAAAGAAGCTAGATAAGTATGGAGATGAAATAGCAGCTCTAATGATAACGTATCCTTCTACTCACGGTATTTTTGAAGAAAATATTGTTGAAATATGTCAACTCACTCATGATTGTGGTGCTCAAGTCTATATGGATGGTGCCAATATGAATGGACAAGTAGGATTAACAAGTCCAGGACTTATTGGAGCTGATGTTTGTCATCTTAATCTTCATAAAACATTTGCTAGTCCTCATGGTGGTGGTGGTCCTGGCGTAGGTCCTATTTGTGTAGCAAAACATCTTATTCCTCACCTACCTGGACATACCTCTTTCAGCCATAGTGATAATCAAGTATCAGGAGCTCCTTATGGTAGTGCTGGTATCTTACCTATTACCTATGGTTACATTAGAATGATGGGTATTGATGGATTAACTCAAGCCACTAAAACAGCTATTCTTAGTGCTAACTATTTAGCTAAATGTTTCGAAGACACCTATGGCGTTGTTTATAGAGGAGAGAATGGCTTTGTTGGACACGAAATGATTCTTGAGTGTAGAAAGGTTAAAGAAGAAACTGGAGTAACTGAGGTTGATATTGCGAAACGACTAATGGATTATGGCTATCATGCTCCAACTTTATCTTTCCCTGTACCAGGAACTCTAATGATAGAACCCACAGAAAGTGAAAGCTTATCTGAATTAAATAACTTCGTAGATGTTATGCTAAGTATTTATGAAGAAACTCAAGAAATAAAAGAGGGAAAAGCTGATAAAGATAATAATGTATTGTGTAATGCTCCTCATCCAGAATACGAGGCTGTAAGTGATGAATGGCCTCATCCATACACTAGGCAAAAAGCTATTTATCCTATCAAGAGTGTAAAAGATAATAAGTTCTGGATTAATGTCTCTCGTATAGACGACACATTGGGTGATAGAAATTTACTGACTACCCGTTATGAAACGTTCGATAATTAATATATTATAAAAATACTACAACATAAAAAAGGTCTTCATTCAGAAGACCTTTTTTATATTAAATCAGCTAATAGACTACAATCAACAACTGAAATTTAACTCAAACATCTCAAGTTCACAATTGCCTATAAATCTGAACTTTAGGGATATAAAACAACTTTTACATACCTAATGATTAGACTGATCAAAAAAATAAATTAATCACCTATTATATAAAAACCATCATCATAGTCTACGTATGTTTCAGATAGTAATAGTGTTACACTCTGTTCTGAACTAACTCCAACAAAACCTAGACCTCCCACTACATTGGTTGGAATTATTACAGGTTCCATAAAAGTCTCATCGTAATCTTCTGACTCTATACAATTCAAGGCTCTTAGGTATCTATAATAAGGCTCTGTTAGTGTCATAATACGTATGGTTGCTGTGTTTCGTCTTAAATAAGGCTCATCCCAAAACTTATACATTGGAGTATAGACCTTTAGAGTAGCCTCACTTTGTCTAAACCGATTATTCATGAAAATATTATATTTGTTATCTATATTCGAAACTAAAAATCCATCATTTTCCTCCTCATCCGTTTTAGGATGACCATCAGTTAAAATAAAATCTTCGCGATTAATTAATTCGTATTTCCTTTTTATAGATACATATTCGTTGTTTTTTAAAGGTTGAGTACTTATTTCATTATATACATCTAGACGATAGTAACTCTTTTCAAAAGACAAATCACTAAAAGTAATTTTATACTGCATATAATGATTCCAAGAACCATAATTTTTTAATTTAACACTTACAGTATCCACTTGAATTGGCTTCACTCTATCAGGCACTTTCACTAAAGCATACACATGATACTTTCCATTCTCAGCAATAGCTTCCAATTTGATCTCGTCTCCAGGTTGAAACCGAGAAGTTACACGAAAAATCTTTTGATTTTGTCGAATGGGTTCTTGATACTCCCCATCCCAAACGGGTATTTCTACTGCGTATTCCTCTGCTACTTCAGCTAATTTATCATTGATATAAATAGTTACTGAGGCTTCCTTTACGTGGTATGATTCATTAACACCACTTAAATTCAAATAAACAAAATTTTCACAACTATCAGCATTTAATAAAGCATTCATTATAAGTAATGACTCTTTTTGTGCTGGCTCGTAAGGTATTTCATTTTTACAACCATTCAAAAGAATAGCATGAGTAACAATAAAGAAAAATAACACAAAGAAGTGTATTAGTTTATTTCTTAATGAGAGTTTCATATCTTTTTTTTTAGAATCTATAAGTATAAGTAAACGATGGTATACAAGGGAGCAAAGTAAACTTCTTAATAATAACTTTTCCTCTACGTTGAGGTTCTACAGTTAAATTAGCACCAGGAGAAGGATTATATTCTACTGCATTATCATTTTTTCGATCGGAATAAACAAAATTAGGATTCATCGCATTATAAGCGTTGTACACACTAATATTCCAAGTACGGATACCGTGTTTGGTTTTTTTATTGAAGTTTACTCCAATATTCAACCTATGACTAATAGGTAATCGATAGTTATTACGCTTAGAAATATAACTCTCTTGCATCAACTCACCATTAGGTTTAATAACTACTGTTTGTATCTCTGGAACAGTAATTGTTCCTCCAGAATTCAAAGTCCAAGTTGCTCCAACATCTATTCTTTGATTAAAATCATGATTTGCACATAAGCTAATACTATGTCTGCAATCATATTTATACGGAAAACGCTTACCATTATTAATGGTACCCTCCTTAAATATTCTATCACTTTTTGCTAATGTATATGCTAACCAACCAGTTGTTTTTCCCCCTGTTTTTTGTAACATAAACTCTGCCCCCATAGAGCGACCCGTTCCACTTTCAACCTTCTCTTCCCAGTGGGTAGAACTACCAAAAAAAGAAACGCCATCCTGATACTCAAGAATATTATTCATTTGCTTATAATATCCTTCTACAGAAAACTCCCATCCTTGGAATCCACTATAATAAGCTCCCACTGAATATTGATTAGAAAACATAGGACGTATATTTTTAGTAATAGGCACCCAAAGATCTGTAGGCAAAGGTATATTATTTGAAGCCAATAAATGAACATACTGAACCATTTGGCTATACGATGCTTTAATAGCGTATCCTTTTGTCAAATCATAGCGAAGTGAAACTCTTGGCTGCGCATAAATATAGCTTTTTCCTTGAGTATGAAACAGAGATAAATTCACACCTAAATTAGCATTCAAACGCTTACTCAATTCAAAATTATCTTCTATATAAGCCGTAATTTCATGACCCTTTAAATAACTATCTCCAATACCTGCATATACTGTATCTTGTTCTATTGTACTACCTGTCTGCTCTTTTACTTTTGAAGAGTTTGTTTCAGGAGTAAACGTATGGTATAAATACTCTACTCCAAACCTCATTGAATGAGAAGGCATTGGTGAATATTCAAAATCACTACGGAAACTTAAATCACGTATACCTGAGCGAAATTTAGTATTAAAATGATAGAAATAATCATGTAAGTCCTCACTATTATGTTCATTAGCTCCCCCTTTTAATACCATTCTATAATTATTATAAGCCACAGTCGTATTGCTAAACACCTTATGATTAAAAACACAATTCCAACGTGCAGCTAAAATCGTTGTACCCCAATTAATATCTGTCTTGTCTTTGTATCGATAGATATTCTCTGGCTTAGCTTGGTCAACTAAAAGAGTTCTTTTTTCATTATACTCATAATTATAGCTATCTCTGCCTTGATAATAATTGAGAAATAAACGATTTCTATCGTTGAACTTATGATTTATCTTGGCGTTTAAATCATAAAAATAATAGTCATAGGAATCGTCATCACTCTTAAATGCTTTAACAAATACAGTGTGTGTTCCACGCATATTAATAATAAACGATGTTTTATCTTTAACTATAGGACCCTCAAAATGGACTTTACTTGTTAAAGTACCTACACTTACCGTACCATGATACTTATACATATCCCCATTCTTAGTCTGTACATCTACAATAGATGATAATCGACCACCATAACGAGCAGGGAATGCACTTTTATAAAGTGTTACTTTTTTAACAGCTTCAGGAGTAAAAACAGAAAACACGCCTAATAAATGGTCTGCATTATAAATTGGAATACCATCTAGTAAAATTAAATTTTCATCAGGACTTCCTCCACGTACATACAGACCAGATGATCCTTCTATCCCTGCTTGAACACCTGGACTCAATTGAATCGTTTTTAAGATATCAGCTTCTCCTAAAAGTACAGGTGTCCGTTGAATTTGCGTATTAGAAATCTCATGGGTTCCCATTGTTGGTGAATTAATACCCACTTCATTTTTAGTAGATAAGACCACAACTTCTGCTAATTCTGTATTAGAGTTTAGCCGAATATTGATTATTGTATCTTTAGATAAGAAAAACTCCATCTTTTTCATTTCATACCCTATGTATGAATAGGACATCTCTACCTCTCCTTGTGGCAAAGTAATACTATAAAATCCAAAAGAATTAGTAGTTGCTCCTTTTCGCTTTTTGTGTTCAAAAACTGTTGCCCCTAAAAGAGTTTCTGAAGAACTCTCATCTGTGAGATAACCACTAATAGTAAACTTTGGCACTGATTGATTTGCTTCTTTTTTTAAGCTTAATAGTATATGCCCTCCAACTACCTCATAACCAATAGGCTGCTTTAGAAATACTTGATCCAATAGTTTTTGAATACTTACATCTAATTCGTTTATTGTTATAATAGTCCATTGTTTTTCAACATCCTCACTATAAATAAAAGAATAGTCCGTTACACGTTCTACTTTTTTCACAAACTCAGATAAAGAAGCTTTATTAATATTTATACTATACCTTGGATCATGATTTTGTAAATTAGCTCTATCAGAACTTTGTGCATAAATAGTACACACGTTAATACAACACATTACAACAGCTATAAAAATATACTCTTCTTACTCTTACGCAAACACTTATTTGTATAATACATTTATATTATTTTAATGAGATAACCACTCGACTATCTTCCATATTAAAAGTAAACAATTGATTTCTAGACAATAAGGTAAGAATCTCTTCTAGTGAATTCTGCGAAGAAAAGGTTGCAGTCATTCTATAGTTTTTCAATGAATTTTCTTGAATAATAATTTCAGTATTAAAAAAGATGGATAGTTCTTCAGCAATCTCCTTTAAGGATAAGTTATTAAAAGACAGAATTTCATTACGCCATTGAATACAGCTCAATACATCCACTTCTGTTTTGACTACTAAACTCTCTTGCTGTTTGCAATACGTAGCACTCTCTCCTGGAGATAGAATAATTGGTGCTCCATTTACTTTGGAAGTCTGAAGAGATACAGAACCCTCAAGTAAAGTAGTTTTCACAAAATCCTCTCTCTCGTAAGATTTCACATTAAAATGAGTACCTAACACCTCAACACAAACATCTCCCGCTTCCACTTTAAATGTTTTGTTCTCATTCTTTGCTACTTCAAAATATGCTTCTCCTTTCAGTTTAACTTTTCGTTCATTCCCCTTAAACTTCTTTGGATAGGTTAATGAAGAATACCTATTAAGCATAACCTTAGACTCATCTGGAAGAATTATAGTACACGTTTCTGCAAATGTAGAAGTAGTCTGAAGTTGTACAGAAGAGAACAAATGATAAGCACCCCAACTTAAAACACAAAGAACAGCAATACTTGCTGCTACCTTCCAAGTTGAGATAAAGAATCTATTTTTATGACCTGAAGGAATTTGACCTTCCAATTTAAGCCAACTTTCTTCTTTTGAGTATTTTCCCCGAGGAGAACAAGTAGAACGCGCTAATGCCTCTACTATTTTATCGAATTCTTGTTTCATTTTGTCCATTTACTAATAAAGACAACTGAAGCAAGATTATTCCCTATACAAAATACTTCTTTTTTATAACTTTAGAGTTTAAGAGATAGGTCATCCCCCTAAATAGATTATTAACAACCTAATAAACAACACTATAGTAATTCACAACACAGAATAAAAGGTTGAATTATAATAACTTCTGTTTAAGCTTCTTTGTTGCTTTCTGTAATTGAGCATCAACTGTTTTTACACTAATGCCTAATTCATTAGCCACTTGAGCATACGATTGTTTCTCTTCTCTGATTCTAATGAATACCTCTCTACACCTTTTAGGTAATTCATCTAAAGCTTTTACATAACGTTGAAATAACTCTTCGCTAATTAAAAGTTCCTCAGGTGATGAGGATTGTTCCACTTGTCCCTCGAAAAACGAATAACCACAATCTATGCGTCTTCGCTCTTTAGCTAAGTAGTTTAATGCTGTATTCTTAACAACAATAAAACAATAACTTTCAATATCTTTAATTTGCTTTAATTCAGCTCTATGATCCCAAATTTTAAGAAAGGTGTCTAAAACAACTTCTTGACTCCACTGTTCATTTTGCAAATAAAAATAAGCGGTACGAAACAAACGATCATAAGTCAAATCATAGAATACTTTGAAAGCCTTTTGAGAGTTCTGTTCACTTACTTTTTTTATATAATATTGAATTTTGCTTTTCATCTACAACGTCCAAATTGATGTTGATTCAACTCTGCTATTTCATTTAATAGCAATTGTTTTATATCAAACAATAAAAAACGCCTGCAAAAGTACAATAAACAAAATTAGAAATGTTGTTTGTTTATACTATTTACATAAAATATTTTTCTTATAAAGACCAGGTATTAATAAACACGCATTTAAAAGTGCAACGCGTTATTTTTTTAGTAACTTAGAAAACGTTAAAACAAATCAAAAAAACACTATGAACAAACAACATCTTATCATCATCTTATTGATGATTTCGCATTGCCTATATGCACAACAGACCACAATACATATGGGAACTAGTGAAACAGATTTAATATTAAAGACAGCCCCTAATGGAAGACTTTATCAAGCCTATTTTGGAGAAAAACTAATAAACCCCTCCGATATAACGCACCTATCACATTATATTACTAAACCAGCATCTGATGGCTCAGTAACTCCTAGAGGATGGGAAGTTTATCCTGTATCTGGAGGTGAAGACTTCTTTGAACCTGCATTTGCTATTCAACATAACGATGGCAATATGACTTCTTATCTTTACTTTCAATCATCTAAAACTCAAAAGATAGACAATAACACACAACATATATCCATTGAAATGGCTGATGATAAATATCCTCTTTTCGTTACATTACACTATATTACTTACCACAAAGAAAATGTAATAAAATCATGGACCGAAATAAAACACAAAGAGAAAAAGCCCGTTGAGATTAGTCAATATGCCTCTTCTATGCTCTGTTTTGAAAGCCCCTCTTATTACTTAACAGAATATAGTGGAGATTGGGCTAAAGAGGCACAAGAAAGTACGCAAAAATTACAATTTGGAAAAAAAATAATTGATACTAAATTGGGGTCTCGTGCAGCAATGTATGCCTACCCCTTTTTTCAGTTAGGATTTGAACAAGAAGCGCAAGAAAATCAAGGAAAAGTATTACTAGGAACCATCGGTTGGACAGGCAACTTCCGTTTCACTTTTGATGTAGATAATGTAGGTAATCTAAGAATTATCTCAGGAATTAACCCCCATGCCTCAACATACTCTTTAAATCCTAATGAAGTCTTTAAGACGCCAGAATTTATCTATACACTAAGCTACAACGGAATAGGTAAAGCAAGTAGGAATCTACACAATTGGGCTAGAAACTATCAAATAAAAAATGGTAAAGAAGATCGCTTTACACTACTAAATAATTGGGAGGCCACTTATTTTAATTTTGATGAACCTCAACTTAGCCAATTAATGCACGAAGCAAAAGAACTTGGTGTTGATCTCTTTTTACTAGACGATGGATGGTTTGCAAATAAATATCCTAGAGAAAACGACAAAGCAGGACTAGGAGACTGGGAAGTAATGAAAAGTAAATTACCTCATGGCCTTCCTGGTTTAGTAGAAGAAGCTAAAAAAGCAGGGGTCAAATTTGGTATTTGGGTAGAGCCTGAAATGGTTAATCCTAAAAGTGAATTATTTGAAAAGAATCCCGATTGGGCCATTAAGTTACCTAATAGAGAGACTTATTATTATAGAAATCAACTAGTGCTCGATCTAAGTAATCCTAAAGTTCAAGATTATGTTTTTAGCGTTGTTGATAACATTCTAACAGAGAATCCAGACATAGCCTATTTTAAATGGGATTGTAATAGTCCTATAACCAATATTTACTCTCCCTATCTTAAGGAAAAGCAAAGTCACCTATACATAAATCATGTACGAGGGGTGTATAATGTTTTAGACCGTTTAAATGAAAAATACCCCCATCTTCCCATGATGATGTGTTCGGGTGGTGGAGCCCGTTGTGATTACAAAGGACTTGAGTACTTTACTGAATTTTGGTGTAGCGATAATACAGATCCCATTGATAGAATCTTTATTCAATGGAATTTCTCCAAATTCTTTCCTATTAAATCTATGGCAGCTCATGTAACTACATGGAACAAAGAAGCTAGTATTAAATTCAGAACAGATGTAGCCATGATGTGTAAATTTGGATTTGATATTAGTTTTAAAGATCTAACCGAAAATGAACGCACATTTTGCACACAAGCAGTAACTAACTATAACCAGTTTAAAGATGCTATTCTAGAGGGCGATTTTTATCGATTGGTATCTCCTTATGATGGAAATC
>Ga0172378_10003823_pt1 | contig 14163 bp, 8 predicted proteins | sample GrowelOW332metaG_FD_119755 | JGI IMG/M metagenome (GOLD analysis project Ga0172378, IMG submission 119755) | Groundwater microbial communities from an aquifer near a municipal landfill in Southern Ontario, Canada - Pumphouse #3_1 metaG | ecosystem: Environmental > Aquatic > Deep subsurface >... | reverse complement strand
TCGAAAAGCAATATTTATTTTGTTAACCTTTTATTTGTTTTTTTAATCGAAAGTTGAATAAATGCTAAAAAAAAAAATTATACAAAAGAAATGAAGTAATAAATCTAAGTTTGGTTAACTTTGAATGATGAAAACAGATTTATTATGCTGATCTATAAATTATTTTTATCTTATAAAAGAATACAAGATAGAAGATACTAAAAATAAAAAATGAAAATAAAAATTACCATGATACTCCTAACTATAGGAGTTTTTTCTTTAGGTTCCTGCATCAGGGATGAAGCGCCAAACAGTGAAGCTGATATTACATCATGTAGGGTCACAAGCGGAATATTAATACGTGAAGCGGTAATAACAAATGAAAAAGTGACGCTTTATGTAAATGATTCTGTGGATTTGACAAGACAAAAACCTGAATTCACAGTTACAGAAGGCGCTACGATATCACCCGCAAGTGGTACAATTCGTAATTTCACTACTCCACAAACTTATATCGTAACATCTCAAGACGGAAAGTGGAAAAAATCATATACCGTAGAGTATGTCTTTTCAAATCTACTTACCAAATATGATTTTGAAAAAATAAAGTATTATGAATATACTAATACTGAGACAAATAAAACTATACAATTTTTTCATATATTTTATGATACAGAAATTGATGGTTCTTCAATGGACTGGGGAAGTGGAAATGCCGGATTCATGATTACCAGCAGCAGTTCACCTGCAAAGGATTACCCTACTTGTCAAGATGATAATGGATTTAAAGGAAAATGTGCTAAGTTAACTACACGTAGTACCGGGAAATTGGGAGCCATGTTCAACGCTCCAATAGCTGCAGGCAATTTGTTTTTTGGAACATTTGAAGTCAATATGGATAATATGGCAAAGTCTACTCATTTTGGAGTTCCCTTTAAGCATGTGCCCACAGAATTAGTAGGATATTATAAATATAAGGCTGGCGAAAATTATACAAATGCCAAGAATGAAGAAGTAGCTGAAAAGAAAGACAACTTCGATCTCTATGCCGTATTTTATGAAGTGACAGATGATGTGCAGTATCTTGATGGAACGAATTCTCTTACAAGTGACAACATTGTTTCTATTGCCCGTATCAAAGATAAGAAAGAAACAGATACATGGACTCGTTTCGCTATACCTTTCAACATGTGTGAGAGCAAAAGCATAGACCAGGCAAAAGTGAAAGCTGGAAAATACAACATAGCGATAATAATGTCATCAAGTATAGACGGTGCTAAGTTTAATGGTGCTGTCGGCAGTACATTGTATGTAGATGAAATGCAGTTGTTTTATAAACCAGAAGAAAAGTGATGAAAAATATAATATTATTGATATTAGGCATATTAGTACCGTTTGTTTCTGCTATAGGGCAGAATGAAAGCAGTCAAACATTGATAAATGCGGAAAAAAATGGCTGGGAATACGAAATGAAATTTGGCATAAATATAGGAGGAGCCTCTCCAATACCATTACCTGAAAGTATACGCTCTATAGAGAGCTATAACCCGAAATTTAATGGAATGATAGAAGGAAATGCAACTCGATGGATTGGGGATTCAAAAAAATGGGGCATTTCTGCAGGAATTCGTATTGAGTCGAAAGGGATGCACGCTGGTGCTACGGTAAAAAGTTACAGTACTGAAGTCGTAGATGATGGTAGTAAAGTAAGCGGATATTGGACAGGATATGTTAATACCAAATATAACAGTATCCTCATGACTGTACCGATAATGGCAAATTACAAATTGAATGATCGTTGGAATCTTCGTGCCGGTATATATATGTCTTATATGCTTGATGGCGATTTTTCAGGTTATGTGTCTGATGGTTATTTGCGTCAAGGAACACCAACAGGACAAAAGATTTTGTTTACTAATGGCAAACAGGGAACATATAACTTTTCGGATGACCTACGTCATATACAGACAGGAATTCAAATTGGTGCATCCTGGTTAGCCTACAAACATTTCAGGCTAAATGGTGATTTAGAATGGGGGTTGAATGATATATTCGAGAAGAATTTCAAAACTGTATCATTTAATATGTATCCAATTTATTTGAATATCGGATTTGGATATAAGTTCTAAAGAACTTATATCCAATATTATTCCGATAACTAGTTGAAGCCCAGAGTCTTACTGTTAATTCATTATCTGAACGTTCCTAACTTGTTCCTTTTTTATACAAGTGTCAATTCAATAATATAATCAACTACTTTAGGATGATCTCCCAAATGAAGTACGATACCTTCTTTTACCTTATTAAAGGAAACAGGTGTCTTATCAGTAAATAAAACAGCCGTCTTTATCCTTTTACTTTGAACAGGAATGAAAAGTACCTTATCTTGCAAATTAAGAATATGAAGATATAATTTATTCCCGTGCTGAGTGGATACTCCCCAAGCATGAGGTGCAACCAAGCCATTGCGGGTACCATAAATCGTTTCTCCATATTTCTTCATCCACTCGCCGATTTCTTTCAAATGTAGCAAGGCTTTGGCTGGAAGTTCCCCGTTAGGTTGAGGACCGATATTCAATAAAAGATTCGCATTCTTCCCGGCAGCTTTTACAATAAGACGGATTAAGTCATCCGAAGATTTATAGTCCTGATCGGCTATTTTATATCCCCACATACCATTCATCGTCTCACAAGTTTCCAAAGGAAGTTGTCCTACCTCCTGTCCTGAAGAATATCCGGCAGTATTTTCTCCGGGCAAATCACGCTCAAACATTTGAAAATCTTCGCCATCAAAAGGTTTACGGTGATGATTGTTTCCAATCAGGCAATCGGGCTGCAAATGGTGAATCAGCGTATATAACGAACCAAGTTGCCAATCGAAATCTTTCGGATGATCCCACCAACCGTCAAACCAGATCGCTCCCACTTTTCCATAGCCGGTAAGTAATTCGGTCAACTGATTCTGCATAAATTGATGATAGCTTTTCCAATCCCCTTTAGAATTACTACGACCTGTATCGTGCCCACTCTTACCCCAAGGATAATCTTCGCGACCCCAGTCGAGAAGTGAATAATAACAATGAAGACTGATATCCTGACGGGCACATTCATCAGAGAGTTCTTTCAAGATGTCGCGTTTGAAAGGTGTAGCCTGAACAATATTATAAGGTGTATACCGACTATCGAACATCGAAAAACCGTCATGATGACGAGTAGTAAAACAAATATATTTTGCACCGGAATCCTTGATGGCCGAAACCCATTGGGCCGCATCGAACTTTGAAGGATAAAAGCCGGAAGCTAACTTTGCATATTCCTTATAATTCAAATTTTTAAGATTCATGGTCCACTCACCGGTAGCAAGCATACTATAAATGCCCCAATGGAGGAAAACACCGAACTTCTGATCCTGAAATTCCTGTCGGGCCTTCAAGTTACCTTCAGTAGGCTGATACTTGTTCTGAGCAAAAGAGATCAGGTTCAAGCTCAAAAGGATCATTAATAAACTAATCTTTTTCATTCTCAAATACTATTAAATTATTATTATTCTTTTGTGTGTTATTTTACCTGATATTATTTCAATTCAAATGGTACTTTGCCCCTGATATCACGCGAAGAAGAACCTATGAGCGCGACAAATTTACCAGGTTCGGCCACCCACTCGTGTTTCACATCATTATAATAACTCAGCGCATCCTTATTGATAGTCAGTGAAACTTGTTTCTCTTCACCAGGGGCAAGTTCTACTTTATTAAACGCTTTTAATTCCTTGACCGGACGGGGCAAAGAAGATTTCAAGTCACTGATATAAAGCTGTACAACCTCTTTTCCTTTTCGGCTACCGGTATTTTTCACACTAACCGTAAAAGTAATGGTTCCATCGGCGGTCATTGATTTTTTGTCTGCCATTGGTTTCCCGTATTCAAAAGTTGTATAACTCAATCCATGTCCAAATGCAAAAAGTGGCTGGATTTTTTCCTTATCCGCCCAACGATAACCTACAAAGATACCTTCTTTATAAGTTTCATTAATGCTGTCACCGGGATAAGCTCCCAATGCTATGGCACCATTGTCCTGCAACTTGACGGGGAAAGTAAACGGTAATTTGCCCGAAGGATTTACCTCGCCAAAAAGTATGGAAGCAATAGCATTTCCCGCTTCCGTACCACCATACCAAGCCTCAACTATTGCCGGCACATTCTTTACCCAAGGCATCGAAACTGCATTTCCACTTAAAATAATGACAGCAAGTTTCGGATTGGCTGCTGCCAAAGCCGAGATCAGCTCGTTCTGTTCATAAGGCATATCCAATGTCGTGCGATCTTGACCTTCGGAATCTTGATACGGATCCTTATTCAAACCTCCGATAAAAAGAACCACATCTGCACCTTTGGCTGCGGCAACGGCCTCAGCGCGCAATTTGGCAGGATCAATCTTTTCATCTTTTGGCACTTCGGCTCCTTTCTTGTCTTGCTCGGCAAGAGCTGGCGACTGGTATCCGCGCACATACGTCACTTCAGCTTTATCACCTACCAGAGCTTTGATTCCGGCCAATGGAGAAACTTCGTATTTTGCTTTTAATGAAGATGAACCTCCACCTATAGTCATCCGTTTCACTGCATTTTCACCAACTACAAGAATCTTTTTTTCCTGATTCAAATCAACCGGAAGAATCTTTCCGACATTCTTCAAGCTATTGTTTTGCAACAAGACAATACCCTCTTGGGCAATCGTACGGCCGGCCATCGCATGCGCCTCTGTTCCAAAGGAACCGAAATGACGCTCCTTGGCCATATTGGTACGAAAAACAAGACGAAGCACACGGCGAACTTTATCATTCAAATCTTTCGTTCCTTCCTTTCCTTCTTGTATCAATTTGAGATAAGGATCAGCCAAAAAATAATGATCATAAGCATTGCTTTGTCCCCAAGTCATACCGTTTGTCCAACTACCGAATTCCATATCCAATCCATTATGAATAGCTTGCTCGGTATTATGTACACCGCCCCAATCGGAAATGACTACACCATCAAATCCCCAATCATGTTTCAAAATCTGATTGATGGTATATTGGTTATGACAACAATGTTGGTTCTTGTATTGGTTATAAGACCCCATGATAGCCCAACAACCTCCTTTTTGAACAGCTGCCTTAAAAGGCGCCAGATAAATTTCGTGCAAAGCCCGATCATCTACGATAACATTGATATGACCACGCCACTTTTCTTGGTTATTAAGCACAAAATGTTTTACGCAAGAAGCTACTCCGTTACTCTGTACACCTTTTATGTAAGGAACTACCATTTGAGAAGACAAATAAGGATCTTCGCCAAAATATTCAAAATTACGACCATTGAGCGGAGTACGATAAATATTCACACCCGGGCCAAGCAATACATTCTTATTCCGATAACGAGCTTCCTCACCAATACTTTTACCAAAGAGGGCTGCCATCTGCGGATTCCATGTTGCAGACAAACAAGTCAATGCCGGAAAAGCGATACAAGAATCATTGGTCCATTCGGCACCATTCCATTCATCCCAAAGCACCTCCTGACGTATACCATGAGGACCGTCACTCATCCAATTTTCAGGAATACCGAGACGAGCAACACCTGCCGAACTAAACTTTGACTGCGCATGAATCATGCCTATCTTTTCCTTGAGAGTCATTCGGCTCAAAGCATCTTCTACTCTTTTTTCTATCGGCTGGTTAACATCAAGATAAACCGGCGTTTGCGAAAATGCCGACGTAGCGAAAAGCGACAAGCCTAAAATCATTTGCTGAAGTTTCATCATATAATATTAATTTATAAGTTTATTAAACCAAAAGGCATCATTGATTGACAAAAATAAATATTTTTTTTGGTTTTACATAATTCAAATCTTTATACTGACAAAATAATAAGCACTTATTTAATATTTCACTTTAAATGTGGTCTGACCGACAAGCGGATTTGAATTTAAGACATACTGATTACCCTGACGGGTAAGTGGATGTGCATTGCGCCAAAGCAATATGAGATATGTAGAGCCGAAATCACAATAGAAATGTCAAATATACTCTTTTCAAGAGAAATACACTTTTACCATTATTTCCTTTTGATTTCTCCATATGGTCATCACAAAAGAACCTTTTAGATTCATTTCTTTTTCCAGATTTAGAAGATCATTAACGTTACACACTTTTCGCCCTTCAATTGCCATGATAACATCATTTAATTTTATACCGCACTTCCCCAAAGCTATATGATCAGGAACATACACAACCATCACTCCACATTGATCTTTAAGACCTGTGGCCGACTGCTCTCCCAACGTTTCAATATTCTTCAATTTAGTATCCTGCACAGGAGCAGTTTGCTTTTCAAAACACCCGGTCTGTGTAATCAAACAATTATCCACACGGCAATCTGCCGGATAATTATCATTTGGGGGTCCCTCCGTCAAATCCATATGCTCATAATCCTGTTTCTCATAACTGAAAAGTGGACTACGAACACTTAACGGATCACCCACAAAAGCAAAGCCATCGGCTCCGCTTTCATGTATATAACAGCCATAAAACAACAAGCCTCTATTAAATTTATTTACAAAGACCGTATTTCCACCGACTTGATCGAATTCACAATTTCTGACTTGACAGTTAACTGCGCCGCTGAACATCATTGCTCCTCCTCTGTATATGGTCCAATCACTTCTCAATAAAGGTTCTTTATTGTCCATAAATGTTCTTGCAACATGACGGAATATCAAATTCTCAAAATTGGTATAAGATATATTTTTCCCTTCATTGCCTTCAAAATTGACCAAACAATTAAGCCGCACAATTTCCACTTTTGCTTTATTCATATCTTCGTCGAGCATGGGATAATAATAAAGCATCTGCTGAGAACGATCAAAGAACCATTCACCGGGAGCATCCAATTCTTCGAAAACATTTTCAATAAAACGATATATAGGATGCATATTTATGTTTAAATGAAACATTCATTTTGTACCGAAATCACTTCACTTATTCATTATAACAGAAAATGTAGATTAGATTTTTTCTTTACTATGGTTCTTTTCTCTGCTATCAAATTTCCAGTAATCAAAATCAAACAAGTCTTTCTTTTCATTTCCATGGAAGATGAAAAAGATATCATGAACCCCCATCGCACCTTTTACCGGGCATGAGATCTCTTTATATTTTTTGTCGGAATTAGGTTTTACCTTTAATATACCGACCAATGGTCCATGACTGCTATCAAGATGGATTTCAATATTTCCTCCTTCATTATTGAACGGCATAATATTCGCAGTAAATTTTTTGGCTCCTGAATAACCAAAGTCTGCCCCACGCACAATAATAGAATCTCCATCATCAATTTTAGTTACATAGAGTCCGCCATTTTTGAATTTTTCTGTTTTAACACCTAATCCCCAAGCCATAGTTTCCGCCTCAACACGGTTATATGGATTAAGCGGTTCCAGTTGTTTTACACCTTCTTTCGGCCAATAAGGAATCATCTTTATTGTGCCATCAGGATTATATTCCATTTCTGCTACCGACACAGAACGACGCTCATGATGCTCATAGGTATCATAGTGCATGATGTCATAATTTAATCCAAAGACATATGTGTGTCCCTTATAATCAACAATCCCCGGATGATTACCCCGAGACTTCTCCGTGCGAGGCATAATCTCTCCTGCGGTAATCCAGGGCCCTTCGGGATTCTCCGCCATAGCATAACCAATACCTTCAGGACAACAAGTTGATGCGAAAGCAAGATAATAACGGCCTTTATGTTTGAACATCCAGGGTCCTTCCTGATATAAATAAGGATGTATACTCTGTTTTTTTACTTCACCCGAATATGATATCATATCCTCATTAAGTTTCACATGATATACATCCGGGTTTCCAAAATACAAATATGCTTGTCCGTCATCATCAATAAAAGGAGTTGGGTCTATATCATTCCATACATGATCATCTTTGATAAGTTTTTTACCTAAAGGATCATGAAACGGACCATAAGGACTGTCTGCCATCAAGACTCCGATTCCTTGCCCATGTATAGGACAATAAAGATAGAACTTCCCGTTACGATAGATACATTGTACAGCCCAGGCACCATTATCATGCTTAACCCAATTGAAATTTTCAAGTGAGGCTACGACTCCATGGTCTTTCCAATTAACCATATCTGTAGTGGTATATAACAACCAATCTTTCATTAAAAAGCCGTTGGCATTATCTTCATCATGAGAAGTATAAAGATATAGCGTATCATTATATACCATTGGTGCCGGATCAGCCGTATACTTTGTTTGAATAATCGGGTTTTGTGCAAAAACCGTGAATGGTGTTATCTTTAATAAAGATAAACATACCAAAGTAATTAATTTCTTCATATGAATGTTTTATCATGTAATTATTTATTCAATTAATGCTTTTATCTGTTTACATATTTTCGGCTTAATAATTTATTGAAGATTTAAAGTAACCTCAGCATTAATTAAATTTTGTGCTGAAGCCCTTACTCTTACTGTCCCCGGGGTCTTTCCTGCTTGTACCAACACTTGACAATATCCATTAAAAGCTTTCCGCCAATCTGTTTTTTCAGGATCGTGACAACTTGGATCACCATTCCCCGTTCCTATAATTTTCCCGGGTCCTTCAACAGAAAACATGATTCTGTTGTTTGCCGTAGGCACAATATTACCTTTTGAGTCACGTACTGCAATATTAATTATGGCTACATCTTTCCCGTCAGCCTTAAGTATATTCACATCACTTTTCATAGTTAGTTTAGCAGCATTTCCTGTTGTTACAGTTTTCTCCCTTGCTACAAGTTTTCCTCTTTTATATCCCAGGACTTCTATCTTTCCGGGTTTATAAACAGCATTCCACTCCAAACGAGTAAATGGTTCTGCCTTTTTCTTTCCAAGACTTTTACCATTAACTAACAACTCTACTTCGTCACAATTGGTATAAACGCCCATTCGTATTGTATCACCTTCTTTTCCAAATAAATTCCAATGAGGAAAAACATGTACTAAAGGCTTTTTAGTCCAAGCCGCCTTATACGCATAATACCCATCTTTAGGAAATCCACACAAATCCATAATGCCAAAATGAGAAGAGACACAAGGCCACAAATACGGAGTCGGTTCACCTCTGTAATCAAATCCGGTCCATACAAAAGTTCCGCTAAGATAAGGATAATCGACAATATGTTTCCAATCTTCACCGGGCTGTAATCCCCAGCTTATACCTTTACCGAAATTCGACATATAACCTTTTTCTGTATTATCCTCAAATTCGCCACGTGTGGAAACATAACTTGTAGATTCTGTAACAAACATTTTCCTTTCCGGATAACGTTTCTTATCTTTTACATATTGCATTCCGCGTTGTCCATAATTGTATCCAACCACATCCAGTACGTCACTGTATCCACCCTCATTCCAGCCATGATTCATAGCAGCAGTTACCTGTCTGGAAGGATCAATGTGATGCGCCATAGTTACCAGTCGTTTGAGTATGCGAGTTCCCATAACGCTACCTTCAAGACTTTCCTCGTTTTCCATACTCCACATAAAAACAGAAGGATGATTTCTATCTCTCATCATCATTTCTGTTAAATCTTCAAGACCATCCTTTGAACTACTTAAATGACGATTTTCATCCAACACAAGCATACCAAGACGGTCACATATATCAAGAAGTTCAGCTGTTGGCGGATGATGCGCGGAACGGTAACCATTGCATCCCATTTCCTTAAGCAATTTAATTTTATACTCATTTATCTTATCGGGAAGAGCTACACCAACTCCTGCAAAATCCTGATGATTGGCTGTTCCCTTAACCGCATAAAGATGCCCGTTTAAATAGAATCCATCTTTTTTTACATCAACCGTCCTTTCTCCAAAGATTGTTTCATAAGTATCTATCAGATTCCCATTCTCAAGTACTTCAGTCTTTAATTTGTAAAGGTGAGGAGTCTCCGGAGACCACAAAAGTGGATTTAAGATAATGCTATTCTGGTTCACTTCAATGTGATCACATGCTTTTATGGAATCGGAATAGGTCTGGACATCAATAATTTTTCCTGCAGCATCAATGATCTTTGAAACAAGAGAAAACTTTTTGGAAATATTTTCCTCATTATTCAATACAGTATTAATATGGACAGAAGCTTGTTTCGCAGAAACAACAGGAGTAGTAACATATGTTCCGAAACGTGCAACATGTAGTTTGTTGGTTTTTATCAACCATACATGACGATAAATACCACTTCCTTCATACCACCAGCCTTCACTATCTGTAGCATCAACCTTTACAAGAATTACATTTTTCCCTTCGGATCCATAACGAAGTACTTCTGTCAAATCATAATGTGAAGGAGTATATCCGCTAAGATGAGTCCCCATTAAATGACCATTAACCCAAACTGTGCTGTTTCTGAATATTCCGTCAAATTCAATATAATTTTTTTTACCCTTATCATCGGCCGGTATATCAAATTCTTTTCTATAGAAACCAATTCCTGTTGGATGATAACCATTACCTGCCGGCTGACAACTAATATTATCGTCATGAACAAAAGGTTCTTCAACCAACCAGTCATGAGGTAAATCAACATTTTCCCAGTCTTTGGAGTTATATTCCGCAACTTTATTCCTGTCTGTATATGCTATTTTGGCTTCCTCTCCTTCTATCCTTTTTACATTACAATCAGTAAGCCCACCCTGCATACCGGCTTTCACAGCTTGTTTGATGGCTATATCACCTTTATGAAACTGCCAATCAAAATCAAAATTCTCCCGACTTCTTATTGACTGGGAAAAACCTTTTAACGCTACAAAAAAAAGAACAGCCAATAAAACACTTAATTGCTTTTTATTCATAAGTTATTTTTTCAATAGAAATCAAATATCATTATTTTGACGTAATTACATCTAGTTCAGCGTATCCCACATTATCATTACCTTCAGTATTCTGCAGAGCACGCAACTTGATATATCTGGCTTTTAAGGTATCAAATATCTTTGTTTGCCACAAAGGATTGTTCTTAATATTTGAGAATTCACCATCACTTGCCAAAGTCCAATTCACATTATCTTCAGACACATAGAACTGATAATGTGTTATAATGCCAGGATTCCATAAACCCTGATCAGGCAAATAACGGAAACCTGTCAGAGTACAGATTCGTCCTAAATCAATGACTAAATCTGCCGGTAGTTTTATATTTTGCGGCTGATGCCATGCTGTTGAAGCTCTTCCATCTAAAACATCGTACACTTTTTCATCACTGATACCAAGTATTTTCCATTCTTTTCTGGGAATATCAAAATTTTCCTGATTGATAGGACTCATTTTCTTTGTTAATGCATCATACGCAATAGCTTTAACCTCAACTTTACCGTTCGTCGGAACAGGACGAAAATATCGGGCAGATTTAATTGTTGGATTACTTCCATCAAGAGTATAATAAACAACAGATTCATTATCTACCGGAGTGATTACAATTTCTCCTGATTGTTTTCTTATAATCTGAGGAGCCATCAATATTTGAGGTGCATTATATACTCCAATATTCGAAATCAAAGGACACGCTTTTGAATCTATAATATTCAATTTTATTTGAGTAGCTTTAACAGATGGAAACCGTAATATTCTCTTATATCCGATGGTTGTAGCTTGTGCAATAATTTTCCACTTTCCAGCTACAAGTGCTTGAACATTAAATGATTTGACACGCTGTCCCAAGCGAATATATTCCTGGACAAGAAAACGATTAAAAAGGGTAGGCTTTCCGAAATCAATAGTAAGTGATGCTACATTCACATGATCATCGGTTGCCCAATAAGTATTGCCATCCTTATCAATTGCATTTTGCGGAGAAAAATCAAGATTATTATCCCGAACATTAGAAGCTATAGCTTTTTTCTTCTCTACCAGATTAACAGCAAAAGCCTCTTTAATTGCCTTTTCGAATTCAATTCCGGCTTTTTCGTCTGTCGGATGAATCAACCCATCCTTATCTATCGGGAAATTGAGAAGCATTGTTGCATTACGCCCAATCGAATTATAATAGAGATCCATCAATTGTGATAAAGACTTCACCTTTTTATCCTCACTTGGGTGATAAAACCATTCAGGACGAATTGATGTGTTAACCTCACCCGCTACCCAGGAATCTCCGTTTTCCAAACCATTACGTAACATTTTTTCCGAGACATCCCCTGTTGCATTCAACAGACTCCAATTCGTTTCACCTACACAACCGGCTTCCGTTCCAACCCAACGAAGATCAGCACGGTCACCCCCATCATTCCATATCACGATTTTAGGTTGTAACTTACGTATCATTTTATATGTGTTTTTCCAATCATAATATGTTTTACGGTCAATTTTACGACTTTCTCTCGCACCTCCATAATAACCTGTACCACCATTGGCCCCGTCAAACCATATTTCAAATATATCTCCGTAATTGGTAAGCAATTCTTTTAATTGATTTCTAAAATACGTAATGTATTCCGGTTTACCATAACCGGCATAATTTCTATCCCAAGGAGAAAGATAAATACCAAGTTTTAATCCGTATTCTTTACAAGCTTCTGACAACTCCCGCACGATATCACCTTTTCCATTTTTCCAAGGAGAGTTTTTTACGGAATATTCCGTGTATTTTGAAGGCCACAGACAAAAACCGCTATGATGCTTTGCTGTTACAATGATACCTTTCATTCCGGCTTCTTTACATACGCGTGCCCATTGTCTGCAATCCAGTTTAGCAGGATTGAAGATACTCGGATTCTCGTCGCCAAAGCCCCATGACATATCTGTATATGTATTGACTGAAAAATGAACAAAAGCATAACGCTCCATTTCTTGCCAACGCATCTGATTTTCTGATGGTATCGGACCTACAGGTTTGGGAATATTAATATCTTTGGAAAAAGCAAAGTTCCATACAAGGAACAATAATGCAACAAACTGGATTCTTTTAGCTGTAAACATAATTTTACGGTAATGGTTATATTATACAAATAAAACAAATAAAAATGACATAAACGAAAATATAACATTATTATACAAAACTAGATTTGATAATAATTAACTCATATTAATAAATCTATTTTAACCATGAGAAAAAAATTATACTGACAAAATAATAAGCACTTATTTAATATTTCACTTTAAATGTGGTCTGACCGGCAAGCGGATTTGAATTTAAGACATACTGATTACCCTGACGGGTAAGTGTTACTTCTGTTAATATCCGGTTAGAAGGCAAACAGACTTTTCCCGTAACGGTTTTTGCTCCTGTAGAATAAACATTCAACGTCAATTTCGACCAATCCATTTGGGATGTGCATTGCGCCAAAGCAATATGAGGTATCACCGCACCATCTCTAATCAGGATAACTGCCGGAATCTTCCCTGCATCAATTTTATTCCAACCTTGTGAGTATACTTTTCCATCTTGATAGTCAATCCACTTGCCGCCAGGAAGATAAACATTTCTCGACTTTCCGGATTCGAACATCGGAGCAACCAACATATCGGAGCCGAAGAGATATTCATCATCTATCTGCCAAGTATAAGGATCATTGGGATATTCTATACACAGCGAACGAACCATAGGCAATCCCTTCTCGGTACAATCTTTAGCTTGTGCATAAACATAGGGCATCAATTTATATTTCATATCCGCACATTGCCTGTAAGCATCTACAAAAGAATCATTATATAACCAAGGCTCGGTAGGAGGTGCTCCATGAGAACGTGTATGAGAGGTTAAAAAGCCAAACGGTAACCAGCGACGATACAACTCTTCGGGACTACTGGTTACAAATCCTCCTATATCATGACTCCAAAATGCAAAACCGCTTAATCCGAAAGATAAACCTCCACGCAAGGTACTAAGCATACCCATATCGGTATTGGCTGCATCTCCACCCCAATGAAGCGGATAACGCTGAGAACCAGCCCAAGCACTTCTTGCCCAAATAATATTTTCACCTTTCACCTTACGGGTGACGTCGGCCACAGCCTTGTTATAGCGCAAAGGATAAAGATTATGTTCGTATAATCCACCTTTCCCTGAAGCATAAAAACCATTAAGCGGAGCTGCTTCGCCAAAATCAACTTTGATGGCCCCCACACCCATAGAAAGC
>Ga0172378_10003821_pt1 | contig 14166 bp, 13 predicted proteins | sample GrowelOW332metaG_FD_119755 | JGI IMG/M metagenome (GOLD analysis project Ga0172378, IMG submission 119755) | Groundwater microbial communities from an aquifer near a municipal landfill in Southern Ontario, Canada - Pumphouse #3_1 metaG | ecosystem: Environmental > Aquatic > Deep subsurface >... | reverse complement strand
TCTTTGTATTTCTACAATGATGAAGACGATATCAAGGCTTTGATTGAAGCCTGTAAACATGCGGAGGATTTCTTAGATGTCTTTTTCAATTAATGATCCGGCCCTGATGAGAGAAATCATCATGGACAATTATCAGAATCCCCGTAATTTCGAAAAGGTGGATGATCCTAAATACATAACCATCCATATGGATTCGGCTTCCTGCATTGATGATATCTACATTCAGGTTTTAGTGAAGGACGGAATCATTTCGGATTGCAAATGGCATGGCAAAGGCTGTGCTATTTCAACCGCTTCTACTTCCATCATGACGGAGATGATCAAGGGACAAAGTGTTTCTAAAGCCATGCAGATGATGGATGAATTCAATAAGATGTTAGCTGATAAACCATATGATGAGAATATCTTAGGCGACGCCATTTGTTTTGCCACTGTAAATCGTCAGCCCTCGAGAATCACCTGCGCCAATATTTCCTGGCGTGGATTGAAGAAGGCTTTAGAAGAGGAGGATAAGAAACATGAGTGATGACAGCAAAGATTTATTCGATAAAGACAATCGGTCTCAGTTTGAATTCAAGGATAAGGATATCGCCATTTACAAAACACCTAAAGGCTTAGATGAATCCACAGTCCGCGAAATCTCTAAGATTAAGCATGAACCTCAGTTCATGCTCGACTTCCGACTGAAATCACTGCATGAATTCTTCAACCATCATCAGCCTTCTTTTGGACCCTCTTTGGATTTCATCAATTTTCAGGATTACACTTATTACACCAAAGTCAGCGATAATATTGCCACCAATTGGAAGGATGTTCCTTCTACCGTAAAGAATACTTTCTCAAAATTAGGCATACCGGAAGCTGAACAGAAATTCTTAAGTGGTGTTACTACTCAGTATGAAAGTGAAGCCGTTTATTCCAATATGCTGAAAGAAGTGGAAGACAAAGGCGTCATTTTTTTAGATACTGATACTGGTCTAAAACTCTACCCTGAGATTTTCAAAAAATATTTTGGCAAACTTGTTCCGCCTACTGACAATAAGTACGCTGCTTTGAATTCAGCTGTTTGGTCAGGTGGCAGTTTCATTTATGTACCTAAAGGTGTCAAACTTGAAAAACCGCTTCAATCCTACTTTAGAATCAATAACAAACGTTCGGGTCAGTTTGAAAGGACTTTGATTATTGTTGATGATGATGCTCAGCTTAATTATGTTGAAGGCTGCACCGCTCCGATGTACTCCCAGGAAAGTCTTCATGCCGCTATTGTTGAAATCTTTGTCGGCAAGAGAGCCAAGATGCGTTATACCACTATTCAAAACTGGTCTAACTCCATTCTCAACCTCGTCACTCAAAGAGCCACGGTTGATGAAGATGGCTTGATGGAATGGGTGGACGGGAACATCGGCTCCAAGCTTTGCATGAAATATCCTTGCTGTATCTTAAAAGGTGATCGGGCCCGTGGCTCAACGATTTCCATCGCTGTTGCCGGACAAGGCCAGTTCCAGGATACCGGAGCCAAGATGATTCATCTTGGAAAAGACACTTCCTCGACTGTTATCTCCAAATCCATTTGCCGTGATGGCGGCAATGCTAATTTCCGAGGGACTATTAAGATTTCTCCTAACGCCACTAATAGCAAAGCCCATGAGGAATGCGATACCTTGATACTTGATGACCATTCCTATTCTGATACCATACCTTCCAATGTTTGCTCCAACGCCTCTTCTTATCTTGAACACGAAGCCAGTGTGTCCAAAATCAATGAGGAACAGCTCTATTATCTGATGAGTCGAGGGTTATCAAAAGCCAGTGCCACTCAGATGATTGTGATGGGATTCCTTGAACCTTTCAGCAAAGAACTGCCGATGGAATATGCTGTTGAACTCAATCAGCTGATTAAGTTCGACATGGCTGGCTCAATAGGTTAAAAGATAAAATTATGTTAATCAAAACACCGTCCTCTTATTATGATGTGATTGTTGTCGGCGGCGGGCATGCCGGCGTTGAAGCCGCCAATGCCGCCTGCACCTTAGGTATGAAGACTTTGATGGTCTGTTTCAATTTTAAAATGGTTTCTAATATGGCCTGCAACCCCACTATCGGTGGTTCAGCCAAAGGAATCGTTGTCCGGGAGATGGATGTCTTAGGTGGAGTAATGGGGAAACTAGCCGATATGAAGGGCTCCATTCTCCAAATGAAGGTTTTGAATACTTCCAAAGGACCTGGCGTCAGATGCTTCAGAGCCCAGGAAGATAAACGCGGCTATCCCCGCAATGTTCAGAACTTTTTGCTGACCCTTAATAACCTCGACATTATCGAACATGAAGTCAAAAGGGTTGTTGTTGAGAACAAGATAGCTAAGGGCATTCTTCTTGATGATGGGACTTTCATCAGCTGCAAAGCCATTGTTTTAGCTACCGGCACTCATATGGAGGCTAGAACCTTACGAGGACATGTTGCTAAAGATGAAGGACCTGATGGTGAAAAATCCAGTCATGGTTTGTCTAAATCAATCTCTGATTTAGGTCTCAACATGATTCGGTTAAAGACCGGGACACCGCCTAGACTTGATCCTAAAAGCATCGATTATTCAGTCTTGGAAATCGAAGAAGGCGATGAAGGCCATAATGCTTTTTCCTATGATACCACCTGGTTTTTGCCAAAGAAGGATATGCTGCCCTGCCATCTGACTTATACTAACGAACATACCCATGAAATCATTCGAGCCCATTTGAAAGACTCGGCCATGTATGGTGGCGTTGTCAGAGGTGTCGGACCGCGTTATTGTCCTTCTATTGAAGACAAGGTCGTTCGTTTTGCCGATAAGAAGCGACATCAGCTTTTCTTGGAACCTGAAAGCATTGAATTCTCATCCTGCTACTTACAAGGCTTCTCTACTTCCATGCCTGAAAACATTCAGGTGGAGATGGTCCATTCTCTCAAAGGACTTGAGAAAGCTGTCTTCTTGAAGTATGCCTACGCCATTGAATACGATGCCGTTGAACCCAGCCAGCTAGATCACACCATGAGGGTCAAAGGCTTTGACGGCTTATATGTCTGCGGTCAGATAGCCGGCACCAGCGGCTACGAGGAAGCTGCCGCCTTAGGATTGATGGCCGGCATCAATGCCTCCTTATGGATTCTTGGAAAGGCTCCTTTCACTTTAGGAAGAGACGAAGCCTATATGGGCATCATGATTGATGATATTGTCACTAAAGGCACTCATGAACCTTATCGTCTGTTAAGTTCAAGATCTGAGTACCGCCTGATTACAAGAAACGATAATGCCGATACAAGGCTGATTCAGAAGGGCTACGATATCGGAATGGTCCCTAAGGACCGATTCGATAGACTCAACAATCGTAACGTCCTTATTTTCAACACTATCAAAACCTTGGAAGAACATCAGATTGCTTCTAATAAAAAAATCCGTGAATATCTATTAAGTCTTGGCTTCAATGAACCTAACGGAAACGAGAACCTAAAACTTACTATGCGCCGACAGAACGTCAAATACAGTGAACTTAGAAAGTGTGTTGATTTCCTGCCTGAGCTTGATGAAGGGGAACAGTTTAAGATCGAGACTGAAATCAAGTATGAAGGTTACATCATTGCCGAAAGGAAGGAAGCTGAAAGAAGAAAAGGCTACGAAAGTCTTCTTCTGCCAGATGGCCTTGATTATAAGCATATGGATGGATTATCCTTGGAAGCAAGAGAAAAACTTACTCTCTTAAGACCTAAAACCTTAGGAGAAGCTAGCCGCATCACTAACGTCCACCCTTCCGATATTGATGTCCTCTCCTTCTATGTCCGTCATCAGGAAAAGAAGTGAAAAAGAAAACGGAAGCCTTGGGGCTTCCGCTTTTTTTAATCTTCGATGTCGTAGGCTTTCAGGAAAGTGTTATCTAAAGGACCAATCAAACGGGCATTGACATAGCACATCTTCAAAGTCAGCATGGTCTGTCCTTGATAATTTCCACTAGGTGTTTTCTCAACCAATAAGACAGCTTCGACTCCTTCGCCATGATCAAAAACCAAAGGAAGCATCATTGACATGACGTTTCTAGTGGGGAAGAAAGACGGCAGTGCCATCCTATAATCATAGTTGACGCAGTTGATGCTGCTCTTAATGGCAGAATCCAGTGAAGCATGGATGAGAGTGAAAAGCAGATCATTTTCTTTGATCTGGTCTTCCAGTTCCTCATATAGACGGCTCTTCTGATATTCATTGTTTTCATGGATGATGTCATTGAGGATGTCCTTGGCTTTGGGGAAAGCCATGACGACATTCTTCAGGAACTTAATTGGGAAACGATCCAAGTTATCGAAGATGATATGCTGGTAGTCTGTGTGAAGATCCTTAGCTGAGTCATAGACAATCTCATCAACGTTTTGAACATAGACGGCTTTCTTAGGAAGTGGATTGAAATGTTCGACTATGATTTTTCCGATGCCCTGACTTGCTGAGATTGTGAAACCTTGGAAGATATACTTAGCATCAATGTTTTTGTCTTGGTTGACCATCATGACGGCATAGATGCTTTGGAAATCATTAGTCATCAAACCTGTATTGAAGCAAGCAAAGCCCGAGGTTTTATCAACTAAGACCTGGTTTTGAGATAAAAGACGGTAATACGTATACTGCAGATAGATCTTCAGGATGATGTATTTGTCTTTGGAATGACGGTAGCACCAGTCTTCTTTGATGGCAATATCAGCTAAATAGCCGATCTGTTCTTCAAAATCGGAGAAGAAGATGTCCTTACGTAAGGCATCTTTTGGCTTTTCTTTATCCGAGCCAATGAAATTGAGGAAGTAAGGAAGAGAAGAATTAGGAGCGGCTTTCTTGATAGAGCCGATGATATCATCACCATTGGTGGCCTTAAAAGAAACGGGGAAAATCAGTGAGTCATCACGACAGGTGATTTTGTCAGCTGATTTAGCATCCTCATAGCTCTTAGTTATGAGCTTAGCGATGCTGGAATCTTCTAATCCCAGGTTGGTTGTCTCTTTGACGGATAATAAAAGCTTATCCGGAACAAAGATGTCTTTGCCATCAGGATAGGCGAATTTAGCCGGCTTCTTTTCTTCAACTGTTTTTTCTAAAGGCTCAGTATTAGAAACGGCTTTACCCTTATTCTCGTAACTATTTCTGGAAGGAGTTATTTTTCGGTAAGGGGCTGGATGAGGATCGATAAAAGGCTTTTCTTCAATAGGTTTATTGGGGGCGAAAGGTAAGACCCGGGCAGTGGGTTCTAGAATTCCTTTATGATTAATCTGAGTCAGAGATAAAACCTCAGGCAGATTGCTCATAAAAGTCTTCATTTTGGAGAATCCGTAGTCGCGGTAGTTGATTCCTTGATCCAACAAGGCTTTACTGACCTTGGCTAAAGGGTAATCGATATTTGGATCAAATGAATCCAAAAGGGAAACCTGGATTTTCTTCTTCTCTAAAGGAGTTAGAACTTTTCCTTTGGAAGGCAGGCTTTTTTTGGCTGCCTTTGAAGAACCGGCTTTTTTAGAAGAATTGTTGTTTTTCATACCATCATTAAAATCGTGAATAATCACACTCTCATTTTTATGGCTGCCGTTTTGCTCAACGCTTAATTCGAGGAATTCGCTCAAGTCACATAAGAGTGACTTCATTTTTATATAACCGAATTCTTCGTAATTCAGACCCTGTTCTTTTAGATAAAGAGCAACTTTAGCTAAAGGAATCTTGGTATTCTTTGGAAAGCTTTGAGTCAGCAGGCCATAAATGTTTTGCTTATCTTGTCTAGTTAACATTTGTGTCCTTAATGGTTTTCACTTTTGAAAACCTAATCACATTATAATGAGACCATAGTTATAATTCAAATCATATCTCTTCTAATCAATAGTATCTTCAAGGTGATTGCTGGCCTGATTTTGAAGAAAAAGGTTAATCGGGATTTAATTCTTTTTGGTTTTCACCATCAAAGCATTTAAAAGTCCCGTCCTCAATGACTAAGACATTCGTTCTTGAAGTTACAGCCGTGCAGGCATCTAATCCAATCAAACCTTTTTGGCAATACAGGTGACTGTCATTAACCGTGTTTTCATATTTTAAATGAAAATCCTGAACCCGCCAATGACCGCAAACTAAGACTTTTCCTTGCTTTCTTTCCGTCACAAAGAAATGTTCAAAGAGTTCATATGGACAACCCCATCGGGATTCTTGCCAGCTAATGCTGTTAGAGGGAAACTTTCTCCAAGAGGGGAAATAGGATAAGGATTCATAATCCTGATTATAGATAGAATCCCTTCCTGAATCATGTAAAGGGAAAAAGGAATGAACAATCAGAAATTTGCCTAATTCTAAATAATCCTGCCACTCGGGTCCTTTGATCCATTCGTAGATTCCGGTTTCTTTGAACTTATCCATCAAGGTATAGAAAGCTTTCTTTTCATGTAAGACTGGATTTCTCTCTACGTCTAATAATTGAAAGATAGTACTGTCAGTACCGTTATAATTGTTGAAGTCTTCTAAATAGCCTCTATCGCAGATATCACAAAGCATATCCTCGTGATTTCCCCGAATGAGAATTCTTCTTTCTACGGGTAAAGCAGTTATGAAATTGTAGACTTTCAAAGAATCATCGCCTCGATCAAAAAGATCTCCTGCCACTACTAGGATATGGTTTTCATTATTCTTGTCGAAACCGGCTTTTTTCAATCCGTTGATTAAAGGATTATAAAAAGAATGAATATCGGAAACGATGAAATACTTTTTCAATTGTTTATTTCCCTTTGTAAAGCGAATTATTATATCGCCATATTGGCCTTTTTTCAACAAACCTAAAAATAGTCAGTCTTAAATTAGAAAGATGGAACCAACGAAACAATGCTTTAAAACTGACTTTTTTAGTTAAAGTGAAACCTTTGCTGGATATAGATATCTTAAAGGCTCTTTATAATTGGATTCATAGACTTTCTTCCAAGCGTTATAGTTTTCAATTCTGAGGTAGTCTTCATTTTCCTGAACATCGAGTTCGACTTTAGGGTAGATAGGTTTGAGGATATGGATCGTATATTCCTGGACCGGGAAACCATCCTCACCGATGATGTCACTGTCTTCCATAGTAATGAAACAGGGAAGGACAGGAACCTTGTTTCTAGCTGCAAATTTAAAAGCACCGGGCTTTAAAGGCTTTGGCTTTCGATAGTTCCACCACATACTCTGCTCCGGATAGAAAAGAATGAAGTTGCCTTCCTTTAATAACTCATCAGTGCCTTTGATGAACTTCTTCAGAGTCTCTAAATTGCTGGAAAGAGGAAGGGTATTGCAGTTACGCATGATGAAGCCATAGAAACCCGGGAAAGAAGTATAGTTCCCTTCACGGATCACACGGTAGAATTTTCTCTTGGATTGGTTGGCACCTTCATAGGCCATTTGGATGGCAAAGGAATCAAAAGCATTGAAATGATTGCAGGTGATGATGGCACCACTATCCAAGGATTGGAAGTTTTCTTCGCCGACTATGTCTTTGATGATCATCTTCTTGGACAAGAGGAGGTAATGCATGAAGACTCTAGCCGCCATGAAAGCCACCTTGGATTTAGTTTTGTCTTTGAAGCTTTTACGGAGATAATCAATCTCATTCGGAAGCAAAGTCTTGGTCGGGGGATCGTTTTCAACGTCTTTATCAAACTTACCTTCAAATTCATATTCCTTAATCTTCAGAAGTATATCAATTCGATCATCGGCCATGCCTTTGCTTAAGATCTTAAAATAGGAATCCTCACGGATGGTTTCTTTTTTGGCAGTTTCAGCTAAAGCTACAATTGATTTCTGGTCATTGGCTTTCTGCTCAACCGAATAGGAATCCATTTCCTTTTCAATCAAAGGATAGACGGTGGTCTGCTTAGCATACTTAAAGAAATACTCATTCAGCATACAATCCGGGTAGTGCCAAGGCTTATTGACCATGACATAATGGATGATTTTTAAGTCTTTGTCTTTAACAGGGATGGCTTTAAAAGTCTCAGCATTCCAGCTCTGATCCAGCCAATAAATGTGATCCTTAAGGATAACATTCAGATAATCCTCATCCTGGGTGACAACAAAAGTATATTTCGAAAGCAGTTTCGAAAACTCTTTCAGGACTTCCTTCTCCCGGAATAAATCCAGATTCATCAATAGAACCCCGGCGTTGAAGTAAGACATACGGGAGATGCCTAAGGCGCTTTCCACATATTTGCCGTAGATAGGTTCCTGAATCATGACCTGTTCATGGCAGGCTCCCACATAGAAGTCGGAAATGTTGGTGTCAAATAGTTTAGAGATGTCGCCTAGGACGATGGTGTCACTATCAAGATAGATGGCTTTCTTATAATTAGGGAACATTTCGGCAATGAAGAAACGGTAATAAGTAGTCTTGGTGTAGTAGTCACGGATAGGAAGGAGGGAAGATAATTCAGCCAGATGGTCTCTGACATCCGAAAAGACGATTTCAAACTGTTTGTTATTCAATTCACTTAACAAAGCCTGATTCTCATTGGAAAGACCGGCATTCAGGATATGAATGACATATTCTCTTTTGGGATTGGCGTTCTCAATCAATGATTTCAGTGAGACAACGGTGTATCTGACGAAGCGGTCATCAGTGGAATAGAATATTGGAATTATTTCTTTTTTCATTTTGTAGCTTCCTGTTTCTTAATACTTTCATAGACTTCGTAAATATCATCGAATTGATGGTAATGGAATTTTTCATGTACTTTAGCAATGTTCCATTGCTTGATGTTTTCAGTATGAGGGTATGGGAGGTAGAAGAGACGCTTGCTGAAGTGACGGATGACGGTATGTTTATGAAGAAATTTCTGATCATTGAATTTCTGGGGAAGAAGCTTTCTTTTAGTGGTTGATTTGATTAGGGCTGTCTGATCGGCAAAGAGGAATTTCTTTTTCTTTAAAAAGCCACGGGCTTTTTCCATCAAATGATTCTGTCTGATCAGTTTCATATTCAGCAATAAGACCCCGGCATTGATATAGGTGGGACGAATCAGATATTTACCGTAGTGGTCATTGCTGGCGGCATATTCATAGTTATCGATATCGTAATCATAGAGAAGATGAATGTCGCGGTTAAACATCAGGTCGCAGTCCAGATAGAGAATCTTGTCCGGGATTGAGGGAATCAAGGAAGCCAGTAAACGGATAAGGGTATAAGGGGAGCAATAGGCTTTCTCATTTGGGCAGCCCTTGAATTCCTGATTGTATAATTCTGTGACATCAAATTTGATGACCTGATTTTCAGAATTGTATTTTTTAACCGTGTTCTCTAAAAGAATTTTTTGGTCTTCTGAGATGGGGGTGAAACTGTCTTTGAGTTCGGTTTTATCCATGGTGAATAGATAGATGCAGAAAGGTTCTTTTGAAGTGGTTCTTAAAAGCATTGATAAAGTCGTGGTAAGAATTCCATCAAAGACTAGACTATTTCCGCAGAAGAGAATATTAACCATTGTCTTTCTTCCTCTCATAATGAATGACTTCAACCGTATTGTGTAAGGCTTCCTTACACATCGTCTCATAGACTTCATCTCTTAATTTTTCTTTAGCATCAACATTATCTAGATTGTTATCCGGATAGAAAGGACCATCAATATAAGTTACGATTTTTGTTTTCCCATTTTTTCTTTTCTGATAAGTGTTAGTGAAACAGTAGACGGGTTTATTTAAGGAGACTGGATAATGGAAGGCATTGCTTTTGAAGGGACGGATGAAAGTACAATAGGGCCAGATGTGAGCTTCAGGATAAATGACTATAGCTTTGTTTTCATTGACACGGGTCTTAATGGCGGAAAGAAAATTTCGGGTGGCTTTTAAAGTAGCAGGAAGAGGAAGAGCACCAAGAGAAGGGGTGATTTTTCCTAAGACAGGCATGGAGACGTTGTTAGCATGAACGATGCAATAACAGTTTTTTGGAAAAGCTAGAAACGAAGGAATATAGGCATCAGCGGTAGCTTGGGTGTGATTGCCAATGAGGAAATAGGATTCTTTCTTCTTGCCTTTGAGAAGCTGACGATTAATGATTTGGTGATGGAACTTAAGTTTTAGATAGAGAAAAGCAATCGGAGTCATAACGATTCTGTACCAAAAGAAATGAGTAATTTTTTTGAATACACTAGTGTGAATATACTTGTAATCATCGCCAATTTTCTTAGTCTTAATCTTGGCGGAAGAAAACTCGTCATTCAATTCATCCGTGTAATAAACCGTTTTAGGTGATTCAGCTTCTTTCATGTGTATAGTCCTGTGATAATTGACTAAATAAGTATATGACATAGGCTATCTAAACATTAGATAATGTTATTTACCCACAATATCGGCATTTTAGAGTCGACTCTCTTATTTTTCACCCTCCTATTATTGGCTCTCTTAATAGTAGATTATGGCTAGAAATATGGTAAGATAAAGGTATGGAAATGAAATTAACCATAGCCGCCAACCTTACTGAACTGAGAAAAGCCAAGGGCCTTACGCAAAGCGAATTGGCTCAGCAGTTAAACTATTCAGATAAGGCCATATCGAAATGGGAGCACGGAGATGCTCTGCCTGACATCGAAACTTTGTCCAGGCTTTGTGATTTATATGGTGTTACTCTTAACGATATCATTAAACCTGATGCTGCGAAGATTGTCACAAATGCTAAGGAAGAGAAGAGCCTTAATTATCGAAACAAAACGGTCATTACTTTGTTAGCTGTGATTCCGGTTTGGATCATTGCTTTAATTATTTATATTTCTCTTTTAGTATTCAGGCATGAATACTGTTATCCTATTTTCATCTACGCTCTTCCTGTCAGTGCAATCATTCTTTTGATTTTCAATGGCATTTGGGGAAAACACAAATACATCTTCATCATTGTCTCTATCTTAGTTTGGACCCTTTTGACAGCTGTTTACGTCAACCTCATTTATATCAATATTGATTTGGCCGGCCTCTGGTATATTTTCTTTATGGGTATTCCTCTTCAGATTGCCACTATCCTTTGGAGTCAGCTGGAATCAAAAGACAAAACACCAAAGAAGTAGGTGTTGAAGAAAAGGACGACTTTTCCATTTGCCTATTTTTAAATTGAATTTATATAAGAACAAAAATGTTGTCCGTTGAACTTGCTTTTGATTTCCAATTTTCGTTTATGCTTGCCGTGATAGAATGTTAGCATGGAAAAATATATGAACAATTTATCATTTGTAGAATTAAAGGAATCTAATATTGATGAAGCAGTAAAATTATTTGTCGAGTACTTTAATATCACTGAGAAAACCAATTGGACTTATGATAAAGCCTTTAGACGTATCCATGAAGCCATTACGAAAGAAGATTCACTTTCATTAATGATCTTGTTGAATCAGAAAGTCGTTGGCTTTGAAATGGGATATCTAGAACAGTATGAGGATGGTTTAGTCTTTGATTTACATGAAATCGTAATTGCTAAAGCCTATCAAAGAAAAGGCTATGGTAAAGCTCTTCTTACGGAAGCTATGAAAAGAGCTAAAGACAAAGGTGCCTTCTTATGTCAATTGATTGCAATCAATGATGCTGCTCATGATAAATTCTATAGCTCTTTAGGAATTCAGAACTGCACTAACTTGGTTCTTAAATCTCGTATTATTTGAGATAGTAGTTTTTAAGATTCTAAAAAAGAGTCCCCAATTTTCAATTCTTTCTTGGTATCTAACCTTTATAAAAAAGGGGGGCTTGCCCATCTATTTAATAGCTTATTAAAACCATGAGTGGCTAGTTGAGTTGAAATCTCTACTCACGAAAAGAGAGAGCCTTTAAGACTCTCTTTTTATATAGGCTTACTTGTTCATGCCTTAACGCAAATCGCCCTTTCAATACTATCATCAAATGAGTGTGCGTCTTTTGACCAGTTTGGTGGGCCAAATTATTCCCGTACTCGAACATTGGGCTTCAATTGTAATGTGACCACATCGCATGGACGATGACCATGTGCTTGCTTTCATCGATTCTATAAACCAATCGATGCTGGATGTTTATCCTTCTAGAATAATACCCAGTTAGATCACCTGACAGTTTCTCATATGATGGCGGATTCTGGTATGGATTAAGCGATAGAACGTCCAAAAGCTTTTTGGCCTTGTTCTCAAGTCCAGCTTGCTTAAGCAGCTTTTTGTCCTTTTCGGCGTTATTGGTTAGCCTTACGTCCCACATCACCATTTCTCCGAGGGGTCGTAGGCCTTCATCTTCTCAGGATTTTCCTTTTCCCCGTCTTTGATATTCTTGACTAATTTCGGCTGTGACATGATGTAGATGGTCTCCATCATCGCATTGTAGTCTGATTCGCTGATGATTACCGCATTGCCCTTTTTGGTATTTACGGTGACAGGTTCGTTGTATTCGATGACGTTGCCGATAGTTTCGAATAGTTTTTTCCTGAGTTCGGTCGCATTGGTTATTGGCATTTTTTTTACCTCCATTAACATAATACAAAATTAAATGTACATAATCAAGTACACATGTACATACACACGTACTTCATTTGCCATTGCCTGACATGAACTTCATAAAAGTGCCCTGGACCCGATTATTCAATGGCTTATCTCCCACCGACGAAGGTGGCGGGTTGAGTGGAAATGTCCACTCACAAAAAAAGAGCCTCTTCGACTCTCTTTCTATAATGGCTTTCTTGATACTAAGCTTACTCAGCTTAGTTATTCATGCCTTAACGCAAATCGCCCTTTTGATACTATCATCAAATGAGTGTGCGTCTTTTGAACAGTTTGGTGGAGCTGACGAGATTCGGACTCGCTACCCTCTCCTTGCAAAGGAGATGCTCTTCCAGATGAGCTACAGCCCCAAAACACGTTACTAATTATATTATTTGCTTGAAGGTAAATCAACAAACTTTGTATTTTACAAAAGTATTAAAGACATCCTCCTTGGATTTGATACTTAGCGGAAGATAGTTCTCACTGTAACCGGAGTAGGTGTTGTTCTCTCCACGATGTTCAATTAAGATCTCTAAATCATGTCCTTTAAGGGAAGCCAAATATTGCTTTTCTAATTCATCGGACAAAGAAAGAAGCTTCTTAACCCTTTCCCTTCTAACGGAAACATCAACTTGGTTTGCCATTCTACCGGCAGCGGTAAATGGTCTTTGAGAATATGGGAAAGCATGAATCCTCATAAAACCTACTTTCTTAGCGGCATCATAAGTGGCTAAGAAATCCTCATTGGTTTCCGTTGGAAAACCGGTGATGATATCGGTTGATAAAGCAGCAAATGGAAGCAATGACTTTATTTCGGCCACTTTTCCTAAATATTGCTCTAAAGAGTATTTCCGATTCATCAGCTTCAGGATTCTATCTGACCCGGATTGCAACGGTATATGAAAATGAGGGCAGAGTTTATTGGGATGATCCTTGAAAAGCTTGATATAGTCATCTTTAATCTGACTGATTTCAATTGAAGAAACACGGATGCGGTAAGGATTACTACTGAGATTCAAGAGATCTTTTAAAAGAGATGTCAAATCATAGGAATCATTATCAGGATCATGATAAGACCCTGTATCGATACCACCGATGATCAATTCATGGTAGCCATTATCTAAAAGAGCTTTGGCTTCCTTAATGATTGATGCCGGCTTTCGATAACGGCTGTTTCCTCTTGAAAAAGGGACCACACAATAGGAACAGAAATTATTGCAGCCATCCTGTATCTTGATATAAGCCCTAACCGGATACTCGCTTTGATAAATGGAGCTTTCTTCGAAATTGAAATGCCGGGAATCAGGATTTACATCATCACTCTTGGATTGAGGATTAAAAGAACAGCGAATCGAAGTTCCCCGTACTTGAATGACTTGCTTAATAGCTAGATATTTGGCTTTATGGATTTGACTTGAACAGCCAGAAACGACAATCTTGCTGTCTGGAAATTGTCTAGCTATTGATCTTACTTTCTGCAAGTCCTGTCTTTCAGCTAAATTTGTAACAGCACAAGTATTTACAAAGAAATAATCGGCTTTATCCGACTTTGATTCAAGATAACCATCTTTGATCAAAGATTCTCTTAGGGCTTCCGATTCATAAAAGTTTACTTTACAGCCTAAAGTTATGATTTTAAAAGTCGGACTCATTTACTAATACGCTTCTTTTGAAAAGAATCGGCGA
>Ga0172378_10003820_pt1 | contig 14166 bp, 10 predicted proteins | sample GrowelOW332metaG_FD_119755 | JGI IMG/M metagenome (GOLD analysis project Ga0172378, IMG submission 119755) | Groundwater microbial communities from an aquifer near a municipal landfill in Southern Ontario, Canada - Pumphouse #3_1 metaG | ecosystem: Environmental > Aquatic > Deep subsurface >... | reverse complement strand
TTCACGAAGAATCCCGTTGCGATCGCGGCGAACACGGTTCCTTCGCGTACGCCGTTCAGATATCCGAAGAAGCACAGTGCCATTACGATGCTTATGGATATCAGTGTGATGTCGAAGCATACTTTGACCGTACCGAATTCCGCATTCGTACGCGCAGCGATGATCTTCACTAGAAATTCTCCCGGCATCATACTGACATTCGCAGCAACTTCCATGCTGACCCCGAATGCCAGGATCATCGTGCTTATTACGGTCAACATCCATTGACATACATATGTGGTCATCTCGACCTGGCAGAGAAGATATGTGAAGATATCGCATGATGCGCTGAATATCAGCACGGTGATGAACTGTGAAAGGTCCTTCTTCTGAAACGCATTCTTCAGAATAGCGATTTCTATGGATACGAAGACAATGTTCATTACAAGGGTGGCCTCTCCGATGGTCAGGGGAAGTCTGAGACTTGCGACATAAGGAACGGAGGAGATCGGTGAGGTTCCAAGATCCGCCTTGGTCGCAAGGATCACGCCGAAGGCCATCAGCACCAAAGCGATCATAAAGACCGTCGATCTTCGTTGTAACGATTTGTTCATCATACCGGTTCCGACCTACAGTTTTTCCTTATTTTACCGTGTCGGCCCTACAATTTGTTGTTCATTCTCGATTAGATTCCAGCACATGAGATCAGCGATGTCACTGAGAATTGCTTTTTTGGAAGCTGTCAGATTAAAATCTGCGGGTCCGGATTCGATCTTCAACATACATGCAGGATTTTCTTCTGGATAGATACCGGATCATCTGCCAAATGAATTCGATGGTTGAGCATCAACGAAAGTGGATTTGGAGTCGATGATTAAGAACTGAAAGAAGTTTCGAATATTCAGAATGTTGCACACGGTAAAAAATACACTTTCAGATCTGAAGATTTCCATAGCAATATTCATATCAGAATTTATTCATGTCCAGTTCTCCGATGTTGAAAGGTCCGATCTGCTTCACATATCAAAATCGCTCTGTGTGTCAAACTCGGGTTTTGTAGATATTCTGGAGGAAGGCTCCCAGGGAGGTAAACTGAGAAGAGTGCCCTATTACAGGAACACGAGAGCGGTATTGGAACATTGCATGGATTACCCGGAGGTGTTGGTCATGTTTGTGAGATTGAAGAACAAGAACGTAGAGGTCTTCGGACGTTCGAGATGAGATTTCATCGTTTGCGTTGATCTGCACATCCATCATTTTTGTCCATTTCACTCATTATAATTTTGAAGTAGGATGTGACATTGTTTATGATCTTTCTGTCGTTTTCGGGATCGAGGCCTTTAAAAGGTCTACCGTTGTATTCTTCTTTTAATGTCAGAACATCTTCCACGGATTGATTTTTTGTGAATATCGATCTTATGCGTGTGGCTTCCTGATCGTTGTTACCGCTTTTTTTCAATGACCATGCAATAGCACATGCAAGACCGAATTCCAAACCAGGAGTTTTGATATCGTGACCCTGCACTATCCTTAGTGCTCCCATGATTCTCTCTCCGTCTTGTATTTTCCTAAGCGGGTCTCTACCAACACGTGAGCAATAATCCTTGAATGATGTCCTACAACGTTTTATGAAATTATCTATGAATCCGTTGACATATTGTCCGAATTCAGGATAGTCTTTCAACAATGCTGGTTTCAGTTCCTTTTTCATTATCGACTCTGTAAGCATCAATACTCTGAGGTCTCCCATGCCTTGTCCTATTGTTTTGTATCCCAGGCAAGAGGAGTACCATGCAATTATGGCATGAGTGCCATTGGACAATTTGTTTTTGATTACCTGCATATCCCCTATTTTATCTACAGGCCTAACTTGTATCAGTCCGCCAAGCAACTTGCTCCTATTGCTCACGTAAAGCGGCATGTCGGTACTGCATGTGAAGAGGGTTATGTTGATGTTAGATGCTTCATTTACAAAATCAGAGATGGTGCGTATTTCAGATGATGCTCTGTTCAGCATATCGGTTATTTCTTTTTGAGATTTCGTCTTCTTTGTATTTTTATCCGAAGATGCGTTTTTGGGTGTCGAGGTACCGATCAGCAATTTCATATTCTCAATGTCTGAGTATAAGTGGTCCATGTTTTGTCTTACTTCGGAGATTAGGTTTTCATTGGAAATCTTTGATGACATTCGATTGACGACTGAACCGCAGAAACGAATTTTTTTGAGCACGGCATTTTCCGATTCTTTTCCGAACATCAGATCAATAGTCTTTTTCAAATTGTTTCTGAAATATCTACAACTTCCCACCCTGTTCATGACAATAAGAATGGTCAGATTGTCACCACCATTTCTGAATCGCCTTACCAGACCTTCTGCTATGGTTTTCATTTCAGATCTTACAGCAGATTCTGGCATGGATATGGCGATTATGTCCGATTTCGAGTACATGTTGAATACTGCTTCATGATCGTTGGCGTCTATCAATTCGACACCCGTTATGGTTTGTGCATATCCGAGGCTTTCGTATTCTATCCTGTATCTTCCGAAAGAATTTACAGCATCTCTAAGAAGGGCGTTTCTGGTGGTACCTGTTATGGAAGCCGGTCTAGTGTATCCATCCCAGTGCAGGAAGACCTGCGGAAGATATCCACCACCTATTGCCCCGAAACCATGTATACCCACATGTGCATATCCCACATCCTGTGGGAAAGCATCGTTCAATTTTGGCATTGGCAGCTTAGGGAAGACATCAGAGATATCTTCTAAGAATCCAAGCATATTGTCATAAGAAAGGAATACATCCGACAGGATCTCCGGAGGAGGATCCTTCATGTCCCTTATGTATATGGGTATTGCTCCCGCTTGCTTTGCAGCCATTAGTCCGCTGCTGGAATCCTCAATGACAATGCAAGAGGAAATCGGGCGGTTCATTTCTAATGCAGCCTGTAAAAATATGTCCGGTTCAGGTTTTCCGTTTTCAATATCGTTACCGTATACTGCTATATCGAAGAATTTTATTACATCTGCTCGTATCAGGTATTCCTGGGCGATCTCCTTTTTGCTAGAAGTGGCCAATGCGACAATTACGCCATTTTTCTTAAGTCTGTTCAATACATCGTGAAGTCCTTTTTTTGTAGGTACTCCAAATGTTCTGATATATTCCATCTCGAGTTCATTCGATTTTTTCCGTATTTCTATATAGGGATATTCTTCGCCGTATTCCATTTTTGCAAGTTTTTCACTGTTCTTTGCAGTTCTACCGAGACAATCTATCAAAAACTCGTCTGACATTTCTTTGCCACATATTTCCGCAGAGGCCTTTTTAAGCATTTTACATCTGAGTTTTTCTGTGTCGAACATCGTGCCATCCATGTCGAATATCGTTGCGTTTATGTTTTTACCTTTAAAAATCATGTATTTGGCCTCCGATATTTTCAAAGAAGCTATTTTATTTAAGATGATTGAGCATTTTTAATCGAAATTTACAAAATTACACATTTCGTACACTAAACATTGCAGGAAACAAATTTTAAAAAAGGCCATATGCGGGGCAGACTAAAATACAATAAATCACAATGAATCAATCAGTTTTATCATATGACAACAACGAACTCAGGAATTTCCGTACAGATGGTCTAAGGACGTGCGTCCCAATGTTGATTGATTGGCACATGATCAGACGATCACATCACTGAAACTCGAAAAAGAACCGATGTACGAACATATTGTTCATTACGAATTATATCTCGGATACATAGAACAGAGGTCTTAGACCGAATTGTGATTGTTTTTACGATGTAGGCGGCCAGAATTGGAATGTATGTTTCGTGGATATTCTAAAGAGGTGGTCATGGAGGTAAATCGAGAAGAATGCCACATCGCAGGGACACAAGTGTGGTGATTGGAATATTATCGGAGTACAGAAAAAGTTAGTTTCATTTGTAAAATCAAGAAATAAAAACGTCGAAGTTCGGATAATTTATCGATTTGTATATTCGGTAAAAAAATCGAAAGCAGGCAATCAAATGGGTTTTTAGACATCTATGAAAGGACCAGGATTCTTGGAAGAAGGATAGGTTACACAACATCTTCAAACCATACATTACGAAGGACGTTCGGCAAAAAGTTATACAGGGACCATATGAACCCTGCAACGATATTCAAACCTGACTTCGACAGGACTTGATGCAGACAATTGATCGTTGTTGAGTGACTGGACGCAAAATAGAAGTGTCCCGAGTGAATTGATTCATTTGTAACAACAAAACACTTTCGGCTCAGGACATCCGTCCTGAGCACCGATTGGCCCCATCGCCTGCGTGAGGGAATATCTTGGAAAATTGGAATTGGACACTGTTTTCAACGATGCCAAGAGCAGGGGGCAGCCTCTTTTCTCATTGGTGTGCGCCATCGTTTCGTATAGGCTGACAGAGAACTTCTCCGTAGAAGGCTGCGGAAGATGGCTTGAGTTCCCGGAGGTCAGGAACGAGTTGGGGATTAGAGGGGAGGTCAGCCATCGGATGATAAATCGCGCGGTCGAACGCTGCGGGGAGATCATGCCAGAGGTCCTCGTGTATCTATGTAGATCCTTATTCTCGATTTACGACCTGGAGCATACCGATGTGAACATCGATACCACATCCGTAACGGTGTACGCCAGGGGGACGGGATTGTACGATTTCGGCTATTCCAGAGACAAACAGCCGGATCTCAGACAAGTTAATTTCGACGCTGCGGAACTCCGCGACCCACGGAAAGATCGATCGAGATGTTGATGGGATCGCGGTAACGCAGCCGATGCAGTGCAGTGCGTGAAGATCGTCGACGACATCATCGGAGACCTCCGCAACGATTCACTGTTCGTGTTCGATACGGGAAGGGATGCGAAGCAAGTTTTGGACAGGATAACAAAAAGGAACATGAGGTATATCACCAGGAAGCGTCTGAACGTCACAGATGACGCGTGGATATCCCGTTTCGACAAGGACGAGGCGTACTGCGTGGACGATGAGGACGGCGTTTATTGTCAGAGGAAAACGTTCGAGTCGTCCAGACGTACCGTTTATCTGTTCTATTCCGAGAAATTGTATCGAGATAAGATGGCCGTCTTGGATGGGAGGTCGTGAAGGACGTGAAGGATGTAATGCGCAGGAAGGCGGACGGTACGCTGCGCACATCCAAAACAGTCATGAAACGGCTGAGGAATCCGCTGATATCGCTGAACGTGGGCGTCCAGGGCAAGCATTATCCAACGATGTAGACAGCTTCGAGTATGTCCGCAAGCATCTATCGAACAATCGTGAAGGATTCTTCAAACTCGAATGCAGTTCGAATTTGAGCGAAAGATGTGTTCTCGATCTATCGCAGACGTGATACTGTGGAGAAGTTAATGGACTCGCTGAAGAACCATATCGACCTCAAACCTATGCGAGTATGGTCGGAGAACAGTATGAAATGTATCTTTTTTCTGTGTTTTCTTGCCCAAGTGATCGTCTCTATGGTGCGGTATGAGATGCCGGAACTGAGGAGGCGTTCAACGAGATTCATCATCGATTCCCTGCAGAATTTGACAGTTACGTATGTCTACGACCGCAAGCAAGCGACAAGACGCGTATATTCGAACTTCGAGACCCTCAATTCGAGGATTATCAGGGACATGGTGGTCATTTCGGGTGTTCACGGGGACTGAAGGCCCCCAGGGAAGATCGATAACGACACGAAAAACACGACAGAAGATGCAGGGCGATCAGCGGAGGCTCAAGTGTCAAATTATTCCGAAATCAGAATCAAGTGTCGAGCTCAGGTTTTAAAATGGATTTGTTTGGTCATGAACCATAATTTCAGAACACTTCTGAAATCCTCTCGACAGCAGACCGTATAATCAGTTTACGGTCATCATTCTACACTGCTCTGTCAAGGTCAGGTTGGAACATCACATAGTATTCGGGAGACTATGGTTTGATTGGGTTTATATTCATCACCGTATCCAAAATATATTTTGATCCTTGCAATCCTAGCAATGGTCGATCAAGCAGGTCTACTGTGTTAGAAGAAAATGAATCTAATCCGACAAATGTTTTACATCCACCAGTAACGTGTATTATTTTGTCATAGTTACGATCAGAGAATAACAAATCGAGTGTATTCGGTCTTGGAGCATCTAGTTTTTCAAAACAGTCTGATTCCATGAGAACTTTTTTTATTGATTCAGGACAGTCAGCTTTATCGAACTGATTGATTGTGATTGAGCAGGGTTTCAGAGAAAATGAATCGTAGAGCCATTTTACCAAAGGCAAGACGATCGATGTGTCTCCGCTGATTGCATAATTTATCTTGCCGATACTGTTATCGAAATTTCTCTTCAAAAGATGACAGTACGCTTGTTTTCTTACATCCGTAATTTCTTTCACAGGTATGTTACAAAAAATACCGAGTTTGTTGGATAACTGTTCAAAAAGATCAATAAGAGAATCGAAACCGATTGGTGCTCCGTTATCGCATTCGACATATGGGACATCATACTTCTTCAGATAGTATTCTGCAGTCTTAATCCCATATTCACGAGATATCAGAATGTTTATCGTGGCTTCTGTGGATCTTTTGATTTTCTCTATCGATATGTCGCAACCAAAACAGGCTATTATCTCGATATCCATCGATTCTAAAAATTTTGTCATTTCTTTGATGAAATAGTGTTTGCAACGTGTCATCGGATTTAATCCGAGTATATTGATAGATCTTTTTTTTCTCTGTCTTTCTTCCGGTGCAATCCAATCAATCAATTCTACCGTTGTTCCATCGAAACTTTCGCTAAATGTCATCGAAGCATAAGAACCGTTCAATGCCAATACCTCATCATATTGTTTACAGATGCCATCATAATCTATTCCTAGCAAGGAAGACCCAGGGGATGGTAGAATCACAATCGGGTCTTTGGTCAGTTTTCTGATTTCATCAATGCTCCTTTTTATTTTTTTAGAACTGTCTGATAAAAAGTCATTTACACTCATGCTGGTGCCGAACATTTTCTGTAGTTTTTCATCTTTGTCAATCATCTGTTTTATAATGGCATTGTTGTTCTGTTCAGACAGGTCGGTAATCATTGTGAAGTATTTCCTGCATCCATCTGGACCGTGAAATAATAATCTGAATTCATGAATATTGTAAATTGAAAGTAGTGAACCAAATAGTCCGTCAAATCCAGTGTCGTTATTTATACATTCCATTTTTTCCATCCCGGTTGATTATTACTAATGAATGTCATCAATTTTTGTATCAATTCAAAAGAAGGGTTATAGAAAACATGTTCAAAATCGATGACAATCATTTTGTCATGGTCGATTTTAGATATGCGCATATCTCCGATTATTAGATCAACATTCCATTGTTTCACTCTGTCAAACAATTGTTTTTCGTCATCTACTTTAAAATTCAGTGATTGGTTAGTTTTCTGATTATCGGATACACTGTTTGCGGAGAGACAGATCCTATCGATTATGTCAAGTCCGAGATCCGTTAAAACATCAATAACCCATTGAATGTTATCGGTTGTGGTCGAAAAAATTCCTATTTTTATAGATTTTAAGTGATTTGCGCTCTCCTCAATGCACATCTCATATTTTGTATGAGTCTGTTCGATATATTCGTCAATACGGGTACGATCAATCTTATATTTTGATGTAAATCCAGCAATCCAATGATCTGATTGTCTTATGCCTCTAGGCAAGGGGCTCTTATATACCCTGATGTTTTTTTCCTTTAGCAGCGAATTGATACTTTTGTTGTTTTTGTTTTCTCTTGCCATTATCGTATATCTATTTTTCTTTGCGGTAATTATATCGTTGATGGAACAATCATCAAAGAGTCTCAGGCCGATTTTGAGATTCATCAATCCGAATATTGTATTCATGGATTGCATATTTTCATCAGAACAGAATCTGAAGCAGAAATCGTCGACAATTGTAATCTTATCTTCTGTTTCCAATACATCTGGATCTATGATTTCCAGCAATTTTTTTATTGCCATCAAACGGCCATCGACACTATCTCCAGTCATGACGCCATCTGCGGGGATATCGATTATGATAACATCTGGAATTTTTTCCTTTACCCTGCCGGTTACTCTCTCTACATCGTCACCCAACATTCCAGACATACAGGTCGTGATGATGACAAAATTTCTTTTTCCCGAATCGATTAACCGACTAAGCAGTTCTTCTAATAATCCAGTTCCACCATAAATAGAAGCAACTTCGTCCATACATGTGCAATGGACGTTGTTTTTAGGCATAGTTCTTTGATTTTTTTCATAAAAGTTCAGAGCATGATGGTTGTTGATCGCAGTATTGATCATATGACCACAACTTTTAGGTCCATGAATTACTATTTCAACATCGTTGATTCCTGATACCGTCATTACGGCTGCACCCTTTGTTGCACATACTTTCAAAAGACCACGATCATTCTCTAGATGAAACCGATCGGTCTTGTTGGATGAAGGAACGGACCGGACAGTAATGGGCATGTTGTTGCACGCAAGTTGTTCTAGTTGTTCATCCGTCAATGGTCTGGCGTTGTATAACTTTCCTTTGCCTTCTATCAAAGAAAGCAGATTGCTGACTATTGAATCTATGGACTCCGCCGGTTTGGAATCTGGATACATTTTAGCTATCGGAATACAGGCCATTTCGGATTCTGAAAAACGATTATCACGGTTTATTGTTGATACTATGGGAACTCCGACCGCTTTAGAAAATCTGGAAACCCGGTTATATTCATTTTCGAGTCCTCTCATATTGAGTATTATGCCAGCAACACGGGGTTCATCATCACTGAAATTGCGTATGCCTCTGATAATATTATTCGCGGCGTATATTGACATGAATTCTCCAGAGGTGACGATGTAAACCGCGTTCGCGTTGTTTTTTCTCAAAGGTACGGCAAATCCTCCACAAACAACATCGCCGAGGACGTCATAGAGTACTACGTCATATTGGTTGTAATCAAAGCCGAGTTTGTTTAATTTTTCAAATGCAGTGATCATGCCTCTTCCAGCACATCCTATGCCCGGTTCTGGTCCACCGACTTCAATGCAACTGATCCCGTTAAGTCCTTCTGATACTAAATCTGAAATGTTTAGGTTCTTTCCATGTTCTTTTAATGTATCTAATATCGTTTTTTGCTTTTTTTCCTTTGATATGGACTTTGTAGAATCGTGTTTGGGATCACATCCGATGTGGCAAACGGTATACCCCTTGGAACTAAGAATAAATGAGATGTTCGAAGAAATTGTTGATTTTCCAATTCCTCCCTTTCCATATATTGCGATTTTATACATCTGTATCAATCCATTACATCGTTAATCAGATAACTCAACAAAACCGCAGGTCTTCCTTCATGCTCGACAATGTCACTGTGGGCACCATAAACCTCCAAGATGTTATCTGATGTTGTGATGTCTTTAGGAGTGCCGATGGCGTATATGATTCCGGGTTTTGACATCATGATTAATGTATCAGCAAACTTCGAGGCAATGTTCAGATCATGGCTTATCATTATTGTTATCAGATTGTTCTTGATTGAAAGCTCTCTCAGTAATTCGGTTATGTAAATCTGATGTTTTGCATCCAGATTTGCGGTGGGCTCATCCAGAATCAAAACCGGAGTTTCCTGAACCAACCCTCTGGCGATGTTAATCTTTTGACGTTGTCCGGCAGACAATTCGTTGTACATTCTTTCAGAATACTCACTCATCCCCATTACTTCAAGGACTTTCTTCACAATAACAATATCATTGTCGGTTGTTTTCCATTTGTGTTTGTTATGCCTTCCGATCAAAATGGTATCGACAACACTCATTGAAAAAATATCAGAAAATCCTACTGGAACATATGATATTACTTTGGCGATATCTTTTTGTGATATCGATTGTACGTCCACTCCATCTATTGTAACAGATCCGGATGTGGGTTTTAACAATTTATTTATGCATTTGATCAAAGTTGATTTTCCAACTCCATTAGGACCTATAATGCAAGTCAATCCCGGTTCATTGATAGTGAAATTAATTTTGTGCAGGACCTCTTTTCCTTTGCCGTATTCAAATGAGACATCATGGAATGTAATTTCAGTCACCATGTCACCTTCTTTTGTCTAAGTATGAGGTATAGGAACATCGGTCCACCAATAAAGGCCATTATGACACCCACTTGCAATGTTGACGGAGAGATGATCGTCCGACCGATCAGATCGGATAATACGAGTAACATACCACCGAATGCAGCAGAAGCCGGAAGCAGATACCGATTGTCAGCACCTACAAACATCCTTGCGATGTGTGGAGATACTAATCCGACGAAACCTATTAGACCAGTAAAACTCACAATGGTTGCAACGACCAAGGTCATTATGAGCAATATGCGATTGGTTATTCCTTCTACATTTAATCCCATTGATTTTGCTGTTTCTTCCCCAGTAGCCAGGACGTTTAACTTACTTGCGTACAATTGTACGTATATCAACCCGAATACTGTTACTGCGATAATGAGCGGAAGTTCATCCCAAGTGACTAATCCAAGCGAGCCGGTCTGCCAAATGAAAAGTGCAGATAATGCATTTGGTTCCGCCATTAATTTGAATAATGTGGTAAATGCTCCAAAAATATACATTACCGCGATTCCTGCCATTATCATAGTGGTCGGTGAGGCGCCCTTCATTTTTGATACTGCTATGATCAGCATCACAGGTATCAGGGCAAAGATGAAAGCATTCATTACCAACGAATAATTGCCTCCAATTATTGTTATATCTGCTACAACTGCCAATGTCGCTCCGAATCCTGCACCAGACGATATGCCGGTCGTGTATGGATCGGCCAGGGGATTTCTGAAAATCCCCTGCATCACTACACCGCCCATAGCTAATCCTGCCCCACCGACCAGACCCATTACTATGGGCGGTAAGCGTTCATCACAGATTATATAGTCTACCAGTTTGTCCTGGGGTATGCCCATTATATGATTCCAAAGGATTTCATACGATCCAATGAATCCGAATTCGCTGGAACCTGTTCCCAGCGAAATGCCGCTGACAATAAAAGCTGCAATGACACATATTGCGATGAAAAGTATTCTTTTCGTGACGCTACTGCGATATTCTTTTACGGCCTTTTCTTTTTTTGTTTCTTCACATGTGGAGGACCAAAGCTCGGAAGCTTTTTGTACAATCGGACTAATTTTTTCGTATTGGTCCTCCATTTTCATCACCTTCATTCTACAGGCGTTACTGCATAGAAGAAGCCGGTGTGTGCATCCAATCCTGTTTGTGCATAGAAGTTATCCAGGAAATACTGTAGATACTCATATCCTTGTTCCGTATCAAAGTTGTCAGGATACAGGTATGAAGCAAGTAGGTACATCCCTGCGATTCCTCCAAGATTAGGCGAGCAATCCCATTCTATAGCATAGATAGTTCCGTTCTTCAACTGTTCAGTATTCGGGAAAGCCTGTTCAGTCAGATTTTGACAATAACTATCGAAATCTTCGAGCGAGACGCTGTTGCTTCTGTGCATGATCACTATGATGTCATCAGTTGCTGTGTTTACGAAGTCTTCGAAATTAACAGTGCTGGTATTTGAGCCCCGATACTGTTCCTGGAATTCGAGAATGTGATGGTAATGTCCCACAGGGTTGAAATTTGTGTTACAAACACTGAACTGCCCCTTAGTAAATCCGGTGGTCCATGCGTTTATAACATCGACTTCTTTCTTTTCAATAACGTCTCCGATCACAGATAATTCGGAAACGATTCCGTCAGACCAATCGGCAAATTTCTGCGCACGTTCCTGAACATTGAAAAAGATTCCGAGCATGAGGACATCACCTACGGCCCTATCGCCTTGTGTATCCAACAAAATAATGGATGCGATGTCTGCAAGTCCGGAATCCACTGCTTTATCCCAGAAGTAATCGCCATGAACGGGATACATGAACAACGTTTCAACGCCAGATGTCCTTACCTGCTCAACCGTAAAATTTTTCGATGTTCCGATCACCACTTTGTCTTGTGCGTTCGGATATTTATCTGGATACAGATTTATCGTATAGTTGTCATCAGTGGCGTACAGGTTATCATACAATCCCAATACCGGAAGAAATTCTATTGAAGCCGTTTCTGTGCCGATCTTCAGGCCTAACGGGTAATTTACCCATGTAATTCTATCGAATGCATTCTGATAGTACAATCTTGTAGATTCGCCGTTCAGATATTTTTGAACGACATCCACGTCGTCTTGAGTGATGATACCATCTTGATTCGCATCTGCAAAGGGATAGTCCTCTCCCCAATCATCTATACTATCAGTAATCAAGGTGTTGAGGGTGCTGATGTCATCCTCATCTAGTTTGTCATCACCATTGGCATTTCCGTAGATTGTTACTCTATGTTCGTAACTGCTATCATCACTATTGTCATTTGTTATTGAAAGGCCGATTGCAGCCATGCATCCAACGACCACCATCAAAGCCACAACGACAACAGCCATCACTTTATTGTTTGTCATTTATTCACCGATTTATTGCATTTTTTACATGAAAATCCATGTTGGATTAATCATCCAACACGCCATTTGTATAAAAAATTAACCTTAACAACCACCAGTAGTTATTGTTAAAATGAGTGCCACTGAATGTGGAATCAAAGCTCTTTATTACTTCATCCTGACCTCGACAGTGACACGTAGTGATACAGTGCGACTATGAGAAGGTTGCAGAATACGGTGCGCAATAAATTATTTACGGTGGAAAACTGATTATCTGCGAGAGTCATTCGGGCGATCGGTGCCCACATAACATACGGGAGATCCAAAAATGGAGTTTGTATGGGATGGAAAGAGCGTTCTAATAGTATTGGCAGTAGGCATTCCGATTACTTGCGTGAACAATCTGGCGATTATGCTGTTGGATCTGGGTCCATTTCAAGCAGTAATCAGTACGACGACTTGTATTGTGATTGCTCTTGCCATCTTTTTGATGTTGGCAAAACGCGGTTTTTTCGACTACAAGGCTAAAAATGAAGGTGGCGGATCATGATCCGATCGCTGTGCAACTGATCGCTTGGATACACAATATCCTATTGTCGAGTATCTGCTTTGTCCTGTCATTCGGCTGTTATAGGATGAAAGACTTGGAAGATTTCACGCTTATCCTCTCGCCGGTCTTGATTTCCAGATCGGGATTCAATTCATTGAACCTCTTCGCAAAATCCGAGGGGTTAATACCCATTTTTTAAGGGTTGCCAGATCAAAAATGGTGGGTCTATCCGGATTGAGTACCAAAAATTTACTGCTGGCTCTTATTGGTTCTGTATCTATTTTTGACATTTCTAACACCTGTTTTCGTATATTTTTTCTGTTTTTCTTAGTGGGGACTTCTTCATTGCTGCGCTCATATCATCGAGGTTTGCACCGATGTAAAGAAGAGTCGTAGCGGTTGAGGAATGTCCATAAATTTTGGCTAAAGTGACGATATCCATTCCATGGAAGTACATTATGCGGCCAAACGTGCGTCTCAGCGTATGGTGAGAAAAATGGAAACCTACACGCTCTGAAACACCGGCTAGCATTTCGTCGAGGGAGCCGCCCTTTTCGGCATAGGGTGACAGAACGCCCGCAGCACCGTAGATTATCACCTGATCCGGAACATCAATTCTCATTTTGCGGCCTCTCGCCACAGATATGATGGAATTACGATAGTTGCTAGCGCGTTCCAATATTGCGGGAGTGTCCGGATGAAATGGGACCGCACGGAGTTTACCGCCCAGCGGCCCTTTGCCGATCACATCCATGTACGTGTCGTGGATCATACTTTCTTTCAGACGAAGTACCTCTATGCGCCTAAGACCCAAACATAATTCACAATGTACGATCAATTCTTCATACGGTGTCATTGGTGCGTTCAATAGGATGTCGGCCTGTTTTTCTGTGATCCAGTCTACCTTTGACCGAGTATCTGGGAAATGTATTTTCATTTTCCGGACGGCGGGATTGTCATAGAAATCCGTAACCGTCCTCAATGCGTGAAGGTAACTTGTACGTGTCTTCGGTGCGAAGGAAGATTCTTCCCAGTAGTCGAGTAGATATCTGACAGATTCCTGGGTGATCTCTCTAGGCATACAACTGTAGTCGCCCG
>Ga0172378_10003819_pt1 | contig 14167 bp, 14 predicted proteins | sample GrowelOW332metaG_FD_119755 | JGI IMG/M metagenome (GOLD analysis project Ga0172378, IMG submission 119755) | Groundwater microbial communities from an aquifer near a municipal landfill in Southern Ontario, Canada - Pumphouse #3_1 metaG | ecosystem: Environmental > Aquatic > Deep subsurface >... | reverse complement strand
ATAAGGTTTTCGTTGACAGGAGGACAGGTAGACTGAATGATGTAGACTCTCTTGCCTCTGACACAGTCAGTAGGGCAAGCCAGAATTTCTCCACTAGGGAAATGTTCGAGACGGACTTCACTAAGCTTAATGTTCAATTCTTCACTAACCTTCTTGGCTAACTCCTTATTGGCACTCAAGCAATAAAGAACGGCATCGTTTTCTAGCTTCATTTTTATCCTCCGAAGTACGGAAAATATTTTACAACATTCTTACTTTTGATACTAGAGCAATCCTTGAGTTTTACCTAGACTTAGACAGAAATCAGCTAACTTGTCAAAAAACCGTTGGTTTCTTTTTTCCTTTGTAATTAAATTCCACCAAAAAAGCTATCATTTCTGATAGCTCTTGATTTCTTGATTAGGAATGGATGATTGAAGAAACTTCTTCTTTCTTCTTCATGATTTCAAGATATAGAGAAGCATAGTCAGCTTCTTCCTTATGTCTTAAAGGTTCAACAATTGCGACAATAGCATTAAAAAGAGTAGTTAATCCTAAATTAGCGGAGACACCCTTCAAAGCATGGGCAGCATCAAAAGCCTTAGCTAAATCCTTAGCATCGAGAGCTTCCTTGAGCTGAGAAAAAGATTCATCATCCATAAAGAAGACAATGTTTTCAATCAGAAATTCTTCATCATCAACACATCTTTCGATAGCAGATGGCATATCGCATCCTAATGATGCTAATTTTTCAAGTCTTGGGTCCATATTTTTATAATCTCTTTCTTTAAAGTTAAATAATCATAAACTAATATTGATATTTTGTAAACAAGAATATGTAATGATTGTTAATGATAAGTGTCATTTTTTAGAAAAAAAAACAAATTATTTACTATTCTTATTTATTTTAGTGACAATGAGCATGACTTCATTGATATTGCCGATAGGATACTCAGTCTGATAATAATTCTCCGCTTCTCCGATTCCGCAAGTCACAAAGCCAGCATTGACAGCCGCCTGGATTCCGGAAACACCATCCTCGACAACCAGAATATCAGCCGGTTCACAGTCAAGTTTCTTAGCACAGGCTAAGAAAATATCCGGACTAGGTTTAACATTCTCGACATCTTCGCCAGTGACAACGGCATCAAACTTTGAAATTAAGCCGACGGTTGTAAGAACACCTCTGGTAGATTTCGAGGAGGAACCGACAGCGACTTTCAGGCCTTTTTTCTTCAGCCAATCGATTGTTGCAATGACTTCTGGGGCAACTGAATCACTTGTCATCTGTTCCAGATATTCGTGATAGATGCGGTTTTTCTCATCCAGAAGAAGACCTTTCTCCTCATCGGAATAATCCTTTTCCGCTCTTTTAAGAATAACATTAAGACAGTTTTCGCGAGAAATTCCTCTTAGCTGATTATTGATGTCAGCATCAAAATAGATGTTTTCCTTATCAGCAATCTTTTTCCAGGAAAGATAATGATATTGATCGGTATTGACTAAGACACCATCAGAATCAAATATTACAGCTTTAATCATAGATATACCTCCGGTATTAAACTACTTAAAAAAATTAAGAACGTTCTTATTGATGAATTCAGATTCCTTATCATCAGGAACAGTGACATTGTGGACATGAGGGAAGGAAGAATCAGACAGATAGAGATAAGTTACATTAACGCCATGTTTCTTAAGAAGATTATACGTTATTTCAGTCGAAAAGTTAAATCCATCTCCTTTTGAGGAACTAATGATAGTCTTAGGCATGGATTTAAGAAATTTAATGTAATCATTGATATCACAGTAATCAATCAGCTTATTTCCGTCTTTTTTATAGTCTTTTCCGCATAGCATGCTTAATAAAGTATCACGGCCATGAGCATCAACAAAGTCATTTCCGGGAACAACCGGCATTGTCTTTAGATTACAGACTGGATGACATAGATAGCAGGCTTTGATGTCAAAGTCCAAATGACTGACACCATAGATTCTCTGCATTTCCTCACTCTGATTACAGGCAAGAATTAAGGTACAGAGATGTCCGCCGGCACTATCGCCAGTCAGATAAATCCGGTCAGTATCAAAATTCAGGGATTGTGAATTTTCCAGTAGATAGCTGATAAAGGCAAAAAGCTCCTGAATCATATCCCTTAAAGTAGCTTTGAAAGCCAAAGTATAAGTCGGCAATGCGACTGCATAACCAAACTGGGCATTCCATTTAGCATAATTCAGATTAAGATCTTTATCACCATAGATCCAGGCACCGCCATGAATATCGATGATTAAAGGTAGCTTTTCTTTTCCAGACTGACGGACATAGTTAAAATGATGATTGGAATTATTATCCGCAATATAAGGGTAGTCAGTAACACAGACTCCTGTCACCGGCTTAACTTTTTTTGCGGTTTCATCATCATTCTTCTTCATTTTCCGGGTAGTTAAACCCATGATAAACTTAACTATGGATCTTATCATCAAGGTTGAACTGGGAAATAATGACATTATTTCCTTCTTTTTCGAAAATATGGGCAGCTCTTTCAAGATGCCTTCTATCTTTGGAAAGGGCAAAACAGGCAGAACCAGTACCGCTCATACCACATAAAGGCAAATCCATCATAACCATCTCTTCCAATAAATCGCCAATCAAAGGCAAAGCCTTAATGGCGGGAACAGACAGAACATTAATCATATTTTTCTTAATCAGATCTTCATTACCGGTTTCCAAACCTTGAATGAGTTCATCAATGTTAGGATGACGGATGCTATCCTCAATCAGATCATAGGCTTCATAAACTGACTTGGTTGATAAGCCGTAGTTAGGCTTAACAATCATGACAAAGTAAGGAATCTTGACTTTGATAGGTTCAATAATTTCACCGATACCCCTGACACGGGCTGGCTTATCAAGCAGACAAAACGGAACATCCGATCCAATCCGCATGGCTAATTCGTTGATTTTCTGATTCTTCTCAGCTGAAGCCGGAATGAAATGATCTAAAGCACGAATGACAGCGGCAGCATCAGCACTGCCTCCGCCTAATCCAGCTTCTACCGGAATCTTCTTATAAAGAAGGATTCGATAGTTTCCTTTAATGGAAAAAGTCTTATTTATTTCTTCCAAAGCTTTGTAAGCTAAATTTGATTCATCACATTCAATGCTGGGATCATCGCAATATAAAAAGGTGTCACCAGTATTTCCAAGCGGAGTAATCTCAACTGAATCATGTAGTTTGAGAGGAACAGTAAGCATATCAATATCATGATAGCCATTCTCTTTTCTTCCAAGAACATCTATAGCTAGGTTAATCTTTGCTAACGCTCTGACGACAATTGTGTCCATATTTATGTACCTTTGATTTTGTAGGCATATATATTTTAACTAGTATCTTTCTTTCTTTCAAGATAACATACTAATAGAGTAAAATATATTTATTATGGAAAAGAAAATTTCACAGCGCGAACTCCTACGAAAACTTCTGCTGGCAGCCATCGACCCGTTCTCCAGCCAAGAGAAAATCAATGATATTGAAGCCATTCTGAGGACTTCGTCCAGTTTCAGTGGAATGAATCATCTGGCCTTAGTCAGATCCTACCTCGATGAAACTTCGTTTCCCTTCAGAATCACTCGGGAAGAAGCCTTGAATCAGGTTAACCTAGCTTTGAAGGAAGGCAATAAAATCGGATATTACTATCTCTACTGTCTCAGTAAACTGGACATTGAAAAAAGAAAATACCTGAATCTGGCTATTCATTACGAATATCCTCCCGCCCTTCTGGAATACGCAAAGCTTCTTCATTCAGGTCAGTTATTTGATAAAAATATCGATTTAGCCTACCAATACTATAAAAAAGCCAGTCTCAGCCATTTGGAAGGCGGATACTTAGGAATGATTCAAATCGATATTGAAAAGAAAGACTATCAACAAGAAAAGAAAGATTACGACCTTGCTAAAATCAACGGTTTTACTCTCCCAGGAATAATAGAATGAAAACAAACACAGAAACAGCTGCCATCTTTGGTGGTTCATCCGTATCCGATGTCAGCTTCATCCGAAAAATTTGCGGACTGATTTACACAGTTGCCTGTGATAGCGGCTACTACCATTTTCTGAAAGCCGAATGTGAGCCTGACTCCTTAGTCGGAGACTTTGACACTCTTAATCAGTCAATGATCAAAACACCTGGAAATATCATCAAACTCAATCCTATCAAAGATGACACGGATGTCTTCTTTGCCGTCAAGAACCTCGTCAGCCGCGGCTATAAGAATATTCACCTTTTCGGATGCTTAGGTCAGAAGATTGACCATACCATCGGCAATATTCAGATTCTTAGTTATCTCAAAGACCAGGGAATCAATTCTTATCTTTATACCGCTGATAATGAGAATGTTCTTTTTATCCTAAATAATGAGGAATTCCATTTCCGTTTAGGATCTCAGGGAAGAATCTCGGTCTTCTCATTAGATAATGAAGCTAAGGGTGTCGATGAGAAAAATCTGAAATACACTCTTAATAACGCCGTTCTATCAAATTCAGTTCCTTTAGGTGTCTCCAATGAATTCATTCCCCAGTCACCAAAAGAAGCCGTCATTTCGGTCAAAGAAGGCAAATTACTGATTTTTTCACCGATTGACAGCCTTCCCGCTCTGTATTTTCTAAAAAATAACAACAATTAAAAAAATGACTAATCCTTTTTATTTTCATTTAAAGCAAATGACTCTATAATGTTCATTGCTTTAGGAGGCCTATATGAAACTTAAAAAAACATTACCGCTGATTCTCGTTTCAGCATTTTTCTTCTGTTCCTGCTCAACGGTGAATCCCTCAACCTCTGCTTCTGATTCTGCCAGCATCTCCGTCTCTGATTCCACATCGGCTTCAGAAACCCCAAAAGCTGATCCCATAATGGTTATTGCCAGTTATCCAAACCGTGAATATTCAAAATATGATCTGCTTGATCTTTCCGAACTTCAGGTTCAGGTCAATGACAATGAAGTCTATACTGACATCACTGACTACACCCTGACCTGGGAAGACAACGGCAAAAAAGCAGTTGATCAGGAAATGCTTCTTTTTGAAGAAGGACGTCATAACCTGATTGTCTCCAAGACTGGTCTGGAAAGTCTTTCTTTCTCCGTTAGAATCTGGGGATCAACCAATTTCAAACAGACACTGAGTATTACCAGCCAACCTGATAAAACCACCTATTCCATCGGTGATGCTTTTTCTTCGGATGGAATTGCGGTCACTTTAAAAACTACCTATGTCAACGCTGATAATGTCACCACCAGAAGAACCGAGGAAGTTTCATCCCAATGTTCGTTCCTCGTTGATGAAGAACCCTTAACTTCTCAGACTACCTTCTCTGCCAGCGGTTCCAAGCAAGTCACTGTCATCTATGACAATGATGAAGACATCTCAACTTCCTTCTATATCTTTGTCAGAAACGGAATCACCGGACCAACAACCTATCCTGATGACAGTATGACAACCGTTCAGGATGACACTACCATTACTTTGACCATCAAAAACGAGACGGTCGGAACAACAGGAAAAACCGATGAATATTATTCACCGGATCAGGTTGTCAACAATTTCACCATCAGTGATTATGGCCGAAACAATTACATCAATTGGAATTACACCCCAACAACCGGTGATGTCCCCATGTTAGTTGTTCCAGTCGTAGTTCCTGGCTATGAATCCATGGCCACCGAAAATAATCTTGACCTTATTGAAAGAGCCTTCTTCGGAAAAAGCAAAGACCTTTACTTCGAATCCTTAAGATCCTACTACTATAAAGCCAGCTATGGCGCCTTGAATTTCACCGGTGCCATCACTGATTATCTTTATCCGGGAGCCTATGATACGGCCTTCTCAAAAATCTCCGGATTCACAGAAAGCAGTATTTCCAACTTAGCAGTCTTAGCCGCCAATTGGGCGGAAGAAGTAGCCGGATACGATCTCTCAAAGTTCGATTCCGATAACGATGGACTGATTGACGGTATGTGGATGATCTACATGGGACCAACCAATTCCAACTCTTGCTTCTGGGCTTTCTCAACTACCACCATGGCTAGCGGAGTAGTCGGAGCACCCGTTGTCAACAACTTTGGCTGGGCCGGCATCTCCTTCCTGAATGATACTGTCTATGGCACGGGCAGCTATGACAACAAGAACTGCGATGCCCATGTTCTCATTCATGAAACCGGACATATGCTGGGACTCAATGACTATTATTCTTATGGTGTCAACAGCTACAACCCTGTCGGCTTATATGACATGATGTCTTATAATGTCGGTGATCATAGCCCCTACAGTAAACTGCTTTATGGCTGGGTTAAACCTTATATTGTCTACGGAAATGCGACTATAACCATCAAATCCTGCCAGTGGAAAGATACGATGGTCATCATCCCTTACGATGACAAAGTCATTAAAACTGATGATGATGGCAAAGCCATCTTCAATTCCTTCGATGAATACTTAGTTGTCGATTATTACACTAATCAGAATCTCTATTCTCAGGGATTCGATGCCTACGGTGTTTCTTCCGTCAATGCCAAAGCCGGAAGAATCTATCATGTTGATAACCGCCTTTGCTACTATAACAATAGCACTCCTGTCTTCTATGATGATCCGGATGATGCTCTGACTGATACTGAACATGCCTTAGCCAAAATCATCAGCAATTCCGAATCAGGTTCCCGAGCGGAATCCACCGGATACGGAGCTGATCCCTCATTTGATCCCTACGATGAAATCCGACTTATCTCAGCTGATAAGAGATTCCTCAGTTCTACCAGTGTTGTCAGTTCCAAGAGCTTCTTTGCAACTGGTTCTTCCTTCTCTTTAGCTTCCTATTCTTCTCAGTTCCCTAACGAAAGCGTCTTCAACAACGAAAAATACTGTTCCTACACCATTAACTTCTAAAAAATAAAACAGGCTATTAAGAAACAAATCTCTTAATAGCCTGTTTTTTTATTTTTCCTGTTTCTTTTCGTGATGATCCATATACTTAACCAGGAAGAAAGCCAGAAGGAATCCGATAATGATTAAGGGAGCACCTAAAGAAATATCAACAACATGAGTAGAAGTCAGAGCCCCTGTATTGACAATGTCATAATACCAGGCAACATATCCGGAGCGGAAGATATCCTGAGAAATGAAGAGACAGAGAATTGAACCAAAGGAGAGACCGACAATACCATGATAGGTCAGGTCGCGATTCTTCTCAAAGAGTTTGGTCATCAGCTTACTAGCAATAAAGAATCCCACCAAAGCACCAATCAGCATGATGATGAGAACAACCAGGATCAGAGGATGAGTAGTCAGATAATCAAAGTGAATAGTATCAACTAAAGCGGTGAACCAACCAATCATCATCAGGAAGGCTGTGGCTGATAATCCTGGAATAACCTGAGTGATTCCCAGAACCAAACCAACAGGGAAGGCAGCAAAATACAGCCAAGGAGCAAAGGTCTCACCGAAGACCTGAGTGGCGTAATAACCCTCAGGGACAACTTCCTCGAGACGGTTAGGATTAGCGAATACGGAATCTCTGGCTAAGAAGAGAGTGATACCGGCAATAATCAAGGGAATCACAAACCCAATAGCCATCATAGCAATTCTCTTACCGTCTTTCTTCACACCTTTGACTTCCTTATAAACAGAAGGATAGGAACCAATCATCAGACCGGCAAAATTCAGAATAATAGCAAACGGTATCAGATCAAGCAGTTTCTGAACCGCGAAGAAGCCAGCTAAGAAACCAACGGCAAATCCTAAAAGAATCGGTAGCAGGAACATAAAGCAGGTTTTGAACTTCTTTAAAATATTGCTGACAGCATACAGCAGTTTGTCATAGACCTTAAAAATAATAGCAATGGCAGCTCCTGATATTCCGGGAACAATGATAGCTATTCCCAGAAGAATACCGAAGAGCATTGACTTAAAGAATCCTTTGGTATCATATTTTTCAAAGACTATCGGTTCAGTTTTATTCTCTTCTTTAGGTAATGATGTTTCTTGATTATCCATGGTTTTCTCCTCAAAGATAACCTCAATTATAAACTACCGAATTAGTAAATTGAACTATTTTTATTTCCGACAATACCAACACAGAAAAGGATTTACATTTTTTTAACATTCTAGCGCCTCCTCATTACTTTTGCTTGCTTCGATAAAGGCTTGATAATGTGATTAAAATGAATAACAATTACACACTTGTTATTTGTCGAAAATAGACTTACCCACAAAAAATTTTAAGGGGTGCATGAATTTAAAAAGACTTAAAAAAGAGTCTAAAAAAAACAAGCTGTTAGGTTGATAACTCAAGACTTAAAATATAGGGTATGTGGATAACTTTAAAGACTTATCAACAGGTTATCCACCAAAAAAGCAGTTATCAACAAGCGGTGGATAGTGTTTTTAAAACCGGTGGATAAGTCATAAAAATCCCTTATTTATCGAAATATTTCTTTGTGGATAACTTTGCAAATTGTGGATAGTTATCCACTTATCCACAAGTATGTTATCAACCGCTTAGTTATCCACAAGTTATCCACCGTAAAATATCGGTTGATAACTCATTTCTTTCCTATCTATAAAGGAAAAGCTTAAATTATAATTGTGGATAACTTTTTTTCTTTAAAATTTTGCTTAACTATTTGCCTCTAATCATTTATAATTTATGTATTGTTCTAAGAGGGTGCCCATATGCGTGAAACTGTATCAGATCGTCAGGTAGACGATATCAACAAATCTTTCCTGGATGAAATCAGAAACAGAATCGATGAACAGCTGTACGACGGAATGTTTTCCGGCGGTAGTTTCGAATTAAAATCTTTAGCCAACGGAAAAGCTTCTTTCGTTGCCGATTCAGCTTCCAATGCTTTGATGATCAAAAATCTCTTCACTACGGAAATCAAAGAAGCCCTGAAAGAAGTCACTGAAACTGATTTTGAGATTTATATCAGTGATAAGGCCACCTATTCCAAAAAGAAAGCCGCCATTGACACTGTTGACTCCCATTTCTTCCAAAACAGTCATATTTCTTTTCAATTCACATTTGAAAACTTCGTTACTGGTCCCTGCAACAAAACTGCATATCAGGCTTCCCTTTTCTCAGTTGAAAGTCCGGGAACTTCTAATCCTATCTTTATCTATTCTGATTCCGGTATGGGAAAGACTCATTTACTGCAGGCTATCGGCAATGCTTATCTGACTAAGCATCCGGACAGTAATGTCCTTTATATTACTACCGATGATTTTGTTACGGAATTTGTTAAATTCATCAAAGGCAACAAAAACAGTGAATCTCTTAAAGATTTCTTCTCGACTGTTGATCTGCTTTTAGTTGATGATATTCAGTTCTTAGGTGGCAAAGAAGATACTCAGGTTATGTTCTTCAATGTCTTCAACCTCATGGTCAGCCATAAAAAACAGATTGTTCTGACCAGTGATAAGGCTCCTAGCGAATTAAAAGGCTTGCAGGACCGACTTATCTCAAGATTCAGCGGCGGATTATCTATTTCTATTAATAATCCTGACAAAAGCACCATCATGGAGATTCTCAAACTGAAAATCAAGACCAATAACCTTGATCTTGATCTATTTGATATCAAAGTCCTGGAATATCTTGCCTTGAACTACTCCAAGAATATCCGTGTACTGGAAGGAGCTCTCACTAAACTTATTTTCTCTCTTACCGTTCAGAAAGAAGTCGGAAAAGTCACTTTGGCTTTTGCTAAATCCGTCTTTGAAGATGATGAAAAGCGAAAATCTAAGATGAGTAAGATTGATATTGATTCCATTATCACTGCTGTCAGTGAATACTATTCCTTAACTCCCTCCCAGCTCAAATCCAAAGTCCGAACCAGTCAGATAGCCTTGGCTAGACAGATTGCTATGTATCTCTCCCGCTCACTTCTTAGTCTTCCTTATCAGGAAATCGGAAAACAGTTCGGTAAGGATCACACTACTGTTCTAGCAAATTGTCAGAAAATCCAGCAAATGGCTGAGAAGACTCCCAGTGTCGGAAAAGTCATAGCTGAATTATCAAATCAGATAGCCGGAGATAAGAAGAAAATTTAACAGACAGAGGCTGTTTAGAAACCTAGGTGAAGAAATCATTTCTTAAGAGGTCTAAACCGCCTCTTTTTTTAGTTGCTTTTTTAGGTTTTTAAACATGCTGCGCTTGTTTAGACAAAAATATATTAAAATACGTCCCCCGCACCATTTTTTGACTGCTTTTTTGCTGACAGCTTTTTATTTTTTTTTGCTCAATGTCTTCCAGTACCCCGGAATCTTCCTTTGGTACAGAAAGAAGAAAGCTTTTTTATGTTCGTTTTCATAACCAAAACCATAAACTCTTCCAAGACCATACCAAGGCCTCTTAATATTACCATCGGATATTCCAAAATCACCTCAAATATCGAGGCTGTCCTATCCTAATTTTTCTTTTTCGTTTATCATCATTGGGGATAAGTTGTGGGTTATCCACTGGATTTTGTTGATAAATATCGAGTTATCAACAGCAATTGTGAATAATTTTCTTCAAACATTCGTTAAAAAATAAGTCGTAATTTTTGTCTAAAAATACCTTATATATCGTAAGAATTAAGAATATTTGTTTTTTAGAAAATTAAATAATGTTTTTTTTATCAACATATTCACCGCCCCTTATTATTACTATTGTTATTCTTTTACTAATTAATACTACTTAAAAAAATACCCTAAATCAGACTCACAGATGACAGCAAAAAAAACCGAAAAAGACAACAAATAAAACAAGACAGAAAAAAGAATAAAAAACAAAGAATATCATCCATATAATTCTTCTAATATAGGCTAAAAAAGCGTATAATATTAATAGAAATTCAAGGAGAATAATTTTTATGAAACTCACTATAAAAAGAATAGACTTTCTGAGACTTTTATCATTTGTCAGTCAAGCAATTCCAGTTAAAAGTGCTGAATCTCAATTTTTGAATTTCCTCATCCAATGTGATGACGATAAACTTTCAATCATTGCCAGTGATGGCATTATTTCTGCTAAAGTTGAGCAGACTCTGAAAAATGAAAAAGGTGATGATGTCATCTTAAATATTGAAAAAGGCATTATTCAGACTCCGGCTAAATATCTATTAGATATTGTCGCAAAACTCAGCGGAGAGACTATTTCTCTTAATATGGTCGATACTAATTATCTTAATATCTCTGATGGTCCGACTGATTTCAATCTTATTACTAAAGAGGGAGCGGAATATCCTGATGTTGATCTGAACATCCCTGAAGATAATAAGGGCATTGAAGTCTCCTTAAAGGATATCAAGGTTCTCTTTGATGCAACCAGCTATGCTGTTGCCACCCGTGGTCCGAAAGATCTTTTCTATGGCATCAATATCCGTGCTTTTGACGGAAAGCTTTATTTCTTAGCTACTGATTCCTATAGAATGGCTAGATATGCCGTCGAAGAAGAAGATAAGGATGCTTCCTTCAATTTCACTTGCCCAGTCAAAGCTCTGAATATGGTCACCAATATTTCTGAAGGCAGCAAATGCACTATTTATTTTGATGAACAGAGAGCTCTCTTTATTTCTGAAGGCATTACTCTTTCAACCAGACTTATCAGAGGAGAATTCCCTTCTGCTGATCGACTCATTCCTTCTGATTTCCCTTATCAGGTCACTGTTGATACTTCCGAGTTCCTAAATGCTGCCGACTGCGTCAAGATTATGTCCAGTGCTGAGGATAAAAACTCTCAGGTCCGTATGACTGTCACTAAGGATAATGGCGTCCTCCTGAAAGCTAAAGCTACTAATTACGGTAATGGAAAAGTTCCGCTTAATAACGCCAAGGTTTTCTTACCAGAAAATGAAGATATCTTTGAAATCAGCTACAATGTCGATTTTGTTACTGCTGCTGTCAAAGCTCTTAATAGTTCGACTTTCACTTTTGAATTTGTCAATCCGACCAGAATGTTCATGGTTAAGAGTGCGGATAAGGAAAATATCCAGATCATCACTCCTATCCGAATGACTAATTTCAACTAATTCATTTGGCCCAGACTCAGTTCTGGGCTTTTTCTTTGCTTCTTTTCTGTTGCCCTGCTTTATTTTTTGAATTATAATCGGTTAAATATTATCCGATAGGAAAGGAACTGATTTATGACAATATATGATTCACTGAAATTCATTCGGAAACACAACAGCCATTACGAAAAAGCTGATATAGAAAGAGCAAATGAAAATTATGAGCTTCTTTGTGAAATATTGAGTAAGAACGGACTTACTATTGCTAAGAAAGCAGAGGAATCTTCAGTTTCAGCTAAAATCAGTGAGGATTATCATGATCTCAATCTTTGGTTCCAGTCTACGGTCATGCCTTGCGAAGTAGTTACTCTTTCAATCATCGCTATGAAGATCAGCCCCGAAAATTTTGATAATGCGAGGATTATCTGCAGCTATTTTAACCGGGCAGTCCCTCATGGGGCTTTCTATTTTGAAGATACTTTAGAATGCATTACTTTTCGCGATAGTCTGATGTCAGATTCTAAAAACATCGGAAAAGAGGATTTTGAATATTTCCTGAATAATACAGTCTACTCGGTTAATCTCTGCTATAACAGTGTTCATTTATTGTCTCGTGGTCAGGTTACAATGGAAGAAATCCTTGCTGATTTCTTAGCTGACGAAGAATAATTCTTTAATAATATTAGTAGATTAAAAAAAGGCTTTAAACTAATATAGTTTTTAGCTTTTTTTAAATTTTGTTGCTTTAGCATGGTAAACTTTGTTTTTAAGTAATATTGTTTTGGCAAGCGATTTCATGCACACGCATTTAAGTTTTGTTTAATGTAATATTGAAATAGCATACACCGGATGTTAGATGTTATAATTCACTTATTGTTTTTAGTGAAAGGTAATCCCATGAAACATCCAATAACATTATTACTTCCGATATTACTATTAAGCAGCTGTCAGAATCCTACTTCAGCTTCAGTAAGTATTGAAAATTCCGGAAGTCAGCCTCCTTCAGCTGAGATATCTGATTCAGCCTCTGCTGTTGAATCCGATTCCGTTGAATCTGATTCCGTATCTGATTCCGTATCTGATTCCGTCAGTCCGTACGATAAAGTCGTTCACACCTCTTCGTGGAACGATGAAATAACTCAGGTTATTAGCTATATCAGCGGCAAAGATGATGCTTCGTTAGTTCCGACTGTTGAAGGTGATGATTTCTATTCAACTGTTACCGTTGATGAGAGTTCTCAGTATGATATCGCGATTATTCAATGCTACGGTGTCAGAGAAAGCTATGTTATCAATGACTATGAAAAAGCGCTGAAGTTTAACGGATTCACTTTATCGGATGTTAATCCTTACGGATACATCGAAGTCACTGATACCAAAGATTTGGTTGTTCAGTACGAACTGATGACCAATAAAGAGAACGAAACTTATTTTGAAATTATTGTCTATGTCACCGAATTCCGAGTTAAAAATTTCCCAGCTGAGGATATTGAATCCGTTATCGGAGCCTTAATTCCTGAACCGGAAGCCAGAAGTTATGAGGTTTTTACGGATTATACTATCGATCTCAATGTTCAGGCCGTCATCTACGGATATCATGCTGATACTGATTTTGTTAATCAATACCATCAGAAACTGATAGATGCTGAGTATACGATTACCAGTTCTTCCGGATATGAATACGCTGTCAGTAAAAGCGGAATAATTCATCTGACTTATGGAATGTATGATGAAACAACCTTCTATCTCTCTGTCTACAATGATTGGCCATATGCTTACGTGATGGAAGAAATCGGAGTAGCCTTACCTCAGCTTGATATAGATAATGCTTCCGTTGACTTTGCTTTTATCGGCGAAGATGAAATTCTGACAGTTTATTACAATGATGCTACTAAGGATCAAATGTATGAATATGGCGAATTATTAGAAGAAGAGGCGACTTTTATTGAAGAGAAGGAAGTAGGAAGTGAGTACACCATTACTCAGAGAGACTATTCATTAGATGTTGAGAAGGGACTCTTTACTATCAGTCTGATGTATTGTGTTGAGGCTTCATCATTAGCAATTGCTATAAAAAAATAAAAAAGGAGATAATTGAAAATGAAAAACAAAAAGATCTTAATTCTGCTTCCGACTTTGGCTTTGCTT
>Ga0172378_10003817_pt1 | contig 14168 bp, 7 predicted proteins | sample GrowelOW332metaG_FD_119755 | JGI IMG/M metagenome (GOLD analysis project Ga0172378, IMG submission 119755) | Groundwater microbial communities from an aquifer near a municipal landfill in Southern Ontario, Canada - Pumphouse #3_1 metaG | ecosystem: Environmental > Aquatic > Deep subsurface >... | reverse complement strand
TCCAAGTGAAATCAACACTGTAGTTTGTGCCGAATTCCACCGTATTATTTTTATCTGCAATAGAAATACCTAACGAACTTTGGAATTTTTGAGCCAAGCCATTTGATGAGTATAAGATTTCGTTTTGTTGTATAAAAGTACATGTTGCGCCACCAGCCTCATCAGATGAAATTTGTTTATAGGAATTAGTTCTTAAAACAAATGATTTTTCATTATTCTCGACCTTTTCATGGTAAGAATAAACATTTTTAAAAGGTGCTAATGTTGATTCACCAGAAGCAATAAAATCTTCATTCATCTGTTCACAATCATCTAATATATCATCATCTACATATAAGAAATGAGCAGAAATACCCTCATTCAAGGCAAATTCATTATCATCCAAAACACTTTTGAAATTTCCGCTCATAACTGTTGTCGAATAATCAACTATTTCATACTCGGTAGTCTCTTCATTTAAAACATAGCAATGAGAAACGCCTTCTAATGATGAATAATTTGTTAATATGTCGTCAACGGTCGAAGTACTTTCTTCCGCTAAATAATTCGCTTTCTTAACATTTGATGTAGTAACTGCACCAATATCACTTTTAGCCTCTGGCAAAGTAATATCACTCGTCTTATATGATGTTAAATAATCACCATTTACTTGAAATAGACCAAAAGTATTATCGTCATTAGTCTCAGCGTCAGAAGCGTTCCAAGAACATCCAGCTAATAAGCCAACACCAACTAAAATAGCCATCATCTTTCTAAAAAAAACTTTTTTCATTCTATTCTCCTTTTCTATATATAGAATTAAAACCATTAAAATAAAAAAAACACTTCCTAAATAACAGACTAAAACACATTATTCTTTCACTACCCAATTAAAATCACATCTAAATTGCGTTCCATAAAATTGCGTATTGCTTTTTGATTGAACCATTATACCTAGTGCGCTTTGAAATTTTTCCGCCATGCCAGCTTTATTATATATAATTTCATTTTGTTGAATAAATGAACATGTAGTTCCGCCAACATTATCCGACGATATCTGCGTGAAATCATTGGTTTGCAACACAAATTGCTTCTCACTTTGATCCACGTATTCATGATAACTATAAATTTGCGTAAAGGGATATAAATTACTATCTTCACTTTCCTCAAATTGTAAATTAACTAATTTAAATTCATCTAAAATATCAGAAGTTAAATACAAATAATTAGCTGATAGTCCCTCGTTAAAAACAACAGAGTTTTTAGTTAGGATACTTTGTAGTGTCACACCACTATGCTTGTCGCTATAACTTATTTCCTCAAACAAATTTGTTTCTTGATTCTGTTCATAAAAATAAGACGTAATTTCAATATAGCCAAAATTATCAAGAATTTCAGTTACACGGTCATCATCATCATCATCATCATCTGATGCATAATTAACCGTAGGATTTTTTTGTTTTAAATTAGAGGCAACCTCTGAAACACTATTTTGACTAATGTCTTCTTTAGCCCCAAATATTGTTGTATCAGCATTTTGAAAAGAAGTCAGATATTGGCCATTAACAGGGAAAGAACCAAAATCTTCACAGTTTGAATTATCTTGTCCATCATCGTCAGTATTTGAAGGAATGTCCAAAGTATTCGATTCCGATTCACCAATAGATGATGTTTCCGTTGAAGAATTCCCATCAAATAGTGAACATGAACACATTAAAGGAGAAATAAATAACACCAGCATAGCGGAATTAAATCTTTTTCGTTTCATATTTATCCTCAGTTCTAATTTAATATACGTCCACTAACGAAAAAAGTCAAATACAAATTAATATTTTATTTATTAGAAAATATTACAAAAAATTTTAAATATTCATCTATTTAGTTTTAACGATTATCATTTCCTTTTTTTTATTAATGTTACCTCATTTTTTCGGCTATCATATTCGCTTAAGGCTAACATAACTTGAAAAGAAGAAAATTATTCAATCATATGACAAATTACATCATAAAAATCATTTTAATCATAACAATAAAGACAATTGTGATATTGAATCTCTCGCTCTTGAAATGTCTTATTTTCAAAATTATATACGAGATTTTTTATGTTCAATTTATCATTCTCAATAAACTTAAAAATTAAACAATGACTAACAATAATTATTGATATTGGATTTCCTTTCTCCATTCTTTCGTAAATAAGCTCCGACAATTTTTGATCAACGACCTTTTTATTTTCTTTAGACAAATAATTCAAGGGCTCATCCAATACCAACAGTGATGAATTCATCACAACCGCTTTCAAATATATAGCAAAGAACGATAACATCCTTCCTTCCCCTCCGCTTAAATATTTATCAACCTTCTTTCTCTTATCAAAAATAAAAAGGCGCAAATATTCTTTGGCTAGTTCATGACATTTAATTCTGAGTTTTTCTTGATTTTGTTTACCACTATTATCTATCGCAGCCAAAGTCGGAGCTTCCATCAAAAACACGAACTTTTTATTTTTATTAAATTTATCTGTTTGTTCTAAATACGATATTTCGTTATTGATAATATTATCATCTTCCTCTCCGTGTTTAAATAAATCAATATCATAATTGTCACTTTTGAAAAAACAATGTCCATCATCCGCCATAATCAAATTAACACCAGAATTATTATCCATACCGAATAAAGCATTCAATAAACTAGATTTCCCACATCCATTTCCACCGTTTAAAAATATAATTTCACCTTTGTTAACTGAGAAATCATCCAGACAAAGTATTTCTTTGTCTTTTGTTGAAATTTTCAGGCCTTTCACACTTATTAATACTTCCATTTAATATTCCTCCAAACATAATTCTTATTTCTTAAATAACTAACAATAACTGTGGAAATAAACAATATACAATTACTGAGTAGCACATATGTAATTGCTTCCTTAAATACGATTGCTGCAATCAAAGAAGATAATGTAACGGATCCAATAAACATTACTGCATACTTATATAAAGAGTACAAAAAGATGTAATTCTTGATTTGCCTTTTCCGTAGTCCATATTTAGCCATTAATACTGAGTCTGTTGCTTCATTGTTTTCTAGAATACATTCGACTAGTACAATTACAAAAGCACATTCCAAAACTAAATATAATATTTGTCTATAAATGATTGGCAATAAATAATTATTGATTATACTTTGCTTTTCAACTATAACTGCATCACTGCTATAAAATATGTTTTCGTCCGAAAATGTTATTTTACTGTAATTACTAAATTCACTAAACATATCTGAATTATATCCCAAAACAATCATTCCTTTATATTCGAATATATTAGCATCACTGGTGCCATAATAATTGCCTAATATGGTCTTAACATTAAATTCAAAATGAGAAAATCCCACATCAGCATTAATTACATCTCCTACACTTAAATCATATTTGATTGACAAATCCTTTGAAATTGAACACTCATTTTTTAATAGGTTTATGTATGAATCGTTTTCTGAATGATAATTACAAAAATATGTATCGGCATATTCTGTGTTTTCACCCTCCATAAACTCGTCAGATTTAATATGCGAACCTTCTAATTTAGAATATTCTATTTCAACAATCGATCCGTAATATGAGTTGCGGTCTTTTAAATTACTTGTCTCACCAAAAGCTATGTAAGATGATTTAGATAAATCATTAATAAAGTCTGTAGCTTTATAAAACGTTTGACCATTAAAGTATGATAGAAAACATAAAAGAATACCTAAAAAAATAATTATGGGTATTGGAAGACTCAGTAAATTATGTTTATCTATAACTTTCATTTCTATTTTTTAAACGAATTTTTAGAGACTATTCTTTTCTTTGTGTTTAGTAATTGAACTAATGAATTCACTAAGATAAAATACAAAACTCCTCCTGCAGCAAGCCCAATAAATATATATTGGAAAAGAATAACTGAATAACCTTGGAGAACTATTGTTTTGTCTAATAAAATATTTGTCCCAATGCAAATGACTAAACCAGTAAGTAATACACAAATAACTCCAATAATATTATACATTTTTCTAAACTCAGAAGTTTTTACTGAGCCATTGTTTTTTGTATTTTGTATATAGCTTTTGTTATATTTGCTCCCCGCAATAATATTCAAAGAAACTATTCCTAAAATAGCTACAATGAAAATCATGCTCGAAATAGCACTGGAAAGCGAACTATCCAGTATATATTGGTTCAATGAAATAATATTTTCCTCCAAATCCGCTTTAACAAAGATTTGACTTGAATAATCTCTACTTAAATAAGTCTCAACATATTCAGTGTATTCTGTATTTGAAGAAAAATCATCTCTTTCTAACATAGACCCCTTAGGCACGTATGATTTTAAATAGTTGTAACAATCATTCTTATTATTCGCTTTTATATCAACCCCATAATATTGAATGGTTTGGGGAAAATTACTGTCGATAAACGCTTTAGTGGCCCCTGAATATTCAAAAAACACAGAACTATTTTGATAGTAATAATCGTTTTTATATATTCTAGTAACTACAAACTCTATATCTTCTCCAACAGGTAAGGTCACTGAGACTTCATCTCCTAAATCAGCTCCTATTTTTTTAGATAAAGATTCATCTATATATATATAGTTATCACTCTCGTTTACATCATCACTTCTAACAATCCTACTGTCGTTAAAAGAAGAAATATCCATGTCTTCAAGATCATCTGCAAATAGTGCATAAATGGTTTCATCGTCCCCATTAAATTCGATTTCCGATTGATAAGAATAATATGGAAAGACTCTTTCTATTGAACTTTCTGCCTTAAATTCTTCCACTTGTTCATTTATTGGTTTAAATATTTTAAAATCATATTCCGTATCAACTAAATAACTAGTTTGATCATTATAATTTTCTGAAGAAGTTATTCCGCTACTAATAGTGGTGAATAAACATGCAAATGATAAAATTATCACCCCTACCGAACTAATCAAAGTTGACAAACTGAAAAACTTACTGGTTAACCTTTTTTTCATATAACATTCTTGCCTTTCTTTCTATTATCGAATTTATTGTTGCTATCAACAAACAATTCTCATCTTAATCTCATAAAAACAGTCTTTGAAAATTAAATAGAGTTTTATTCGGATTTACTCTTTTTACCAGCTTGCCCCATCACAAGAATTTTTAAAGATGGTTTTTACATTAAAAATGATATAGGAATTCAATAACGCTGTTGTTGTAATTATTTCCACCAAAGGCAGTGATGATTAGGTACGTGCAAAAATCACCTTTGACAATTTCTTCATCATATTTATCTTGTCCTATAAATTCAATCAATGAATCGGAAACAATAAAATTGATTTGTCCTGCAGAAAATTCTTCGGTATAGCTTTCATCATCATATAATTTTTCTCCATATATAGCGTCATTTTTTTCGTCTTTTGCAAAAGAAACATTCACGGATCCACAATATTCAGGAATCAATATACTCATATTGTATTTCTTTGCATCGCTTCCTATATTGGTTTTAATATTGTTTTCGTAACTGAAATCGAAATCGCCTTTAATTGATAAAAGATCTATTTGACATATTTCGTTTCCACTACCTGTAAATAACATATCATAATCATCCTCGTCATCGATACAGTCAAATTCCATTTTTACGGGTTTGCAATTACTACCATCATCATCAACGAGTTTTTCGTTAGATATAATAAAATATGTTGATCCAAAATCCGGTTGGGAATCTTTTGATAAAGCAAAAGAAGAACTCCACGCTCCTGTCACTCCTTCGCCAGTGAAATTCAACCCTTGTTCTGTAAAAGAAGAATTATTTAGATTGTTTTTATTTTCAATAGTATCATAGTCACCTAAAGTCACCGTGACCTTAACATTTATAGTTTCATTGCCTAATGTTTCTTCTAAATTTGAAAATTTCGCATCTAATACTAATTTATATTCTTTCCCAAATGAAAGGTTGAAATTATCCAAAGGAGTACTAGAAGTCTCACAAGTTGTACTATCATATTCCCAAAGACTTGTATCTACATCGTAAGAAATATTTTTCGAATCAGAAGAACATCCAAACAGTTCGAAATTACATAGGATTAAGCCACAAAATAGCAATGGGATTTTTGCATTTATTTTCATTTTAAATCTCTTTCTATTACGCAAATATCTGAATCCGCATAAATTTCATCATCGTCACTTGCAACAACTTCAACATATATTTTATCCGCCTCCTCGCCTGCTGTGATTTCTAAATCAAGATTATCATCTGTTAAAACTTTGGGGTTAAAATTCAGCACTTCATCCAGCCCATTGTATAGTATTACTTTGGCAGTGTATTTTTCAGCGTTGGGTACTGCTGTAATGTGCAATACATACTCATCGCCATAATCGCCCAAATAAATTGTACAAGTTGGTGTTTCCAGTTTTTCATAGTTAACATCGTGGGTAACACTCGATGAAGATATAGTATCGCTAGAGTTAGATAAGGCTGTGATAGTAATTATATATTCAATGTTACTATCCAAATATAATTCACAATAGTTATCTTCTGTTACAATACTTTCATCACCATAATCAACTTGGTAAGTACACGATTCATTTTCAGAATCCCATTGCAAATTCGGATAATTATATTCAATATTTTCAACGGGGTATAATTTATTAAAAGTCTTGCTGAAAATATGACTATCTATAATCATTTCACCATTGCCCACAGCTTGTATAATAACTGTATTTTCGCCAGTTTGAAAATCGGTGAAAACCAAACTATTTGTCGAACTAGTATAGAATTCCCCGTTTATCAATAAATCATATTTTACAGCCATAGTAATCTCTTCCCAAGTAAGAGTATTTTCAACGTATTGAATGTCACTCACTTCATTTAATTTATCAAAAGTGAGAGTGTTAGAATACTCAGAATCAGTATATTTACTACTGGTGGCAATCGCTTTTACCTTTACACTTATATTGCCCGCAGCTACACAACTATCGGCTAATGAAAATGAATTTGTATTTAAGAAATATGTTGTGTCATTGACATAAACTTCATATGACAAATCCCCCTCAATCAGGCTCCAATTTACAACATAATTTTTTGCGCTTATTATTAATGTTTCCAACACTTTAGGTTCAATTGTCAGTTCAAATTCTTCTTTATAGTCGCCATAAATAAACCATGCATTTTGAACGCCAATGTTTTCTTTATCATAAGAGAACATATTTAATAAAGGTTCTACAAAGTTTGTTGATCCATCATTTTTAAATTCTTCTATAGAGAAACCATCTAAATCAATATTATCATTATATGAAATGGAAGTATTAGGAGCTGTCAATATCACATTAATAACTGAGTCTGAATTACTACCACTAATAGTTAGATCCTCTCCATTGCTGACGGTTGAAAATATCTGGCTGCAACTTGTGGTTACAAAAACAATAAGTCCCAAAAACAGGGCAAAGTTTACTGCATTCCGAATACCTTTTTTTACAATCATCATCTCTTCCTCTTTCTCTATTTAATTAACACAAAACTCACCAAATTATATTTAGTATATGCCCACTTTCATTGCTTTCTTTGTTAGTTTTTTTAGATTGAATATTTGTAAAATAACTTATTGACATGTCTCGCCTTATTTATGACATACTATTTTTTATTTTTCATAATATAATATCATATATGTTTTTAAATTTAAATCATGAAATATAATTTTATTTATTTCGCTTTATTCATTTTTAAAAAAAATATAATCTTGTATTACTTACCATTTCAATATCGTCAAAATCAATTTGATAGTACTGCTATTTCTAAAATAGTCATTCAATAAAACAATATATTTCTCCCGGATAATTCATCGCTATAGTACTTATTTCCACAATCAATTCTCTCCACTAATACAACACAAAGAAAAATCGAGATATTGTAAATTGGAAATTTTATGATCAATAATATTGCTTTAAGTTATGAAAACAGCCTCTATAGGCTATTTATTCTTGTAATAGTTAAATCAAACACACTTGTCTAGCGATGGATATTTAAATTTTGAGTTATTCAGTTACTAACCAAATTTTACCTTCTCTGCTTTTTTCTAAACAATGCCTTGCGTTCACACCATATTCAATCACTTCGCAAAGCACTTTGTTTATAGTATCTCCGGTCCTGGTGTATCCCAATTTTTTATATGTCTCGCGAATTAAATCATCGATATTCATACCTCCTTGATTAAGAATAATATCATTTATTACTACTATTATCTCTTCTTTGGGAATATCTAAAATATCCCTTTCCCGATTATTGTTATTTCGATAATTTTTTAAATCTATATTCATACCCTCTTTTTTCCAAAAGAACATATTTTCATAGGAATAATTAGTAAAATGATCGATGTTTTTAATACACCTTAGTATTTGTCTTGTCATTCTCGGACCACATTTGGACACATTATATAATTCACTCGTTCTCATTTTTAATGTATTTATAGAAACCGGTGATTCTACATCAATTATTTTTCTAACACATTTTTCTAAATTCATATAATTTTCCCCGTCGAAATAACAATTGGAGATAACACATTTATCGTAATTTATTTTGCTATTCACTATTTTCGGCTCTGAAACCATTAATTTTTTCAATAACAAATACCGTTCATCTTTTACAGTTTTTTCCACAATAGATGGCCTTTCTCTACACTTTTCGAGATTAGCAATTATTTCATTAATTATTTTATTCGGCGAATTGTAATAATCCAAAGCCCATATTCGCATTATATTCCAATTAAGTCTTTTTAATACACCCGTTTGAACAACATTTCTATCTCTAGACGTCGGCGTTTCTGAATAGTAATGTCCATCGCAAACAATCCCCATAATATATGTTTGTCCAATGCTGTCAAATATACCAATATCAATTTTGAATTTTGAATGGCCCACATTAGTATTTACTTTATATCCTAGTATATTAAGATCGCTAGCGATCCTTTTAATGATTTCATCTTTAAAACACTTCGTTTCATCTTTGTATATTATACAATCACTTCCATTCTTAGCATACATTAAGAAATCATGAAGCAATCTAACTCCTTTAGATCCTGATTTGTTGCAGTTTATTTGTAAAGGTTCCATGGATGAGAAAACAATCATTTCTTCTTTAGAACGTGAGAAAGCAACATTAAGTCGCCTTTCGCCCCCCTGATTTATAATTGGTCCTAAGTTCATTGAAATCTTTCCGTTTGTATCAGGACCATAACAAACCGAAAATAAGATAACATCTCGCTCATCGCCTTGAACTGTCTCTAAATTTTTAATGAATAGTTGTTCTTTATTCTTAATATTTTGTTCAAGATATTCTGGGTGCAAATCGAATAATTCATCGACCTTATCATTAATCAAATCCATTTGCTTTTCGGAAAAAGTAACTACACCTATACTCTTTTTGCACAAGATAGGATCAGCAAATCTTTTCCCTATTTCTTTTACGATTGCATCGGCTTCCACTTCGTTTGTATGACTTTTTCCTTTGCCACCATCATAAATACCGCTGCATTTAATAAATGATACTTTACTTGTCGTCTCATCAGGTGAAGGAAATGTATACAAGGTATCATCGTAGAAATTGTGATTTGAAAATTCGATTAATGATTCGTGTCTACTTCTGTAGTGCCATAATAGCGATTCTTTTGGAAGACCTATCACATTACAGTCATCCAACACACTTTCTAAATCGCCCAAATCAGCATCTTCATCTAAATCCTCATTAATTTTAGTTGTAAAAAAGCTAGTTGGGGGCATTTGCTTTGAATCACCAACTACGATAATACTCTTTCCTCTAGACATTGAACCGACAGCTTCGCTTGTTGGCATCTGAGACGCTTCATCAAAAATCACTACATCGAACTTTTGTGTATCCGTGGTCAAATATTGAGCACATGACAAAGGGGACATCATAAAACAAGGAAACAGCTGATGAATTTGACTTGGTATTTCCGAAATCAAATGACGAATAGATTTTCCACGGCCTTTGCTCTTGATGAATTTCTTAAGAATTCCAAGATCACTTGAAGGGGACGCTTCTATCGAGCGTGATTGAGTATTTTTAGAAAGTACCGCTGCGGTTTGTACACAAGTAAGAGTGGAATACTTTTCCACTTTCTCATTGTATAATCTAATAATTTCATCTGCACTAAACCCTTGGAACCCAGACAAGTGATTTTCTTTAATTATATTGTTAATTAATTGAAAGGAAATATTCCTATTATAGAGATTTAATAAATCATCATCTGAAATCTCATTATTGCGGTATGCATCTATCAATGGTTTGAGCCCGGTATTAATGCCTTCATCAATTTTCACTAATAAAGCTGTCCAAGAATCAATATAGTCGATTCTATTTACAAATAATTCTAATATATTCCCAAATGATTCAAGATATTTTTCCACAAACTTAGTATTGCTAAAATCAAATTTATATACTTTTTCCAACAAATCAACATCTTTTATGAACTCAATATTTATTGAGTTTATATCCGACAATAATTTATGATTATCCACATTAATTATCCAATTTATAAATTCTCCTCTTTTGCCGATATTTATATTGCACATATCATCATTAATTTGTTTTGTATTTCTAAAAATAACAAATATTTTTTCGTAATTCTCACCACAACCAAATGATGTAAAATATCGTAAATAATTTTTGTTGAATATTATATTGTTTTTATCTTTCTCATTATGCTCATCTATTTCATCTATTATATGAAGAATATTATTTCTATTTATATCTTTGGGATAAATTGCATATTTTCTTAATTTTTTGACTATTTTGTGCTTTTTAAATAATCTTAAAAAGACATTAGAATTATTCGCTTTCTCAATAACAAATCTACTATTATCTGTATCAAAAGAGAAAATATTCTTATTGTACTTTTGTAACATATCTTTATTTAATTTTTGAAATCTAATTCCTGAAATTATCAAATCATTTATATGAGTTAAATTCTCAGTGAAATTATTGTCCGTTAATGACTCAACATTAAATGGTTGTTTATTGATAACATCTTCATAGCAATTACATAAACCATCTATATATAATTTTGTATCTTTAATTTTTTCAGGCAAAACCATATCAAGTTTCAAAAGTACAGAACGCATTTGAAAAACATCATCTTTCGATTTTATTAGCAATCTTTTTAAATCGTTTCTTAATTCAATAGAATAATTTCTATTTGTATAAACTTGAAAATCATTATTCCTATAAATACCATTTTTCTTACTGTATATCGCTAAATTACTTAAATATTCTTTATCTTTGTTTACTTCATTTGTATTTAATGACACTAAATATTCCTCAGTAAATTTTATTTGGACATCTTTAATATCAGTAGATTCATATAACGATAGAGCATCGTATAGAGAAAGATAGTAATTTGTTTCACGATGCATTTTCTTAGTTAAATCATTTAATTCATTTCGTTTATTGGTGATTTCTTTTGACAATTCTGAATATTCTTTTGAGTCTTGAATGTTTGTGATACTTAACCTTTTGTCGAGCTGATTCACAACACCTTCCTTGCTCTTTTTGACACCGTCGAATTCGATAGCGAAATTCCCCAAAGATAGTTCATCCAATCTATTTTTGACAACGTCCAAAGCAGTTTGTTTCTCAGCTACGAAGAGCACAGTTTTTCCTTTATACATCGTGTTAATTATCATGTTTGCAATGGTTTGAGATTTTCCTGTACCAGGAGGACCTTCTAAAACAAAACTGCGACCCTCTGCACAATCGATAATCGCCTTTAGTTGACTGGAATCATATGGTAAAGGAGCTGCAATATTTGCAGCGGAAAAATCATCGTCTAATTTATTGATATCGCAAGTTTCCCTGCTTCCTTCGTATAAGTTTGTAACAAGTCCTTTGACAACAGGGTTTTTCATTAGATCATCCTGACGAAATTTGATATCGTTCCACATTACTGATTTAGCAAAAGAAAGTTTTGCTAAATATACAACGTCTCTAACAGCCCAATTGGGCATTCCCTTGATTTTATTACGAATAGTATTAAAAATTAATTGTATATTAGGATTTTCATTTGCATTTAAAGGTACTTCATTTAATCCGACTAATTCTAAATCGAAATTCTGTTTAATATACTCCAAAATAGTAGAGTTAATTAGCAAATCATCTCCAGTTAGATGAATCTTAAAAGTATTTCTATTTATCATCTTCAATTCAACGGGAACAAGAATCAATGGGGCAGATATCATCTTCTTTGAATGTAATTTTTCAGATAAATCGATAACACCTATGCATATATAAATATTACTGGATCCGCACTCCTCTAAACTTCTCCTCGACTCACGATACATAGGTTTCAATATTTTATCTGCAGAAGTGGATATATATATTCCCAAATCATTGGTTGTTTTCAGGTGGTTGAATAATTCTTCGGATGATTCTACACTATTTTCTATAACTCTTAGATTAAAATCTTGGTTCTGTTTTCCTTTAAAAAGATAATCAGAAAATTCCTGAGAATCTATATTTACAAACTTTATAAATTCACCTTTTTGTTTTAAATTCACTAGTGGATTTCTTAATCCCAAATTTAATAATTTTCTCTCCCACAGATCAAATTTATTTTTTATAGCTTCACTTTCGAGTAATTCGCTGTTATTTTCATAAATATGCTGTTTTGTCTTTAAGTTATCAACTTCTTCAATCAACGAAGGTACAACCTCTGAATTCTCATACTTAAACATCAGAGGCAAAGCTTGTATTTTGTTTATTCTACAAGTAGAAATATCAACAATTGTCCCGCCGTGTTTAAATTCTAATTCCAATGTTTTTTCTGCAGATATACACGCTTGATCAAAAGATGATGAATTTCCAGCACAACATAAAGTGGTTTCAATAATTCTGAATTTGTCTATGCCTTTTTGACAATCGTCATAAAGTCCGCCTAAATCTTCACTTTCATTATTTTTGTTACATGTATTTTCTAGATGACACCCAACAAAAGCGTGTTTACTAGTAAAAATAATAACCGCTTTTAATCCAACGTTTTCCATACACGCAGCGAATAATATAGATAGATCCAAACATGTTCCACGTTTATTTTTCAAAACTTCAAATGGCATACGAATTCGCTGTCCAAACTTTAAGAATGAAGCAGGTGGAGTCATATAACCAATACCTTCATTTAGCAAAACATTATATATGGCATTTAGTTGTAACAAAACATCGTTTTTATCACCAGATTGATATTCTACAAAAGAGCCATTCCCATGATTTAATGATGATATTTCTAAAGCAAATTTGTTATCAAGTTCTTTAACCATAATATCGTTTGGAGTAACGAAACCAGCGATTAAACTACGGTCGAGTATATCTCCCCCATACGAATCAAAGGTTAATATCTCTACTGGTTTACTAATAGTGGCGATTTTCTTGTGCTCTTCCGTAAATACATCAAAAGAAATTGAGTCATTAATACTTTCTGTGATTGAGGATAATATGGGTACATTGAATTTAGTTACAAATTTTGATATATCAGTAGTTTCTCCTGATTTTAATAAAGAAATAAAAATGTCATTCGTTTGAATGATACCAGTAGAGTACGAAACAGCGATTGTAACATCGTTATAATCCATCTTAGATATATTTGTAATGAAAATATGATGAATTAAATCATGTCCATTTTGTTGAAGCAGGAAACTAATGCAATTTTCAACATCTAGTTTTATGATTAAATCCCTATTAATCGCAATAGAATTATCATTAACAAATCTGTTATCAAGAACAAAATCACTTATTAATTCACGTTCACCTATCGCATTAATTTCGCTTTCGCTAAAAGTCAAAGTTGCATTATTTAATGAATCATTATTCACAAAGCTTTCGGGGCAAAAATCAGAATTAATAATTGTTTTTTTAAAATTTTCCTCTAATAAAAAACTGCAACCAAGATATATTATTATCAATGATAAGTCTAAATCGTTCAGATGTATTTCATTGTATTTAGATAATAAATTTTTCACAAAATCTTTTTTATCGTAATTAAAACTTAATACTTCTTCAATTGTTTTACATGTTTCTTTAATATTCATATATTTAGCTCCTAAGTGTTTGAGTCCCGAATTTGCAACTTTAACTTAGTATATTCCTAATCATTTTTTGCGTTGCGTTAAAAATTAAT
>Ga0172378_10003816_pt1 | contig 14170 bp, 11 predicted proteins | sample GrowelOW332metaG_FD_119755 | JGI IMG/M metagenome (GOLD analysis project Ga0172378, IMG submission 119755) | Groundwater microbial communities from an aquifer near a municipal landfill in Southern Ontario, Canada - Pumphouse #3_1 metaG | ecosystem: Environmental > Aquatic > Deep subsurface >... | reverse complement strand
CCTTCCGTCCTGTATCTTTTCGGCAAAACGAAGAGTTCACCCTCGTGGTCGAATCCGACCGATGCCGATACGTCGTATACCTCTTCGATGAGTTTGGAGGTTATCACCTCTTTCGGCTTACCGATCGCCACTATCTTCCCCTCCTTCATTATTATGCAAAGATCACAGTATCTCGCCATCAGGGATATGTCGTGCTCGGCGACCAGGATCGTCATGTCCTTCTTCACCATGGCATTCAGATATTCCATGACATCCAACTTGTACTTCATGTCCAGATGCGACGTGGGTTCATCGACGAGCATCAGCCTCGGTTCCTGAACGTATGCCTTCGCTATCAGAACGCGCTGTCTCTCGCCGGATGACAGCATGTTGAGACTTTTGTCCTTGAGATGCAGAACCCCGAACATCTTGAGAACCTCTAATACCAGCGACTCGTCATTCTCGGTCTCCCACCAGAGATTCCTCAGATGCGGATATCTTCCCAACATCACCGTTTCGAAGACGGTGAGTCCGAAACTGACCCTCATCTCCGCAGGAACATTGGATATCTTCTTCGCTATATCCGCAGGCGTCTTGTCCAGCACGGATTCCCCGTCTATCAGTATGTCGCCCGACGATGTGCTGTGTAGCTTGTTGATGCATTTCATCATCGTGCTCTTCCCACAGCCGTTGGGTCCTATCAGACCGACCAGCATACCTGGTTCTATCGAGAAGGATACGTCCTTGACCGCATGGAATCCGTCATCGTCATAGTATTTGTTCAGATTCCTCAACTCAAGAAGCGGTGTCTTATCCATCGTACATCCTCCCTTTCTTTATGAGAAGGTACGCGAACACCGGAACACCGATGATGGTTGTGATCGCACCGACCGGCAATTCCGTCGGCACCATGAGCATCTTGGCGGCAAAATCCGCCATCATCATCAGGGAACCTCCCAACACCATGGACGCCGGAAGTACCAGTCTGTGATCCCCTCCCAGTATCATACGGCACAGATGCGGGATCACAAGACCCACGAATCCGATTATTCCGACGAATGCAACGCAGATCGCGGTCAGCACCGAAGCCAATATCAGCATCCAACGATTGAATTTCCTGACATCGAGCCCCATCTGTTTGGCTTCGTCTTCTCCTAGCAACACCAGATTCAGTTCTTTTGCCCAGAACAACGGCACAATAGACAGTGCCAGAGCAGGTATTATGACTAGCCATGCATTCGTCCACGATATGTTGGCGAAACTCCCGAACAACCACGAGAGGGCATCGGTGACCTTATGCCCCGCCATCGAAAGCATCAACGACTGGACAGCGGAAAACGCTAACCCGATTATCACACCGGCCAGCACATAATTCGTGGAACTGCCGCCGGACTTCTCCGCGATGAGCATCGTGGCGAAGAACGCTATTACCCCCCCTACCATCGCCGCCAGCGCGGTTAGGTATATGGATTGCGAGGCGAAAAGACCGAAGAACGTGAAATCGAACGCTATGACTGCTATAGCGGCTGTGCCAGCACCCGCTGAAACACCCATTATATACGGATCCACCAGCGGGTTCCTGATTATCGCCTGATAGACCGCACCTGCGATGGAGAGCCCGACCCCTACCGCGAAGGCGGCCAATGCCCTCGGCAATCTGGATTCGTATACTATGAGTTCATCGAAATCGAGGTTCCGTCCACTTTTTTGAATGGAAGAGATCAATGCTCTCAGGGTCTCGCTCAGGGACATGTTACCCGACGGTCCGTATGCCAGACAGAGCATGAACACGACAAACGCCAATATCGAACCGAATGCTATAACGATCAGGAGGCGGCGTTTATTGGACTGCGTATGCGAAAGTTCTGGATCGTTCAGACCCATAAGGTCTGCCAGTCTCCTCCCTATGGATGCCAGCGGCGCCTTCTCCTTCTTTACGAACCTGAGATATAGCAATACGGCGGCGAACAGGATGATTATACCCGCTATCACGAAATAGGCCAGATACTGTTCGAGACCCGTATTTTCCTCCGTCGGTACCACTGGGGTCATGCCTCCGCTGACAGCGTAGACACAACCGTCGTTACCGTTGTAGATCCAGTCATCGATGATGACCAACGATGACATGCAATAGCTGCTTCCCTTGGCCGGAGGTGTTGTGGTAGCCAGAATCTTTCCGTTCAGATCCACCTTGTATAGCAGCCCGCTGATCCTGTATTCGACCATGTATATGTACTGTCCGTTGACCAGTACCGGTCCGGCTTTCACGGTGGAGAACGAATCGTTCAACATCGAACAGTTGCCGTCGGCATCCACTCTGTAGAGACCATTGCTCGAGATGAAATACACTCCCGTGAAGTCATCGTTATCCACAGGGATCAGATATGTCGGCATGAGACCCAAGTTCTGGATCGACTTCACTTCGGTCAACGTCGTTCCGTCGAACGTGTATATCCCTAACCCGCCTGTGGCCGTGCTCATCCCTCTGCCATCCGAGAATGAGAAAAAGAGAACATCGCCTATCATCACGACAGGGGATACCAGACCCGTCTCCTCCCCTGTGGATGTTGAGACATAGATCTCTTTGTCCGTTATCAGGCTCCCCGTCTGCTTGTCCAGTACATACAGTTCCCCGTTCAGTGCCCCCATGAAAAGATAATCGTCGGTCACCGTCGGCGGTGAATAGTATACGCACCCCTCCGTCTGATAGGACCAGATCAACTCCAGATCGCAGTTGAAACAGTAGACCATCCCGCTGGATGAACCCAGGTAAATGACACCGGAATCGAATATCAGCGTCGAAGGACCCGTACTGTAGTACTCTCCCGTCAATTCCTGTTCCGTGGTGAACGGAATTGATATCGACAATACGTTCACGTTATCGACACCTGGTCCGTCCACCAACGGTATCCTGTATATCTTTCCCTCCGTCGCAGGGATGAATATGTAGTCCCCGGCTATCAGAGCGCTGGCCGTCTCATAACCAGCACCTATCTCGTATTCGAACGTCCATATGGTCTCCCCTGTGAATCTGTCGAAACAATAGTAACGTGGTTGCACAGAATCCGCAGTGTATCCGCCGCCGAATCCCACGTACGCATAGTTGCCCGCGACAAGTACGGTGGACGTGACATAATCCCCGCCCGCACGGCTTCTAACGGTCCACTCGATGTTGGGCTCCTCCGATGACAGCACGGCATCCTGTTCCCCGGACAGTGCCGCATCTCCGCGTACCATCGTCCACGAGGATCTGTACTCAGGCGTCTCTGTGGGCACGATCCCATCTGGATAGAACCCCAAAGCGAGATCTCCTGATGTGTAGACGAGCGATTCGGAAATATCCCTTTCCGTCCAGCTCGTATCGCCTTCCTCGCAGACATAGAGATGCCACGTCGATGTGACGGTTCTTCCGGTTGTACCTGAGACCACCAGAGACCCGCCGGAGGACGAGCTTCCGACGATATCCGATGTTTTTCCGTCGACAGTGACCGTACTACCTGACAGGACATACTCGAGACCCGCTTCATCTGCGGCCTCAGCGATCAATGTATTGACCGTATCGCCACCCGAAAATTGGACGGAGACCCATGTCGTATCCCCGTTCCCCTCGTCGAACAGCACCCATATATCGTCATCCGCATCCGTTCCGGCAACAGCGGACGACGTTGCTATGACCGAGATGCACAGCAGCATTGACACTGTTATTATAGAGATTACCTTCATTGATCTGCCATGCATTTATTTCCCTACTTGTTAAAGTCTAGATCCTTAGTGATTGTAAGATATTGCTCGTAGTCGTCCCCAATATACGTTGGAATGGATATGCCGTCATCGAACGATCCACCGTGGAGTGTCCTGGCTACCAGCTCCGTGAGTTGCGCGAGTCTCGGACTCGGACGCGATGCCAGATCCCCCAATGTCTCGCAGAACAGGTATATCTGACCGTTCTTATAGGCATCAGTGCTTTTCCATTCGGCACTCAGATTGTCTATCAGCGTGTCGTACTCGCTTTGAGTCGCACTGTAGTCGGAGTTCACTATTATTATCACGGACGGATTGTACTGAGCTACGGTCTCGGAGTTGACCTGCACCCATCCGTACTCTCCGCTGTATATGTTGGCTCCGTACGTTATGTTCAGGATATCGTCGATGTATGTGTTCGAACCCGATACCCATGGTGATTTCACTGCGGACAACGAAACCATCACCGATTCGTCCGACATCGACGGATCTGAACCGAGAATGCTCTCGATCTGCCCTACGGCCCCTTGGATGGACTCCAATGTGCTTTCCGCACCCATCTCATAACCCAGGACCATGCCTGCGATGAATATGTTGTCGTACAGTGTCTCCATATCCTCACCTTCGTAGAACACTATCGCGTCGATTCCCGCCTTTTTCAGCTTTTCGGCCAATTCTATATGCGACTGCTGACCGCCGTAGCATATCACCATATCCGGATCGCACTTGACCACCATCTCGTAACTGGGATTCGTGTATCCTCCGACCAGTGTTATCAATCCGGATTCCTGCTCTTCCGCTATCACATCGGGATAATTGCTGTACATATCCGTCCCGACGATCGCATTCGATGCTCCGACGGAGGAAACCGTTTCAGTGACCGACGGCGCTATGGTGACTATCCTGTACGCCTGAGGGTATCCGTATATGCTGTTTCCCACCTTGTCAAGACCGACTGTCGGCGTACCGCTGTCGTCACGGAAAGACCACGATACAAGTGTATAGTCGGACATTTTTATGGAGTGGTCGTACACCTCTGTCCATGAGGTGCTTCCGACCTCAATGACCCAAAGGTTCCAGGTTCCCGTCGTATCGTTCTCCACACCGTTGATCTCCGTGACCTTGTCGTCCGTTATCGTCAATGTGAAATCCTGATAGTCGCAGGCATATGTCAATGCGGATATCGGATCGACATACGTATCGTAGTTGACGCCGGTCCATTCCACATCCCTGTCCGCAAAATCGATTATGATACCGGAGGACTGATCGTCGGAGTATGAGGATATCCCGTTTCCCGCCAACACCGCGGCTACTCCTGCCAGCAGGACTATGGCCACCGAGATGTATACTTTGACGCGAGTCTTATCCATCCTCGTCCTCCGGTATCACATAGTGTTTGGTTTATGTTTATTCAGCGAAGAACTGCTTCAAGGGTCCTGAATTCGCCCATCCCTCGTCTGGCTGTGTAATCGGTTCTGTACCGTCACCGTAGGAGAGACAGATGTAGTTGCATGTTATGCCGTCGATACCGAATCCAGATTCCACCCAGACATTACCGGTCTCGTCCACGGAAGGCGTGGAATTAAGTATGTTCAATCCCCACCAGACCCATGGCAAACTGCTAGATCCCGACACACCGTTTATGGTACTGACGGATGTCCCCCATGATGTTGCCGGAAAGTCGTATGCAATATCAGACCCATCAAATGCGTTTTTTAACGCTTCAAGGGCCGTATCGCCGTATCCGTAATACCAGCCGTTCACATGCGTACTGTCAGCCTCGGCCCCGTAATCCACGTAGAAGTACCATTCCTGTGCGTCTGTATTGTCGCTGTGCATCATATATCCGATACCGAACCCGACACCGGCACCTATGACAAGCGCAACGACTATGAATGCTATCGTTTTGTTTTCCATATTAACCACCGTTTGGATACATCATCCAACCTGTTAACGGTCGTATCGCGGTACCCAAAATATATATCTTTGGATACATAGTCCAACACTCGTCTGAAATGCGGTTCACCGAACCTCGTGACAGCAAGCCATATCCATAAAGACATACAGCCCATGCCTCGGACGGAAACATATGAACGACGATGATTATGCTATCAGGGTCGAGAATCTGACCAGGACCTTCAGATCGACCAGGGGGACGGAGAAAACAGCCGTGGACGATATCTCGTTCGATGTGAAAAGAGGCGAGATATTCGGTGTGCTCGGACCCAACGGTGCTGGAAAGACGACGACCATCAAAATGCTCAGCACCCTTCTTCTACCGACCTCCGGAAAAGCCTTCGTTCTGGGAATGGATGTCTCCCTGAGAAAGAACGAAAGGAATCTCAGAATGAGGATCAATGTGGTCTCCGGAGGGGAGAGAGGCCTTTACTACAGGCTTACCGGGAAGCAGAATCTGCAATATTTCGCCGATCTCTACGGAATAACGAAGAGAGAGCAAACTTCGCTGATAGACGAACTACTGGATTTGGTGGGTCTGTCGGAAGCCGCGGACGTGAGAGTGGAGAACTATTCCCGCGGAATGAAACAGAGGATCCATATCGCAAGGGCGTTGATAAACAGGCCCGAAGTGCTTTACCTCGACGAACCGACCATCGGTCTGGATCCGGAGATCTCGAGAGGGATAAGGGCACTCGTCAGAAGACTCGCGGACAACGGGACCACGATAATACTCACGACACATTACATGTTCGAGGCCGAGGAACTGTGCGACAGAATGGTCATCCTCTCCAAAGGCAGGATCGTCGGATATGGAACCGCCCCTGAACTCAAGAACAGCGTTTCGGACGCCGAGATGATCCGTGTGGTCACAGGCAAGGACCCTTATCAGATCGTGTCTTCTGTGGAACATATGGATGGTGTGATAGGGGTCAGAACGGAGATGGTCGCAGGAAGGTACGAGACCAGCATACATACCGAGAAGGGAAAGGACGTACTCAACAATGTTGAGGAGAAGTTCAGGGATACCGACATCAGATCGATCGGGTACGATGAACCCACGCTCGAAGACACGTATCTGCATCTCACCGGCGGTGAATAGATGAATTTTCAGGCGGTCCGGGCGTCCTTTCGTCAACAGGCGACGCAGTTCGTTTCCGATCCGCAATGGATCATCCCCAGCATAATCTCCCCCTTCCTGTTCACCGTCGTCATACTTATGATCTATCAGGATGTCACCGGCCCTGTTGTGCTCCAGGCCGTCCTCGGCGGTGGCGTATTGGGGATGTGGGCGAACACCCTGTTCGCATCCAGTTTCACCATCTCCTACGACAGGGTGAACGGAACGTTGGAATCTCTGCTTTCTTCGCCGACACATCTCATAGACATAATCGTAGGAAGATCGATCTGGAATGCGTTCATAGGACTCGTGAACGCACTGCTGGTTTTCGTTATCGCGGAATTGGTGTTCCGAACCGGTGTAGCCATGGTCAATCCGCTACTGTTCTTCGGGACCCTGATCCTGACTTTGCTGTCCCTGGCATCGATCGGCCTCATCTTCTCCGCTGCATTCGTGTTCTCGAGGAGAAGTTACGTTCTCACGAGCATCGCGGAATATCCGATATACGTGCTGTGCGGTGCGATGATCCCCATAACAGCACTTCCGCGGTGGTCACAGTACATCTCATACGCCTTGGCACCGTCATGGGGGATAGATGCGATGAAACTGGCTTCTGTGGAAGGGTACACAAGCATGACAGGCATGAATGTCTGGATCGATATGGTGATCATGATTGCAATATCCATCCTATATTTCATGATCGCAAGAAGCTTGCTCGCGACAGTAGAGAGAAACATCCGTGAAACGGGTTCCGCTATAAGGTATTGACATGACCGCGAAGATAACGTTCGGACAGACGGTGATCTCCTCCATGATCAATTCCGTGAGGAACAAGTTCTCCATGATACCGGTCTGGCTATGGCTGCTTCAGATAGTTCTTACATCCTTCTTCTCCATGCTGTTCTTCGCCCTGATGGTAGATAGCATAGACTCCAGTGTGACCGTGGAGTATGTCGTAATCGGTAACGCGGTGCAGTCTGTCGCTATGACGACCCTATACTCGGTGTCTGAGATCCCAGGGACAGAGAAACACGTCGGCACTCTGCCGACGTTGATGTCGACACCATCGAGTCTTTTCAGCATATTCTTCGGAATGGCGATATTCAACGTACTGTCGGGATTCCTTGCCGTCGGTGTGTCACTGTGCTATGCCACACTGATATTCGGAGTGAGCTTCGCCTCTGCGAATTATCCGTCGATCGTCGTGGTCATCATCCTCACCGTACTGTCCCTGGCAGGAATGGGTATGGCGATCGGTGGCATAGGTCTACGTCTCAGAACGTCCGCCATAATAGCGAATGTGTTCTCGTACTTGGGACTGGTGCTTTGCGGTGTGAACTTCCCCCTGTCTTATCTTCCGGAATGGTTGCGAACGGTCTCGTATTGTTTGCCGCTGACATACGCGGTGGACGCCACAAGGGGCGCCGTTGACGGAAGTACCATCTCCGCGCTCTGGGAACCAATATCCATGATGGCCGTGCTCGGATTGCTCTATGCCGTCCTCTCGGTGATCCTCTTCTCGTTCTTCGAGAAAAGCGCGAAACGTTCTGGCTCCTATGATATGTTCTGAACGGATACTTTTTATCAGAAACCACCGATTCAATGGCCATGAGCATCCTTTCAGACAAAGACATCATGGAGAGCCTTATGACCGGCCTTCTCGGGATATCGGACTTCGATGAGAAAGGCCTGACACCCAACGGTTACGACCTTCGCATCGCAGAGATATCCGTGAGGAGCAGCGACATCGTCCACAGGGAAGGGGTCGTGACCGTGCCTCCGAGGACGGTTTTCTATGTCTCCACGGTCGAAAGGATAAAGATGACCGACGATGTCTGCGCCCAGCTCTGGCTGAGGACATCGTGGATCAGAAAAGGGGTCATGGCATCATTCGGGAATATCGACGCGGGTTTCGAGGGAACACTCACCTTAGGAGCCTTCAATGCCACGGATGATCCTATAGAGATACCCATAAACGAAAGGTTCTGCCAGATAGTTTTCGAAACGCTTACCTCATGCAGCGATAAGAGCTATTCGAAAAGGAGTGGAAACTATCAGGGACAGACGGGGATCACGCTCGATAGCTTGAAGAAATGATCATCCTCTGATGATATCCAGGACATAGACGCTCGCAGAGGGGGAATATGTCTTCAACTCTCTCTTCTCGGACAGGATACATTCCAATCCCCTCGACCTCATGTCCAGTATCATGCTGTCACACTCATCATCAGAGGTCTCGCGTTCCATGATCCTGTGCATGTGCACCATCCCTCCCTTTCTCGTCCTTCCGAGAGCATCCGGAAGGTACTGCTCTGCCATCTGCGGCAGATTCATTATTACACGATCTGCATCGGGAAGCTTCCGTATTTCATCTCTGGCATCCCCTTCTATCGGAACGATGTTCTTCACATGATTCATTGCGATATTGCGTTTCATGTACTCGACCGCCTCGTGATTGAGATCTATGGCATAGACCGCCTTCGGATTCGCGTACCTGCATATCACCAACGGGAATGGCGCAACGCCCGCGAACATATCAATGATCACTTCGTCGTCCTTCACCAAAGATGCGACCCTCTCCCTTTCCGTTGCCAATCTGGGATTGAAATACACCTTCGCAGGGTCAGTCAGCATCGTCACCCCTGACTCCCTGTGCATAGTTTCCGTAGGCCCTTCCCCTGCGATCAATTCGAGATCGCGGATCCTCATCTCCCCTTTGACACCCGAATCCAACAATACGGCCCTGGTATTGACGGAGACCCTCATCAACGCCTCTCCGATCTCGTTTTTGAACGGCAGGAGTTCGTCGACGAGTTTGATTATGGTTATATCGCCGATGTTATCGTATGAATTGGGAAGGATCGTACGCAATCTCTCCGGCAGAAAAGCACGATAATCCGTCTCTTTACGTTCTATGACCTCCAGGTCGACATCTTCCACAGGATAGTCACCGAACGATTCGGCGAGGATGGGTATCATGAGGAAATCATCCTTCGCCTGTATCCTAACATCACGATTCAGGACGTTTTCCCTCTTCAGTCTCATCCTTACAGAATTGCCGTCCTCCTTGGGGACACGGATACATCGTACCATACTACCGGATTGCCTGAATCGCTATTAAATTGAATCCATGCGGACGGAACGGATATTTTTTTAAAGGAACTCCTGCTATTGCGTCCACGATGACATCTGAACTCATCTTTGTCGGCCTCGGACTGAGCGGTGTGGACGGAATGACCGTCAGAGCATTGGAAGCGCTCAGATCATGCGATAGGATCTATGCAGAATTCTACACATCCACACTCATAGGAACGAACGTCGGTGATCTGGAGAAACAGATCGGTAAACAGATCAATGTGCTTCACAGGGCACAGGTCGAGGAAGGGGAGGATATAATCAACGACGCGAGGACCATGAGGGTCGGTTTCATCACGGCTGGCGACACGATGGCCGCTACGACACATGTCGATCTCAGGATCCAGGCAAAAGAGGAGGGGATCCCGGTACGTCTGTTCCATGGAATATCCATATTCTCGGCCTGCCCCACATCCACAGGACTTCAGCCTTACAAGTTCGGCCGGACCGTAACGCTCCCGTTCATCGAGGACGAGTATCAGCCGCAATCACCGTACGACAACATCCTCGACAACAAACGAAGAGGTCTCCACACGCTGATCCTTCTGGACATCCATGCCGACGAACAGAGATATATGACCGCCAATCAGGCGATAGAATGGCTGATGGAAGGCGAGAAAAAATGGAAGATGGGACTCATCGAGGACGATACATTGCTTTGTGTTGCGTCACAGATAGGTTCGACCGAGGAAAGGATCACCGCAGGATATCCGAGAGATCTTCTGAAGAAGGACCTCGGAAAACCGCTTTTCTCCCTCATCCTTCCCGGAAACCTGCACTTCATGGAGGCATACTCCTTAGTGTACTTTGCCGATGCCCCCCGTGAGATCATAAAGGACGAATGATCACCACACCTCGTCCAGATCTATTCCCTTTCTTACATTTTTGACGATAAGATCTATCTTTTCCGTGTCACGCGGATCGATGCGCGCTATCAGGTGCTCGACCAACTCTGCAGCCGACAGCGTATCCTCCTCCGTCATTATTATCGGAACACCGAGCTCGTCGGCACGCGATGTCACCATCCTCGAAGGTACGATACCGCCCGTGACGATGATGCACGATGTACTCGTAGATAACGCCGCCAACTGGATCTCCGTCCTGTCTCCGCCCGTGATCACCGCCTTCGCCTTGGAACGCCTCATATACCTTATCGCGACCTGCGGCGACATCGCACCGACGATCACATCCTCGACCACGTTGTCCATCCCCGATGCGCCGGCTATCACCTCCGATCGGATATTCTCGGTGATCTCAAAGACATGGAACGTCCTCAGCTCCGGAATGTTCGGTATCTCCCCGATGACATTGATCCCCCTCCCGATAAGGAAATCCTTCTCCTTACTGCCTTCGCATCTGTTGAGCACTACGCCCTTCATCTCCAGCCCTTTCTGCTCGCAGATCTCTCTGAACATGAATATCGAATCTATGGACTGGTGGGAAGTGGATGATACCAGGACGATCGGCGCCTTCAGTTCTTTGGCGATATCGAAATGGGAGATGTCGTGTGAACATCCGTTGGCGAAATCCCTGCTTCCTTCTATCACCATGAAATCCCTGTCGCGACAGACATCATTGTAGCCCCTGACGACATCCTCCATCGATATGGGTTCGAATATGTCGTACACGAAGGGAGAGAGTTTCTCCCTGTCCGCAAGATTAAGGACCTTTGCCATCAGAACGGCATCCTGATCCAAGGGATGCCCGTCCCTTGTCACCAGGCTCTCGCGGAACGGTTTGTAGAAACCCGCCTTCCCGGGGTAATTCAGGGCCAAACCCAGGGACAGAACGGATTTGCCCGACCTACTCCCAACCGATACCAAATACACATTCCTCATTTTATCCACCTCAATGTCGTCAACGCATCTACTGCCCAACTTCCCTCGTTCTTCTTCCCTACCATAACTGGATTGATTTCAAGTTCATATATCTCTTCGTTCTCCATGGCGATCTTTATCAATCTTAGGATCACGTTCCTCAGTGATTCGATGTCCGCGGGGGGTTTTCCTCTGGCGCCAGAAAGCATACGGTATGCCTTCGTCGACGTCATCATGTCGCGTAGATCCTCCTCGCTCATCGGTAACAGCGCCTGGGAGATCTCGCCTATGATCTCTACATAAATGCCGCCCAATCCGAAAGAGATCACGGGACCGAACTGCTTGTCCCTGACCATGGACAGGATCACCTCCTGACCCGCCGCCATCTTCTGGATCGTGACACCGTCTATCTTTGCGTTCGGAACGGCAATCTTGCATCTCGTCATTATGCTTTCGTAGGCATCCTTCACACCTTTCGCATCCCTGACCCCGACTATTACACCGCCGACATCCGTTTTGTGCTGTATATCCGCTGATATGACCTTCATGACGACCGGATATCCGATCTTCTCCGCTGCCTCCACCGCTTCAGTCGATATCGTTGCCGTCATCTCTTCTGGCACAGGGATCCCGTACGCGGAGAGTATCCTTTTCCCCTCCTCTTCTGAAAGCGAGACTCTGCCTTCTGATCTTGCGATCTCCCCGATCTGCAGAACGACGTCCCGTCCGGAATCAGTGGGCAATCTCAACGGCGTCCTGCTGTTTCCGGAATTCACTCCATATGCTCTCAGGAATCCGAGTGCGCCGACCGCCCTCTCCGGACTGGAGAACGTCGGTATGCCTTTACTCCTGAGAACAGACGCCGCCCTTTCGCAGACGGCACCGCCTGCAAAGGATACAACGATCGGCACCCCGACCGACCCCTTTATGTCGATCAGGGTGTCAGCCACGGAATCCAGGTCGATGGTATCAAGCGGCGATGAGAGAACGACGATCCCGCCGACCCTCGGATCTTCTGAAGCTATCCTGATCGCTTTTCCGAAGTAATCGCTCTTCGCGTCTCCCCTGAGGTCTATGGGGTTCGCCACAGATGCCGCTGTGGGAATCTCATCCCTTATGCGTTCTATGGTCCCCCTGGAAAGTTCAGCCACGCTGATATATCTATTACTGGCACACGCGTCTGCGGCCATGACCCCGAGACCGCCGGCATTTGATACGATTACTATGCCGTCGTTTTTCATCTCGTCGCAGAGTGAGAAAACCGACAACGCATCGAAAAATTCGTCCAGATCATTGACCCGTACGATGTTCAGTTTCCTGAACAATATGTCATAGACCGAATCGACACCTGCCAATGCTCCGGTGTGCGACGATGCGGCTTTGGAACCAGCACTGGTCCTGCCGGCCTTCAGGATCACCATCGGTTTCTTCCCCTTCAATGCCTCGGCCGACCTTACGAACGCGCTTCCGTTCGAGATGCTCTCCGAGTACAATCCGATGACCTTCGTTGCGGTATCGTCCTTCAGGTAGGCCAATAATTCGGATTCTGTGACATCCATCTTATTTCCCAATGACACGAATTTGGAGATCCCGATATTGGATTGCAACGACCAATCGAGCATTGTCGCCCCTACGGCCCCGGACTGCGATATGAGCGCCATATTCCCCCTTATCGGAAACAACGACGAGAAAGTGGTGTTCAAATTTTCAGATGTATCCATGATACCGAAACAATTCGGACCTATCACCCGCATGCCATATTTTTTCGCAGTCTCCAGGATACTGTTCTCCATCTCACGGCCCTGCGTGCCCTCTTCCTTGAAACCAGCAGTGATTATTATGACGTTCCTCGTGCCCTTCTTTCCCAGTTTATCGATCTCGCCGAGCACAAATTGGGGTTTCAACGATATGACGGCCAGATCCACCCCTTTCTTGATCAGGTCCACTGAAGTGTAGGCCTGCAGACCCTGTATCGTTCCCCCTTTTATGTTGACGGGATACACATCACCGCTGTAACCGGAGGATATCAGGTTCCTGAGGATCATACCGCCCACCTTCGACGCGTCGGCGGATGCGCCTATGACCGCGACGGAATACGGATGGAAAAACCCCTTCATCGTCCACGTATCCCGCTATGGCATGATATAATCTTGTGTCGGCACAAACAGTTTTATATGGAGTAAGACACAGTGTACGTTGCCTGACCGACACATGGATGCGATCTATGAACATCCTCGGTACGGTTCGGCGCACAGAGGTCCTATCCCTTAATTGGGACCTTGCGGTAGCTGCGATGAGTCATCGCGTGCCGTGACCGGAAGCCAACGTAGGATCCGATACATACCCCCGGCGGGGTCAGTGCTTCGAGGCCGCCGTCATCGGCGGACGATGAAAAAGCGTGTTATCGCCGGGGGACACTTAT
>Ga0172378_10003815_pt1 | contig 14172 bp, 14 predicted proteins | sample GrowelOW332metaG_FD_119755 | JGI IMG/M metagenome (GOLD analysis project Ga0172378, IMG submission 119755) | Groundwater microbial communities from an aquifer near a municipal landfill in Southern Ontario, Canada - Pumphouse #3_1 metaG | ecosystem: Environmental > Aquatic > Deep subsurface >... | reverse complement strand
TTTATCTCTTCCTACCTCTTTATGGGATGAAGAAAGAAGTGCTGCTATGCGATTTATCGCTAGATCATATAAAGCAAAAGAAGATTTTTACAATGCAAAAAATTGGCTCCATAAAGCCATTGCCGAAACACCGAACCTTAGGGAACCATATATTGATTTAGCAATAATTGCTCATTTAGAAAAAGATTGGGTTAGTATGTATTATTATTCCTCTTTTGCCTTGAGAATTAAAGAAAAACACTTAGGTTATGTAAACGAAATTTATGCTTGGAATTTTAATCCCTATGATTTAGTTGCTATAAGTGCTTACTGGTTAGGCCTAAAAAATATTGCTATAGAAAATTCCGAAATAGCGATGAAGCTCTCACCGGATAATTCACGATTAATTAATAACCATAAATATTATGTTGATATAAATAATTATCCAAAACCTTTACTAAATTAAATTATTTATCTTCTTTTATAAATAAAAAGCATTATCTTAAGTTAAGATAATGCTTTTTTTTATTATAATGTATTATATTTTGATTACATTAAATCAATTTTACTCATATCTATTTTGCCATCAGTAAGATATTTTTCTTCTGCGTGAACACATTCTACTTTTCCAATAAACATTTCGTGCGAACCTGTCATAATAGAATCGACTACCGTACATTCTATAGCAACTGGGCATTCTTCAATAATTGATGCATTTACCAATTTTGCATCGATTAGTTTTGCTCCTAATTTTTGCAATTTGTCTCCATCTTTCCCGCTTTGTTTGCCACAAACATCATATAATTCTTTTTGTGATTTTAACACCAAATGAACAACAAAACAACCATTTTCCTTAACCATATGATAACTATAACGAGTTGGAACAATTCCTATCATTACCATAGGTGGCGCATAAGAACAATTGCCACAATATCCTACAACTAATGCATTGTTGTTACCCTTATTATCTCTTACCGTAACAATAACTTTAGGCATTGGGTTTAGACTACCCTTTTTTTCAATTTCTACTTTCATCTATTTTACCTCTTTTTTATTTTATAATTAAATAATAACATATTTCTAGTAATTATTCAATATGCTATAAACAAAAAAGCACTATAATTATATAATGCTTTTTTGCTTATATTTGATTCTTAATGATTTTTAGAAGCTATATACATAAGTAAAGGTTTTTCCTACACTTCCATAATTAGCATCATAATAACATACATTATATGCGACTCCATCCATTCCTTGAATTAAACCATAAACTTTAGCAAATAATGGATTATGATATTTATAGCTATGTCCGTCATCAATTAAATAAAAATATGCATAATGGTCTTGTTTAAATATCCACCAACCAGATTGATAATGAAAAACTTCAAATCCATAAAGACCCATTGCATGATTATGATAACAAGGACTATTTTGTACAGATAAAACTCCTGCTCTATGATTATTTATACTTCCTACTATTGCATTATGGGCGCTTGATTGCCTCATATCAATAGAATGTCCGTATTTAGCTGCTACAGTTTCTACTAAACCGGGAATTTCACTAGACTTCATTCCCACATCGGGCAAATATCCTCTTGCTATTCCTTCTTCTCGAACGTCTAAATATAACTTTCTACGATAAATTGAAAAAGTATCATCAAGAAACCAACCATCATATGTATTTGTACCATATTTCGGATATAATGAATCATTATAAATACTACTTGATATATTTACATAATTAGTATCCAAATTTGAAAACTGCGATTTTCTCTTCCAATCAAACATCATTGAATAAGCTGCATTCAACGCACAATTTCCTTCAGTATAACTTTTATTCCCAATTTTATGTGTATATAATGATGTGTCAAATTGATATTTCCAATCATATTCAGGAATGATTTGTATTGATTGTAAACTATACTGTGAATACTTTTCTGCAACATAAGCATTTATATCGTATATTTTACCATCTTCTGAATTTTCGACTTGTCCATCAACAGTCATACAACATTCTTCTTCAAAATCCGAACCATTACATAATTCTTCATCTGCGCATCTTATAGAATCGTCATAACAATCAGCAATACAAGGTTGTAAACATCCATTATCTTCATCATAATACAAAAATTTATCTAATGTATTATAGTATGTAAGTTCCACATCCTTCAAATATTCCAAATCCCCTTTGGTTTGGAATTCATGCAAATTATTTTCTCCATCAATAATTAGATAACCGTTATTATCATTAAAATCTAAATAAGTTGCATATTTTTCTTCAAAAGTAAGATAAACTGATACTTCATTTTCTACAAAAGTAGCAGTAGCTAACTCACTTTCCTCGGTAATAGTTTCATTATATTTTTCTACTACCATTGCTAGATTTTCTTTAATATAATCAGCTTTTTCCTCACTCTGTTTAACAGTAGGATCATTATCGTCAAAATCAATCAAACTATTAATTTTTACGACAGTATTTTCCTTTGCTTCGTTCACTATTTCCACTTTTTGCATAGGCAATAATACCAGCATTGCCATCATCACTAAAAATAGCATTAAATAGACTGTTTTGTTTAAGATTTTCATAATTGTCCTCCTTTAAAATTTTTTTATATATACTAAAATAAATTTTAGATATATTCTATTTCACTAAATTTGATTACATAATTTCTATAATGCGGTATGTAATAATTAGTAAATAAACTTATTACTTTATTTTTTTCGTTCATATCTTCACTAAAATTATCTATTATCAGGTTGCTAATTTCATAAACTAAATAAATTCTGCCGTCCATTTCTCCTGTTTCTTCACTACCAAATCGCAACTCTGCCTCGCTTAATTTTTTTGAATAATTTTTGTTAATATATGTTTTGTTTTCTATAGTTCCTGTATAAATATAAAAAGAATCATCGTATATATATTTATTCGAATGATGAACATATCCACTAATAATTAAGAATCCGCCATTATCAAATAATATTTCCTTCTCATCTATAGTTATAGAAGTAAAGCATTGCACCTTATCAAAATATAAATAATCCCCGCTATCTTTATCTATACAGCACTCTCCTAAATTACTAACATAATAATAGTCCGCTTGCTTGTCACCTTCTATTGATTTTTGATTACATCCCGTTAAAAAACAATTTAACGTCATCCCTATAAAAATAAAAATACAAATTTTTTGAATCCTCACATAAGCCATTAATATCCTCCTAATAAATACATTCTAGCACCTATAAAATAATTTGTTTGATTTTTAACAAAACTAGTTATTTTGTGACAAAATACCTCTTTTTGAACATATTTTACCCAAATAAAAAAGCACTACCTACTTTATAGGTAATGCTTTTTCGTTATATTTAAAATTTAATTTAACTAAATTTGTTTTGTTTTTTTGTTACTTTGCTTTGCCTTTCCTTGCAATTCTTGTACACTTTCAGTAGCATTCTTATAATTTTTACTACTTTCCATTCCGTTGCCTGGTTTATATCTCTTCATTCCTTGTTTAGCCATTTTATTTACCTCCTTTCTATTAATTATATAAACATTGTTTTAGGTATCCTAATTCACTTGTTTGATATCCTAAAATAATTCTTTTCCTATATTTCATAACCTTAATCTTTACATATTCTCTTGGTCTTTTATTGATATAATATTTTTTTTCAACTATACATTCAGGTCTTTTTTCTTTAGCAATGGCAAAATGCTTTCCCCTTTTTTTCCATATATCTAGAATTTTTTAATTTGTGCTTTTCGATAGAATCTTTATAACTGTATGCCATAATATTCTTCAAACTTAGTATTATATAATCACACAATATTATTCTAAAAAATAATTTGAATGAAATTTTATTTCTTAATATTTGTATGTATTTTTTTCTTTGTTTTGCCAATAATAAGGAATATAAATTAAAGGAGAAGTAAATAAAAAAATTATTATATGTATCAGTAAATTCAAAACCAGAACAACTTTCCGCTAGCAAAACAGTAGCAAGGGCATTTATAAACAAATATTTAGAAAAAAATAAAAATTACCAATTAGAAGAATTAGACCTATATACTAGTCATATACCGAGATTAAAATACCAATATTTTGATGGTAGAAATGCTATGATTAAAAAAGACGCTATAGCAAATTTAAGTCCAAAGCAACAAGAAGAAGCTCACAAAATCGGGGAACTTACCGACCAGTTTGTCGCTGCGGATATGATAGTTTTTGCTGCTCCAATGTGGAGTTTATCATTCCCTGCACCATTAAAAGAATACCTTGATTGTATCGTAATGGACGGTAAAACTATAAGTTTAAGCAAGAACAAAGTCGACGGACTTCTAGATGATAAACCTAGGAAAGTAGTCTATGTACAATCTTCCGGTGCTGAACTTAATCCACTAACAAAAATGATATTAAATAGAGGCGTAAATTATGTAAAAGACCTAATGCATTTGATGGGAATTAAGAAATTTGATGATATTTTAGTAGATGGAACTGGTTATACTGAATTAGAAAAAAATATAGCTGTAGAAAAAGCTATAAGCAAAATTGATATGAAGATAGAATTTATGGAAAAATTAGAAAAAATAGGGGTATAATTACTACCCCTATTTCTTTCTCCCCTATCTATAAATAATTATCTTAAAAATAAATTTGGGATGATTAATATCTTTCTATAATATATTATTTATTATCTTTGCACTCTTCCACTGCCATCGCCGTTTGCTAATTTTTCGATTTCTTCAACGGTTGCTATATTAAAGTCGCCTTCTACGCTATGCTTTAATGCAGATGCAGCAATAGCAAATTCTATAGCTTCTTGTGAACTTTTGCCATTAGTCAAACTATGTATTAGTCCTGCTCCAAAGCTATCTCCACCACCAACCCTATCTACTATATTAAGTGTATATTTCTTGCTAGAATAAACTTTGCCACTATCAACTAGTATTCCCGACCAATTGTTTATTGATGCCGATATACTTTCACGCAAAGTAAATGCGACAATTTTTATTCCAAATTTCTTAGCTAATGTTTTAGCAACATCACCATAATCTTCTTTAGATAATTCGCCACTTGTTATATCACTTTTGCCCGCTACTATCCCAAAAACATCTTTACAATCTTCTTCATTACTGATAAGCACATCAACATATTGCATAAGATTTGACATCACTATATTTGCCTTTTCTCTAGTCCACAACTTATTACGATAATTCAAATCACAAGATACAGTTATGTTCTTTTCTTTTGCTTTTATAAGTAATAATTTTGTAAAATTTGCTACTTCATCAGATAATGCTGGAGTAATTCCAGTAAAATGTAACCACTCGGTCGTTTTAAGCAAATTATCAAAATCAACTTCATCTTCATTTATGCTATTAATTGCAGAATTTTTCCTATCATAAATTACTTTGCTCGCTCTCTGACTTGCACCTTTTTCGCAAAAATAAATACCCATTCTTTCGCCACCACGAACAATATAATCAGTATTTACTCCCCAATAACGCAATTGATTAGAACTAGCTTTTCCAAGTTCATTATTAGGTAATTTAGTTAAAAAAGCCGCATCATCGCCCATTTGTGCTAGTGAAACAGCAACATTTGCTTCTCCGCCACCAAAAGTCATTTCCAAACCATTAGCTTGCAACAATCTTTTATATCCATACGGTTGCAAACGCATCATAATTTCTCCAAATGTAAGTATCTTTGACATAACTTCCTAATTCTCCTTTATCTCTTTTATTCTCGCAACCCATTTTTTAGCATCACAAGCTACTCCATCAAAATCGTTTGTTTTTGCCTTAGCCGTAAGGTTTGAGCCCGCTCCAACGGCTATTGCACCCGCAGAAAACCATTCAGATAAGTTTTCATAACTTACTCCACCTGTTGGCATAATTTCTATATTTAGATAAGGACCTTTAAGTGCCTTAAGCCCTGAAGGTTGTGCAATATTGCCCGGAAATAATTTAAGTACATTTGCCCCACCTTCCATAGCAAGAGCAGCTTCTGTAGGGGTAAGTATACCTGGAGTATAAGCTACATCAATACTTTCTAAATACTCTTGTAACTTTATATTTAGATTTGGACTAACAATATAACTAGCACCATTAGCTAAAGCAAGTTTAGCTGTTTGTACATTCATAACAGTACCTGCACCTAGGACTAAATCAGTACCCTTATATTTATCCGCTATTTTCGCTAATAACTTTTCTGCGTTAGGTACGGTAAAAGTAACTTCCATTAATTTTATTCCACCTTTATAACAAGCCTCCACAGTTTGAAATGCTTGCTCTAAAGAATTGCCCCTAACGACAACCACTAGACTTTCTTTTTCTAATATTTTTTTAAATTCTTGTTTATTCATAATACTTTTTATTTTTTATACTCCTAAATAATTTTTTATATTGTAATAGCTTATGTTTTTCATCAAAACAACCGCATTGCTATAATCGTATTCACCTTTTTCCACCAAACTGCCTATTTCATTTGCTAGTATTCTACGGAAAAAATCGTGCCTTACATAACTAGTAAAGCTTCTACTATCGGTAAGCATACCTAAATGGACGCCTAATACCGCATATTCCATAACTGTCTTGATATGTTGCCTTGTACCCTCTAAAGTGTCATTAAACCACCATGCAGTGCCTATCCTTACATTTGGGAAAGCCCCGCTAATTGTACAAATAAGTTTTTCAGCATTAGGATTTAGCGTATACAAAATAACTTTTGGCAAATTTCCGTTTTTATTAAGATAATCGAATAAATTTGTAAGGTTTTTAGCAATTATTACATCTCCAAATACATCAAAACCACTATCTACACCAATTTTATTTGCCATAATGCTGTTTATATTTCGCAACGCACTAAAATGCCATTGCATAACCACATTTCTTTTTTTGCACATTCTTGCCATTTCTGTTAGCATAAAGCCAACAAACTTTTCTTTTTGACTATCCGATAACCCATTATTTCTATTATTAAAGATTTCTCTTGCTTCTTTTATTTCACAAAACTCAGGAATTGCGCCTAATCCGTGGTCGCTTATTTTACACCCTTTTGTTATAAAGTAGTCAAATCTTATTTCTAACGCCCTAATTAAATCATCTACACTATTTATTTCTATACCCGATACGATAGACAATTTTTTATAGTAATCATCAACTAGAGAAAATGCCTTATCTGGTCTAAAGGTCGGGGTTACTATAGTTTTGGCAATAACTCCGTGATATTCTAAATTATCAATTGGGTCATCAGTAGTTGCTACAAATTCTACATTGAATTGATTAAGAATAGTAGAAACGTTAATGTCTTTTAATTTTTCGTTGCATTTATTCCAAATTTCATCTGCACTTTTACTATCTAACGGTTTATTTATTCCAAAAATTTGTTTTAATTCAAAATTTGCCCAATAATAAACTGCATTACCTACTATCATTGGCATAATTCTTGCTAATTCCATAAATTTTTCATAAAAAGTTGCATCGCCTGTTATGTATTTTTCATCAACACCACAAATTCGCATTACACGCCATTTATAATGGTCACCCTCAAGCCATAACTGCCCAATATTTTCAAAACTTATATTTTCGCTTAATTGTTTTGGACTTAAATGACAATGATAATCAATAATAGGTAAATTCTTTACTTCTTTATAAAGTTTTACAGCAGTCGTATTCCCTAAAATAACCTCATCCCCAAAAAATTTATTCATAAATTACTCCTTAATTTTTAATATATAACTTAATATATTGTTTTTAGATATTTCAAACTTTTTTCCATATTACTAAATGGTTTTAATGATATATCAAGTTCTACTACTGCATTTTTTATATTTGCTTTTTCCGCACAAGCCAGAATTGACTTAAAATCCAAAATCCCATCGCCGATTGGCTTAAATATTGGGATAATTGTTTTTTTATAGTCTTTTAGATGCAATGTATTTACTCTATTAGCTAATTTTTCAATATAAAAATTAGGTTCAAACCCGCCTACCTTAATCCAAAAAGTATCGGGTATAAACTGAACTTTCGTTTCCGTATTATCTATCAAATAATCATACATTAATTCCCCGCCTACTTCCTTAAACTCAAACCAATGATTGTGATAAGCAATTGTCATATCATATTTTGACAACTTTTCAGCAGTTGCGTTAAGTAATTCAACAAACTTCTTTAGGTCATCAAGCTTGCCTGTACGATAACATTTTGGCATCATTCCTATACCTATGTTTTTACAACCAAAATCTAAATGTTCATTAGCTAAATTATCTAAATCATTTTTTATCCTTTCTATAGGCGAGTGAGTTATGCAAATAGGCAAATTATATTCTTTGGAAATTTCATTTAATTTTTTGCTATCCATTTTGCACATTCCCGATACTTGCACTACTTCTGCACCCATTTTTTGCACTTTATCAAAAACATAAGGTACATCTTCTGGCTTTTTTAGATATTTTCTTAATGAATATAATTGCGCTCCAATTTTAATTTGTCCCAATTTTTACCTTCTTCTATTTTTTTGCTAAAGCTTTTTCTTGTTCTTTCTTCTTTTCTAATTCGGCAATATACAAGTCTTCATCTAAAGGTATACTTATTTCTTTATTTAACCAACTTGATAAATGTATTGCATTAGAAAATGTAAGTCCTATTATTCCTTCAGCACCCGGTGCCATAAATTTATCAGTCTTGCCAAGCATAACATCGGTATAATTTTTTATAATTCCAATATGTTGTGGTGGTTGACTAAATAAATTTTTAAGGGTTTGTCCTATAAAACTTGTTTTATATTTTTTAGTTTTTGGCTTGCCCATAAATACTTTATTGGTTTTACTGAATTCAGGTTCTTTTATTTCATTTTTGGTAAATACTAATTTGCCATTTTCAATAACAATTTTCCCGCCTGTTCCTGTGATTTCCAATCTATTTGTACCAGGAGCATCGTGAGTTGATGTAATAAAAACACCCGTTGCGCCATTTGCAAATTTGCAATATGTAGTAACATCATTTTCTACATTTATATCACGACCTATTGTATCACTAGTTGCCATAACAGAGGTTGGAAGACCTGCAAGCCAAGTGAACAAATCTAATTGATGAGGGCATTGATTTATTAGCACTCCGCCACCTTCGCCCCACCAAGTGCCTCTCCAGCCACCTTGAGCATAATAAGCAGCAGGACGATACCAATTAGTAATAATCCAAACTATTCTTGTAAGTTCGCCCAATTCTCCACTGGTAATTATTTCTTTAGCTTTAATATATAAAGGGTTTGTTCTTTGATTAAACATCATTCCAAACATTTTATCGGAATGCTCGCTAGCTACTTCGTTCATTTTTTGAACTTGCTTAGTATACACACCAGCAGGTTTATCACAAAGCACATTAAGTCCAGCCTTAAACGCATCAATTGCTATTTCTGCGTGAAAATAATGTGGCGTTTCTACCATAACAACATCAATTAGTCCACTTTCAAACATTTTATGGTAGTCATCGAATATTTCTACACCTTTCAAATTCTTCTTTGCCCATTCTCTTCTTTCTTCCGAAATGTCACAAACTGCAGCTAATTTAGAGCCTTTTACCATAAAATTTAATTTTGTTAGTATTTTTGTATAAAAACTACCTTGTTTTCCGATACCTACTATTCCATATCTTACTTTATCCATTATTTATTACCTGCCTTTTTTAATATTTCTTGTAAATTATTAAACTGCCATAAGTAAATTTGCTTCCTTGATACTCTTTGGACTGCCTTAACTCCCATAGTTTTGTCTATAAAACGATAAACTTTTATACTATGTGGCAATGATAACGACAAAAGCGGACAAATATAAAAAGGAATCTTTAATGCTGCATAAAAACCAGTATGTGGCTCTAATGTAAGGAATCCATCATAATTGGTGCTTACTAAATCATTAATTATTTCTTGAATATGTCCTTGTCCAATTCCTAATGGCACTTCTCTACTATCTATACAATCTTTCATATGATAATAAACAGTTTTATCCTTAACCATTTTATATGCTTCAAAAGGGTCTGTATTGCATTGGATATAGTTTGACGCATCATAACATAATTGGAATACAGGACTATTTATAGCATCATAAAGTTTAAGCACTCTTTGTGGAATATCGGCATAAATATGCTTTTCATTTTCGTGAAGCAAAACTACTCCGCTTCCTTCAGCTAACTTTACAAAACCTTGCATTTTCTTAACTACTTCATCAAAATAACTATCATAATCGCCTTTTTCATCAACAAAAAATGAAAAAATTCTTATGTACTTACACTCCATTGCTTGTGCAATTTTGATAAGTTGTTCCAAATTTTTTAATTGTCCTTTGTACGCCTCATCATCATATAATTTTATTTTACCTATCCCCGAACCGATACTAGAAAATTTTATTTTATTTGCATCAAGTCTAGGCTTAATATCTTTCATAAAATCTTTATAAGAAATACCGGTAATATTCTTACCGTCAATAGTTCTTGGACACATATATTCTTGTCTTAATTCTTTAAGAATCACAATTTGTTCGTCCAATTTCCCACTTGCTTCATCTATAAAACCACTAATTTTTATCATCTTTTTTTCTCCTTCAAAACAATTTTTTCTTCTTCTATTTTACTTGTTAACATCTCTTGATAATCTTCATCATCAATAGGCAAACTTATTTCTTTTTTAGTCCAATTTGATAAATACATACCATTAATTATCTCTAATGCATTAATTCCATCAGCTATAGGTGATATTAGTGCTGTTTTGTTTTCTATCGCATCTACAAAATTACGCAATATATTAATTTGTTGCCCTAATATCATTCTAAGTAAAAATCTTAGTCTATATTTGTATGTTTTTGTCTTTCTTATAGAAAAACCATACCCAAATTTTGTAGTTGCATTTACTTCTAATTCATCTTTATTAAAACTATAAAATTTCATAACTCCGCTATCAATTACAATTCTTCCTTTAGTGCCTGAAATTTCTAAACGATTTGTACCACGCAATTCGTGCGTTGATGCAATAAATGAGCAAAATACCGAATTAGGCAACTCAAATTGTGCAATAACATCATTTTCCGTAGTAATTTTTCTATTTTTAGTAAACATTTTTGCATTTACCGCAATAGGCATACCAACAATCCATTGAACCAAATCAAGCTGATGAATACATTGATTTATAAGCGTTCCGCCTCCTTCGCCCCACCAACTAGCACGCCAATTACCTTGGTCATAATATGCTTGTGAACGGTACCAATTAGTGATTATATATTCTACTCTGTTTAATTCACCCAAAAACCCGCCATCTACTAATTTTTTTGCTCTTGCATATAACGGATTAGTACGCTGATTATACATAATTGCAGCGACAATTTCTATATGCTGATTACTTAATTCTATAAGTTCTTTTGCACTTTTTGTCGTTACTCCAACTGGTTTTTCCACTAAAATATGAACACCTTTTTCTACACAATATTTTGCAATTTCTACATGAAAATAATGCTCTGTAGCAATTACTACCGCATCTATTTTTTCTTTTTCTAACATTTCTTTATAATCCGTATAGGTTGCTACTTTGCCGTATTTTTTGCAAAAGTTATCTAAAACATCTTCTTTTATATCACATACTGCAGTAAGTACAGCATTTTTCACATGATGTTTTTTGATATTCCGTGCGTGCACGTGACCCATTCTACCAATACCAATTACTGCTACATTAACCATTTTTTATACTCCCGAATAAGCACTAAATCCGCCATCTATTGGCACTACTATTCCCGTTACAAAACCGCTTTTTTCATTATCTGTCAACCATTCCAACGTACCTAAAAGTTCTTCTGGTTCGCCAAATCTTCCCATAGGCGTATTGCTTAATATTTTGTTAGAACGAGCAGTTAGACTGCCATCTTCATTAAAAAGCAAAGCCTTGTTTTGGTTTGTCGCAAAAAAACCAGGGGCAATCGCATTTACTCTTATATCACTCTTAGCAAAATATACAGCTAGCCATTGTGTAAAATTGGATATTGCTGCTTTTGCCGCTGAATATGCAGGAATTTTTGTAAGTGGCGTAAAAGCATTCATTGATGAAATATTGATTATATTGCCTTTATTGCCGACCATATCCTCCGCAAACACTTGAGTTACTAAAAAAGTACCCATAAAATTAAGATTAAATACAAAATCTACACCGCTTTTGTCAAGTTCGAAAAAGCTTTTACTGTTCTCTTCCATTTCATTATGAAATTCTATACTTGTAGTTGCTTTCGCATTATTTCCGCCCGCACCATTTATTAATAAATCGCATTTGCCAAAATCTTTTGCAATTTCTTTTTTTACACTTAGCAAACTTTCTTTATCTAATACATTACAAGCATAACCTTTAGCTTGATAACCCTTTGCTGTCAATTTATCTTGCAATATATCAAGTGCTGCTTTATTTATGTCAAGCATAGCTACTTTATAACCATTTTTTGCATAATCTTCTGCAATTATGCTACAAAGCACTCCGCCTGCACCTGTTATTACTAATACTTTACTCATTTTTGCCTCCGTTTTTATTTATTGCCTCAATTAGACCACCAATATAACAAGCACCTAGTGCCCTATCGAATAGTCCATAACCATATCTTCCTTTTTCTCCCCAAATCATTCTTCCGTGATCTGGTCTTATATAACCATCAAAACCGTCGCTTATTAGTTTGGATAGTATTTTATACATATCAAAATCACCACAATTACTTGGGTGTGCGGTTTCGCAAAAATCAAATTCGTTTCTTCTTTTTATATTTCTTATATGTACAAAAGGAATTTTGCCTTTACAAACGCCAATAATTTCTAATAAATCATTAGTACTTGCTACTCCTAAAGAACCCGTACAAAGAGTTATACCGTTATACTTGCTATCTACAAGCTTTAAGAATCTTTCTATGTTTTCTTTATTTGTTATTATTCTAGGCAAACCAAAAATCGACCATGGTGGGTCATCTGGGTGAATTCCCATATATACATCACACTGCGCAGCTACAGGAATTATTTCTTCCAAAAAGTGCTTAATATTTTCCCACAACTTTTCTTCGTTTATATCCTTATATTGATTAAGTAATGCTTTTAATCCCTCTTTAGTATAACTGCTATCCCAACCAGGCAATGACAATTCTGAAGTTAGCGGATTAAGTGACAAAACTTCATTATGATTGTAGGCAAGCGAATTCGAGCCGTCTTCATTTTGATGCTCTAATTCACTACGCAACCAGTCAAAAACAGGCATAAAGTTATAACATATACATTTTACTCCATATTTTGCCAATCTTCTTATATTCTCTTTATAATTATCAATATATTTTTGTGCAGTAGGTAAGCCTAATTTTATATCTTCGTGTACAGGTACACTTTCAATAACCTCACATTCAAGACCATTTGCCTTACACATTTCGACCATATCTTTAATTTTTTCTTCTGGCCACACTTCACCTACTTTTATATCATAAATTGCCGAAACAACCCCACTAACTACTGGAATTTGCTTTATTTGTTGTAAAGAAATTCTGTCTTGTTTACCATACCACCTAAATGTTATTTTCATATAATTTACCTCTTCTTAAAATATTCTCCGTATTTGTCCATAAGTAATGGCAATTTTGCCACACAACTTCCTACATGATTGTTTATTATTTGGTCCAAATCCTCATAATTTTTTTCTGAAATAGCCTTAAGCATTTCTAAATGCTGAAAATAAATTAATTCATAATCCGTGTTATCGCTCATTTCTAATTTGCGAAATCTCATATAATGAGCTTCATTTGTACGAATTGTTTTCCACCACATTTCTTTATTTGCAAGTCCAAAAAGTGATTTATGAAAACTATTGTCTAATTTCCAAAATTCATCAGTGTTATGACTAATCACAGCTACTTTTTGCATTGCTATAATATCATCTAAAAATTGCCAATCCCTATTATCTTTTGCCGAAAATGCAAGTTGTTTTTGTACTTCTTTTTCAAGGACTATTCGCATATCAATCATCTGAATTACTGATTTTGAATCAATTAGTGACACACGGTTACCATACTTTGGCATAACCTCTACATAACCTTGCCAAGATAACTTCTTTATTATTTCTCTTAAAGGCGTACGAGAAATTTGGTATTGATTACTCAATTCCACTTCTTTCAAAAATTCGTTTGGTTTTATTTTCAAAC
>Ga0172378_10003814_pt1 | contig 14172 bp, 11 predicted proteins | sample GrowelOW332metaG_FD_119755 | JGI IMG/M metagenome (GOLD analysis project Ga0172378, IMG submission 119755) | Groundwater microbial communities from an aquifer near a municipal landfill in Southern Ontario, Canada - Pumphouse #3_1 metaG | ecosystem: Environmental > Aquatic > Deep subsurface >... | reverse complement strand
TCTTAATTCTTTTTGTTTTGCGATACTAAGATAAGACATTTAGGGCTGATTTCCTCTTTTGGAAACCAGCCCTTTTACTTTACCATCATTTTTTTCGATAAAATGTTTAGCGGACACTAATAATTTGTAGACTAGTTTTGAATAGAATGCATTAAACTTTTACCCTATTAAATAGTCAAAGAAACAAAACTAATAGAAGATGGACGAAAAGAATACGATTAATAAAGAAAGAGGTAAGAATCCTTTTACTGTGCCTGATCATTATTTTGATAATTTGACGAAGCAAGTAATGGCTAATATAGAACCTCTAGAAAGCGAAATAAGTCCTAAAGGACGAAAGATTCCTTTTAGACAAGCCGTTAGGCCTTGGTTATATATGGCTGCCATGTTTATTGGACTTATCTTTATCGCCAAAATAACTCTGCTTTCACCTCGTGGAAATGCAGGTAAGGCAATGACTCCTCAAGAAGAAGTTACGGCTGATAATTTAGGAGAAGATTCTTCAACCATAGAGGGAGAAGATTATTTAGAGTTTGTCGAGAACCAATATGAGAATCAATACTATGGTCAGATCTTGGCCGATTCTTATAACTCTCTAGATGAATAAAAACGAAGGAAAAGAATCTTTATAATTAAAAGGTTATGAATTTAAAAAATACGATTATAATTGCTTTATTCTTATGGGTGAGTAGTGGCGTTGGCTTCGCACAACAAATGAAGGAACATCACCACCATTTTGACCGAAAAGAATATGTCGCACGACGGAATGCTTATCTTACAGCAGAACTGAAGCTTACCCCTGATGAGGCTGCGTCTTTCTTACCTTTGGTAGAAGAAATGCAAAAAAAAATCTACGAAGCGACAAAGAGTACTCGATTCTTGGAGCGGGAGTTAAGAAAAAAGAAGACCGTATCGGACGCCGACTATCTTAAAGTTATTGAAGAGAAGATGAAAGATCGAAAAACGATATATATCATAGAAAATCAATATTTCGATCAATTCAAACAAATTTTACCCGCTTCAAAGCTCTATTATTATCGAGGAGCAGATATGAAATTTGGTAAGAAATTTATAGACGAAAGAAGAAATAGATCAAACAAGAAAGAATGAATAATATTCATACCATTTTTGTTTAGAATAAGCATTTAAGTTAGAATCAGGGGTATCGACGAGAGTCGCTTCTCCTGATTTTTATTTATACTTTAGTCCAGTTCTTTTTTTTTTCGTAGTTTTGCACATATATATAGAAAAAGATGCCACTAACGTTACAAAAGAATCTCCCAGCAGTAGAGTTACTTAAAAAAGAACATATTTTTGTGATGGATTCTTTGCGAGCCCTTTCGCAAGATATTCGTCCTTTAAAGGTTGTCGTACTAAATCTAATGCCTCTTAAAATAACAACAGAGACTGATTTAGTTCGGTTATTAAGTAATAGCCCTTTGCAAGTAGAATTAGATTTTCTGCGTATTAAGGGACATACACCTAAGAATACGCCTATCGAACATTTGCATGAGTTTTATTTAAATTTTGAGGATATAAAAGAAGATTATTATGATGGTATGATTATTACAGGGGCTCCTGTAGAAAAATTGGCCTTTGAAGAGGTTAATTATTGGAGCGAGATAACGCCTATTTTTGATTGGGCAAGAAATCATGTTACTTCTACGCTTTATATCTGTTGGGCAGCGCAAGCTGGCTTGTACCATTTTCATGGGATCCCTAAGTACGAATTACCTTGTAAAATCTTTGGTGTCTTTCCTCACCATCTAATCGATCCTTATCAACCGATCTTTAGAGGCTTTGATGATGAATTTTATGTGCCACATAGTCGCCACACTGAAGTACGAAAAGAAGATATACTCAAAGTACCTGAGTTAACTTTACTTTCTGAAAGTAATGAATCCGGGGTCTATATGGTGATGGAGCGAGGAGGACGTGAGATCTATATCACAGGACATTCTGAATACTCCCCTTATACCCTAGATGGCGAATATAAACGTGACTTAGCCAAAGGTTTGTCGATTGATTTACCTTTGCATTATTATAGAAACGATGATCCTAGTACTGACCCTTTAGTGCGGTGGCGAGGACATGCCAATTTGCTTTTTACAAACTGGTTGAATTATTACGTATATCAAGCTACGCCCTTTGATTCTGAACAAATTAGTCAGTTAGAATCCTTATGAATAAAAGAAAGAAAATAGAACTTTTGGCGCCTGCCAAAAATTTAAAAACAGGAATAGAAGCGATACGTCACGGAGCCGATGCTGTTTATATAGGGGCTTCTTTGTATGGCGCTCGTTCAGCGGCAGGAAATTCTCTGGATGATATTAAAGCCTTATGTGACTTTGCACATCTCTATGGTGTACGTATTTATGTTACGGTCAATACTATCCTAAAAGATGAAGAATTAGAAGACGTCCGTCAACTGATTATATCCTTGTATGCTAGTGGCGTAGATGCGTTGATTGTACAAGATATGGCCATTCAAGAGATGGATATACCTCCCATACCTCTTCATGCCAGTACGCAGATGGATAATCGAACGGCTGAAAAAGTGAAATTTCTTGAAGATGTGGGTTATGAACAAGTTGTATTGGCTAGGGAATTGTCCTTAAAACAAATCAGCGCTATCGCAGAGGCGACTACGGTACCCCTTGAAGTCTTTGTGCATGGGGCCCTTTGTGTAAGTTATAGTGGACAATGTTATTTAAGTCAAGCCACTTGCGGGCGTAGTGCCAATCGAGGCGAATGTGCTCAGTATTGTCGTTTGCCCTATGATCTAGTGGATGCAGAAGGAACCATAATAAGTAAAGGCAAGCATTTGTTATCTCTTCGGGACATGAATCGTTCGCAATACATCGAAGACTTAGTAGAAGCTGGTGTGACGTCCTTTAAAATAGAAGGTCGATTAAAAGATGTTAGTTATGTCAAGAATGTGACTGCGCTATATCGTCAAAAGATTGATGAGATCTTGACACGGCATCCCGAATACGAACGTGCTTCCTATGGCAAAAGTACACTAACTTTTGTTCCAGAAGCGGAGAAAAGTTTCAATCGTGGGTTTACTTCTTATTTTCTAAAAGAACGATCGGTCGATATCACCGCCTTTAATACACCGAAATCATTGGGAGAACCCATCGGCTATGTGAAAGCGTTGAAGGGCAATAGTTTCACCCTTACTGCGCGCAAACCGCTTGTCAATGGAGATGGTATCGTTTTTTTAAATTCCGAAGGAGAATTAGAAGGGTTTAGAGTGAATAAAGTAGAAGGTAATCGTATCTTTCCGCTGAAAATGCCCGCTTCACTTAGCCCTCATTTGTATGTTTATCGCAATTATAATCAAGCGTTTGAAAAGATCATGGCTAAACCCTCGGCCGACCGTTGTTTAGCACTAAAAGTTCACCTTTGGGATACGCCTTTTGGCTTCGCTTTAGAGTTTGAAGATGAAATGAATATGCGAGTGACGGTTACGCAAGTGATGGAAAAAGAGTTGGCTAATCGTTCACAAGAAAAAAATATAATCAAGCAATTATCCAAATTGGGTAATACATTGTTTGAAACTATAGAAGTAAAAATCGAACTTTCAAAGCAATGGTTTATTCCCTCTTCTATATTAGCAGATATGCGTCGTAGGGGCATCGAACGTTTACTTGCCGCAAAAAAACTTGCTTATTCTAAAAACATAAAACCTCGTAAGCCTAAAAAGGTCACTTATCCAGTACAAGAATTAACGTACCTTGGTAATGTCTCCAATCAGCAAGCGGCTGACTTTTACAAAGCGCATGGGGTAACCCAAATCGATTCGGCTTATGAAATCAAAGCTCCGTCTCATGTGCCGCTTATGTTTACCAAGCATTGTTTACGATACAGCATGGGCTGGTGTCCTGTTCACCAGCACTTAAAGTCCCCGTATAAGGAACCCTTTTATCTAAAACGTAAGGGGTTAACCTTACGTTTAGAGTTTGATTGTAAAAACTGTCAGATGCTCGTAATACAAGAAAAGTAAGGCTTATTCTTTAGGGTCTTTCCAACCCAAAGAATTTTGTATTGCTTTGCGGATGGTCTCAGAAGCTTCCCCTTTTTCTCGTAAAATTCGGAGAACCAGACGGATATACACTTTGGGGCTTGTTAAGTTGCAGTATTCGCATAATCCACTCTCACTAAGCATCGGTTTGTAATTGTATACTCGTAAGATTGAGTTGTAATCGTTTTCTTTTGCATACACATAGAACGCTTGTCTGAAAGATTGATAAATCTCAAAAGGAGAAATTTCCGTTTGCACATTATTTACTCGACGAGCGAGTTCCTTTACGGAGTGGATTTTATAGTTTACGGCAAATTCTAATTTCTTGCGAACTTTATGCTTACTATGCAAAAGCACTTGTTCTCGAAGGTCTCGTTTGAAGAGAGCGATAATATTTTTCTTTGTTTTTTCGAATACTTCATCGGTATTCTTTTTTAAATACTTTGCGACGGTCTTGATCACTGGTTCAAGCAGAAATAGATTCTCAACCTCTGCCACATTGGGCACATAGACACGTTGACGATTAAGGCGCCTTACTTCATTTTCCGTTCGACGGTCACGATCTACGATCCCCCACGAACTCAAATGATGAAATTCATTTAACTCAGAGAAGGCTTTAGTGGCTTCAATTACCTGCTGGCAACCGCCCATCGGCTTCACTAAGTAATCTTTGAAAATCAAAGGATAAAGCTTATAGTCAATACTTTGGTTGGCCGTCCCTTCGATAAACAAAATAGGGCGACGACTCCCCAAGATCTCCATATATACCCCTTCAGGAAAACGCCCTCCATTCTCGATAGGATCATAATCCCATACCCGATCATCGGCATTGTATGATCGAATCCAGATAAACTTTGTGGTATCAGGACGTGACTCAGCAAACTCAATATCATGGGTTAGGTAGCAGAAAGTACAGTCAGGGCGTAAGCGTTCGATATCATCCCATAGACTCTTTTTAATCGAATTATGTAAAAAGATTTCTGGTTCTTCAATAACTAAAAAAGCATTGGGCTTGGCCGCTAATATAGCGCCGATCAGATAGATGACAATTTTCTCACCATCACTCATTCGAGCTGCGGTGTAGGAAGGACTATCACGACTCGTTGATACGATTTCAAAAAAGCCTAACGTTCGTACAATACGATTATTAGGAAAGGTTTTTTCCCATATTCGTTGTATGGTATCGATGCGTGTGATGGGTACATTCGGATGATTTCCTTTTTTTATTTCTTCCTTAAAGTTGACCGCTGCCTCAAATTCTTCATGTTGTAAGGCTAAAAGTAACTTTTCATATTCAGTCATGCGAGGTGTACGGAATCGTGTCTCAAGCAATTCCTCTACCCGGCCTATCGTATTGCTAGGCATTGATCGTTTCATCAATGGCTCTAGATAAAGAGCAGGTAACCCTGCTATCCGTTTAGCCTGTTTGGGGTAAGCGTTAATTAACTCACGACCAAAGGAACTTTTGCCAGCTCCATTTGCACCCAATATGACCAGGACATTGGTGTTGGTCAGTGTAATTCGTTCGCCCCGTAAACGGGCGGGAAGATTGATATCCATTGTATTTTCTTTTTTAGGTCTTATGTCTCATTTGAAACGGCTTATTTTAGCGAGATAATCATACGGCATGTTTTCGGCGACAAGTTCCACCTGAAAGCCTGCTTGATTAGCCTGATAGGTAAGTGTTTGTTGATCGATATAAAGCCAATTAAACAATTCACTTTTTATCTTTTTGTATTTCATTTCTATTTCTACTTCACCATAATAAGGTTTATAGGGATCATCTCCCACCCATTCGATTTCTTCTTCGTACAGATAATTTAAATCTCTTGAATCCAGCAACATAAAACCTGTAGGTGAAAGAAGTTGATTAATCCGTTCAAAGAAAAAAGGTAAATTGGCTAATTCTCCAACAATACCTATCCCATTCCTGAGGAGAAGCAGGGTATCAAAAGAGCCTGTAAAAGAAGGATCAAGTATATTTCTTTGCAAAGCATTTTTCAATCCTCGTTGTCTCATGGTTTCAACGGCCAGTTTTGATCGATCAATTGCCGTAACAGAGAACCCTCGGTTTTGTAATATCAATGAACGACAACCCGCTTTTGCTTCAACATCCAGTATTTTACCCTGACTTAATTCAATTGCATTTTGTTCAAGCGGAGACATTTCCTCAAAGGATCGAAAAAGAAAAGCGGAAACAATTTCATCTTCGTCAAAATGGGAAGAGAAAAATTGTATATTGTCAGCGTGTCCATGGGTATAATAATCTCTAATTGCATGACCTATAGGGTCCTGATCTTCCGATAATGTTAAATTTCCGTTTTGAGTCTCATGAGGCGGAGGCTCCGACGGGTATTCATCATCACTTGTACATGTACGTGTTTCTTGTTCCATAAAAGAAAGTGTATTTGTTTAATTGTAATATCTTACTCAAAGATATAAAAGTTTTTCATACTGGTAAAACTTTAGTCCAAAAGTTCTTTATTTCGTTTGCAAGATAAGTTTTTTTAGTTTTAAAAATCATACCCTTTATTCCGTCGAAAAGCTATCTTACCCTCTAGGGAAGAGCCTTGTCGTCTAGCTTTACCTTGTATGGAGATTTCCATATTCACTGGCGTTCTCTTGAAGGTGAGTAAGCAAAAGAGGATTTTTGTTGTTTGACCGATATAGTTGGTTAAATCTAATCGGAAATCGGGTCTTTTTTTTAGTAAAACGAAAAAAGTATAAAGGTAAAATAGAAAAGAGTAAGGTTAAAAGTGCCCTTTTTTAAATGAAAAGGGAAGGCATAAAGAAAAAGGTAGAAATTAAAGTTAGCCCCATCGCCATTAATAGTATCTGATTATTCATATAGTTGTTATTTTGTGATCATAAATAGCAAGTTTTTCTTATTTTTACAACCAAATAGAAGCATGAACGAAGAAAGTGAAATAGAATTAGTGCAGTTGTTACGCAATCCTTCTACAAGAAGAAATGCGTTTGAACGTATGGTGCAACTTTATAGTGAGCGTTTATACTGGCAAATCCGTAAGCTGGTATTGCTACATGAAGATGCTGATGATCTGTTACAAAATACGTTCGTGAAAGCTTGGACGAATCTAGATAGATTTAGAGGAGAGTCCAAATTATCTACTTGGCTCTATCGAATAGCGATCAATGAAAGTCTAACTTTTCTAGCAAAGAAAAGAAAGAAGATGGTGACTTCTATCGAGGAAGGGGATGGCTATTTGCTTGATCAATTAAAAGGAGATGTCTATTTTGATGGGGACAAAGTGAATCTGAAGCTTCAAGAAGCGCTTTTAACTTTGCCTGAAAAACAACGGTTGGTTTTCACCCTGCGTTACCAAGATGAAATGAAATATGAAGAGATGTCAGAAGTCCTTGAGACCTCCGTTGGAGCCCTCAAAACTTCTTATCATATAGCCGCTAAAAAAATCAAACTATTTCTTAAAGAAAACGATTAGTCTCCTTTATAGCGAATCCATTTTAAGATTTCTTTTATACTACTTTTCTTTCCATACATGAGGATACCTATGCGGTAAATACGACCAGAGATCCAGATGTTGCCTAATGCGGTGCCAAATAGAATGACCAGTGAGAGCCCTATTTGCCACGTGGGTACATCAAAAGGTAAGCGAATCATCATGACGATAGGGGAAGTGAGAGGAATAAGAGAACACCAAAAAGCTAAAGGTCCATCTGGATTTTCAATGCTGTAGATTCCTGCGTATAGCGCAAAGACCAATAGTAAGGTGACGGGCATCATAAATTGCCCCGTGTCCTCTTGACTTTCGACGGCTGAACCAACGGCAGCGAAGAAGGAAGAATAGAGTAAGTAACCGCCGATAAAGAAGAGAACAAAACAACTGAGTATAGAAGACCAATTAATGGTGCTGAGCGTACTAATCATTTGTGAAGCTTCGGGTTGTATAGTCATGGGTCCTGCTATAGCCATGGGATTACTAGCCGTCATTATACCCGTATCAATGCCAAAGAAAAAACCGATTCCGCCCATGAGCGCAAAAATCATAATTCCCCAGAGAAAGAGTTGTGTTAATCCTACGAAGCCAATCCCTATAATTTTGCCCAGCATCAATTGAAAAGGCTTGACCGAGGAAACGAGAATCTCGATGATCCGAGAAGTTTTTTCTTCCGTTACCGCTTGCATAACCATAGCGCCATAGATTAAGATGAACATATAGACGAGCATCGTGAAGATTACGCCAATAAGGGCAGCAATCTTAGAGGAAGATTCAGACTCCGTTCCATCTTGTTCCCATTTAATCGTACGGATATTGAGGTGAATATTGCTGTCTTTGATTATTTTTTTAAGCCCAGGTATCTTGTACGAGGCCATTTTTTTATCCTTTAGATATGTGTTGAGTAGGTGCGTTACTTGATCAGATAGCTCTTTCGGTACTTGTTTGTCCGAATAGATGGTAATGGCTTCAGGATGTGTCAGTAGATCGTCGGCGATATCAATAAAGGCAATGAAGCTTTTGTCTTTTTGCGCACGATAAGCCTCAAGATCTTGGTTTACTTGGACGAAATGATACGCTGGTGTATTTTTAAATAAAGGCGCATATTCTGCCGTCTGATCAATTACCGCAACTTGTTTGGCTTCGTTGTCTTTGATAGAGGATAGCCAGAGGGGTACAAAGATAAGTGCTGCCATGAGGAAAGGCATCAATATAGTCAGTAAAATAAAAGATTTTTTTCTGATGCGAGTAACATATTCTCGTTTGATTATTAATCCTAAGTGATTCATAGGGGATAAGGTATAAAAGGTGATTGATTAAGAGACGGTTTGAATGAAAATTTCATTCATCGAAGGCATCCGTTCAGCGAAGGATACAATTTCATACTGCTGAGCGAGTTGGGTGACAAATTCAGAATTGCTTTGTGCAGGGTTTTCTTTAGACAGGCGAAGTTTGCGTAGCGTAAGTCCATCCTGTATGGTAAGTTCGTAATCATTGGAGCGAAATTGATCCTTGATTACTTGTATTTCACCTGCGAGTACGACTTTTGCCTGATCAATGAGGGCAATATGGTCACAAATTTCTTCTACAGAAGCCATATTATGGGTAGAAAAAATAATTGTATGTCCCTTTGCTTTCAGTTCTAAAATCTCATTTTTAAGCAATTCAGCATTTACGGGATCAAAGCCACTAAAGGGTTCGTCAAAAATCAGTAACGGAGGCTCATGTACGAGTGTACAAATGAATTGCACTTTCTGCTGCATACCTTTTGATAATTCTTCTAGTTTCTTGTTCCACCAAGGCATAATATCAAATTTCTCAAACCAAGTCTTAAGTCGCATGTGCGCATCTCTGTAGGATAAGCCTTTCAGTTGAGCCAGATAAATAGCTTGTTCGCCCACTTTCATTTTACGATAGAGTCCTCTTTCTTCGGGTAAGTAGCCTATCTGATAAATATCTTTAGGCTGTGAAGGTTTTCCTTTGAAAAAGACGGTACCGCTATCTGGACCTGTGATCCGATTGATGATCCGTATAAGCGTAGTCTTACCGGCTCCATTCGGTCCCAAAAGGCCAAAGATTTTTCCTTCAGGTACTTCAATATTTACTCGATCTAGTGCGAGATGAGAAGCAAATTGTTTTACGACATCATGGGTTTCTATAAAATTCATAGGGCTCGTTAAAGTTTAGTTATGATACGTTCTCCTAAATCCTTACAAAGAATATTTTTGATGGCATTTAGTTCAGTAAGTTTATTTATTTTCTCCATCAATTTCTTATTATCATTATCTTTTTGTGCGTCTTTAATGTCTGCAAGTGTACGTTTTATCTGATGGGCTATAATGGCCTGTTTGAAAGCTAATAAGTCCTGTGTGACAAAATGTATAAGATGATTATCTTCGTTCTCAATCGTGTGAAAACGCGTATGATATTTGCTTAAAAAATACTTATCGGTCACCAAGTTAACCGCTAGTTCACTTACCTGTGGATTCGGATGATTAACGAAATAAGTAGACGTTTTAAATCCTTCCTGATGACATAATTCGGCCGCTTCATCGAGTATCTGCTGATAAAGAGAGGTTTCAAATTTGAGCCCATCTTCTTTCAAATCAAGCTTGATATATTCAGCTGTACAAATAGCCTTTTCTTCTTGCGTTTTTGGATCGGTCTCTTTATATAAGACTTGGTCTCCATAGCGTATCACATAGCGCAATAAGATTCGTTCGTATATTTTAAAAGGAGACAAAGGCTCATAGGCTGGTTTTTCAGGTTGAGGCGAATGGTCTTTCGTAGGATCTTCTTTTGCTTCAGCAAGAGCCAGCGCCTCTTTTTGTTTTTCAATCGAAGGCGTCGGTTGTTTGGTGGGTCGATGATACGTCGTAGAAGATTGAAGGGCGTGTTGTTTATTTACTTCATTTAGTAAAACACTCTCTTCTATTTGGAGTGAATTTGCACATTCTTGAATATAAACCGAACGCGTGATGTCATTTGGAATAACGGCAATAGTTTCGACGATATCCACGATGAGTTGCGCTTTTTTGATGGGATCATCATTCGCCTCATTCAGGAGCAGTTTCGTCTTAAAACGAATGAAATCCGTTTCGTTTGCTTTGATAAATTGGTTAAACGCCTCCGCATTGTGAGACCGAGCGAATGAATCAGGGTCTTCTCCCTCAGGCAGCAATAACACCTTGATATTCATATCATCCTTGAGGAGCATATCTATACCGCGTAAGGCGGCTTTAATCCCTGCTGCGTCACCATCATAAAGTACGGTTACGTTTTTCGTAAACCGATGAATCATTTTAATCTGGCCAATGGTCAGAGCAGTACCCGAAGAGGCTACGACATTTTCAATACCCGATTGGTGCATAGAAATCACGTCCGTATAGCCTTCTACTAGAAAGCAACGATCTTCTTTTACAATGGCCTGTTTGGCAAAATAGAGTCCATATAACTCTTGGCTTTTGTGATAAATATCACTTTCAGGAGAATTGACATATTTCGCTGTTTTTTCATTTTTCTTTAAGATACGCCCACCAAAGCCTACGATTTTACCGCTTAGTGAATGGATCGGAAAGATTACCCGCCCTCGATAGCGATCATTGACTCGATGTGCATCATACGAAATAATAAGTCCCGTTTTTTCAAGAAACTCTTTCTTATACCCTTTTTGTATCGCCGTTTGATACAGGGCATCTCGTTGGTTAAGGCTATAGCCTAATTCAAACTTCTTAATGGTTTCTTCTCTAAACCCTCGTTCCTCAAAATAGCGTAAGCCAATCGACCGTCCTTCCGTATGCTTGGTAAGCATTTCTGTAAAGTATAGCTGTGCCCATTCATTAACGATAAACATACTTTCTCTGTTGCCCTGTTCTTTAAGTTCTTGGGCTGTGAGTGTCCGTTCATGGAGTTCAATGTTATACTTTTTGGCTAGATAGCGTAGGGCATCAAAATACGTAAGTTGTTCATGCTTCATTACAAAGTGAACCGGTGACCCTCCTTCGCCGCAGGCAAAGCATTTGCAAATATTTTTGGAAGGGGAGACATAAAAAGAAGGCTTCGTGTCGGGATGGAAAGGACATAAGCCCACAAAGTTAACCCCACGTTTACGTAAGGTCACAAAGTCAGACACCACTTCTGTGATAGAAGCGGTGTCTAGTATTCTTTGTATGGTTGTTTTATCTATCATTCAGGCTTACACGCTATTTTCTCCACTCGCCTTTTGTGTCGGCCCCCTTCAAAGTCACTATTCAGAAAGGCTTCGACAATTGCTTTTGCTTTTTCGAACGTGATAAATCGGCCAGGCATAGATAACACATTTGCGTCATTATGTTGGCGAGCAAGTTGGGCTAGTTCTATATCCCAGCAAAGAGCTGCACGGATACCGCTATGCTTGTTCAACGTCATAGAAATTCCATTGCCTGAACCACAGATAGCGATGCCAAGAGAGACTTCTCCTCGTTCGATAGCATAGGCTAACGCATGAGCAAAGTCAGGATAGTCACAGCTTTCGGCCGAGTAGGTACCATAGTCTTTATACGATAAGTCCTTTGCTTCTAATAGGGTCTTAACATATTCTTTTAATTCGTAACCCGCATGGTCACTACATAAGCCTATTTTTTTAATTTCCATTTTTTTTATTTCGCTAGCAATTCTTTGACTTGTTTGTATACATTGTCTGCTGTAAAACCTAATTTCTCGTCAAGCACTTTGTACGGCGCTGAATAGCCAAAAGAGGGGAGTCCCCATACTTTACCTTCAGCACCCACGAGTCCTTCGAGGTTGACGGGTAGTCCAGCGGTGAGACCAAAACGCTTTCCTGTGGGAAGGGTTGCTTTTTGATAAGCTTCACTTTGACTGCGGAATAAGCCTTCAGAAGGAACACTGACAATCCGTACGGGTATACCTTCTGCTCTGAGTTTGACGGCACCCTCTACGAGTGTTGAAACTTCAGACCCTGAAGCGAGTAAGGTTACTGCTGGATGCTTATCTGAGTTGACGATATAAGCGCCTTTCTCAGCTTCCAACGCTTCATCGAAACGATTCGTAGCTGCGGGAATATCGTTTATGTTTTGACGTGAAAAAATTAAGCCAGTAGGCGTTTGATCGTTTTCCATCGCCATCTTCCATGCTACGGTTGTTTCGATAGCATCAGCTGGGCGGATGGCCAACAAACCATTTTGACCTTTGTGGTTTTTAATTTTTTCCATTAAGCGTAGTTGTGCTTCTTGTTCTACGGGTTCGTGTGTAGGACCATCTTCTCCTACACGGAAAGCATCATGCGTCCAAATGAATTTAATAGGAATACCCATTAAGGCCGCCATACGAATAGCGGGTTTCATATAATCAGAGAAAACAAAGAAAGTACCACAAGCGGCAATAACACCTCCATGTAAGCTCATTCCAATACAGATACAAGCCATGGTCAATTCAGAGACTCCTGCTTGGAAGAAAGCACCACTGAAATCTCCTTTTACAAAGGCATGTGTTTTTTTGAGGAAGCCATCGGTCTTGTCGGAGTTGGATAGATCAGCTGAAGCGACAATCATATTTTCCACCTTTTCTGCCAATACGCCTAAGACGGTTGCAGAAGCATTGCGAGTTGCTGAATTCGGTTTTTGCTCAATAGCTTTCCAATCAATCTCAGGGAGTTTGCCTGCAAACCAATTCTCCACTTTCTGAGCAAGGATAGGATTTGCTTTCGTCCATTTCGCTTCACGAGCATACCATTGATCCGTAAGGTCTTCTAAGGCTTTAAGTCGTTGGGTATACATTTCCTTTACATCTGGATAGATTTGGAAAGGATCTTGTGGATTACCCCCGAGTTTTTTTATCGTTTCACTTATATCAGCCCCTGCTTTAGACAAAGGTTGTCCATGTGTGCTAACTTGGCCTTCAAAATTGATATCGCCTTCTTTTACCGTACCTTTACCCATCACGGTATGACCGATGATCAACGTAGGACGTTTCATTTCTTTCTTGGCTTCTGTTAGCGCTTGACGTAGTTCGTCTACGTTATTTCCATTTATTTCAAGAACATTCCAATTCCATGCTTTATATTTAGCCGCTACATCTTCGCAGGTGACTTCTTCTACAGACGTAGATAACTGTACGTTATTTGCGTCATAAAACATAATCAGATTATCCAAGCCCAAGGTGCCAGCTATACGGCCTGTCCCTTGTGATATTTCTTCTTGAATACCCCCGTCAGAGATAAGCGTGTAGATGGTTTCGTTCATCAAATCACCGATGCGAGTTTGCATAAACTTCGCAGCAATCGCAGCACCTGTGGCATATGTATGTCCTTGTCCAAGAGGACCCGACGTATTTTCAATACCTCGCTCTAAATTAAGTTCAGGGTGTCCAGGCGTGATACTTCCCCATTGGCGAAAAGACTGCAAATCTTCCATGGTGAATTTATTACACATAGCAAGCACGGAATAAAGCATCGTAGACATATGCCCTGGATCTAGAAAAAAGCGATCTCTACCTTTCCAAGTAGGGTTACGAGGATCGAATATCAAAAATTCGGAATAGAGTACATTAATAAAATCGGCACCACCCATAGCACCCCCAGGATGTCCAGATTTAGCTTTTTCTACCATTGAAGCTGCGAGCACTCGGATATTGTCGGCAGCACGATTCATAGTGTTCTTGTCATTCATTTTT
>Ga0172378_10003813_pt1 | contig 14178 bp, 11 predicted proteins | sample GrowelOW332metaG_FD_119755 | JGI IMG/M metagenome (GOLD analysis project Ga0172378, IMG submission 119755) | Groundwater microbial communities from an aquifer near a municipal landfill in Southern Ontario, Canada - Pumphouse #3_1 metaG | ecosystem: Environmental > Aquatic > Deep subsurface >... | reverse complement strand
TTGAATAGGGATCTTATAGGATTGATCAGCTGCTCTATCAGCCTCATGTCCTCTGTTATTATCTCTCCGGTTCCCTTCATCTGCTGGATAAGGCTAATGTTTTTATTGTATGTAGTGCGCAGACCTTCAGGAAAATACACCTCCACCTGGTAGTTGTTGTCTTTATCCGGCACGGCAGATATGCTTGTAATTATTCCGCTCAGCTTTCCAAATTCCATGTATGGGTAGCCTTCAAGCGCCACCAGAACTCTCTGACCATCTTTTACTTTGCCAAATCCGGAAGGCGGCACCGAAAGCCTTCCAATCACCTTAACATTGTCGTCCGGCACAATGCTGGCCAGTCTATCACCGGATATAATCCTCTGATTATTGCTCCAATAATTAATGAACGTCATCTTGCCTGCAACAGGTGCAATCAGTGCGTAATTCTCTTTCCACTTGTCAATTGCAGCAATAAGTTCCTGCCTGCTCTTGCCAAGGTTTCTCTCATACTCCTCAATTTCATTCTGCCTTTGCATATCCAATTCAGCAAGCTGCTGCCTGCTTTGCATCACCTGCAGCTCAGCGGACGTTATGTTTGCGTCTGAACTAAGCTTGGACTGTTTGCCCTGCAAAAAAGTGCGTGCAGACTTCTCTATGTCACCCGTTGCAATGGTCTTGGTGCTGTATAAAATAGAATCTCTTTCATACCCCTTTCTTACATAGGTCATCTCCTTGTTCACCAATCCGTTAATCTCTCTCAATTGTCCTGCATACGCAGCGTTTTTTGTTATCTGGTTGCGTATGAGGTTCTGTTTCTTTCCTATCAGATTGATAGAAAGGTATGTTTTATATTCAAATGCAAGACTCTGATATTGAGCAAAATCAGCTTGTATATCTCCCAACTGATAATTGCCTGCTATCCAACTTTCATTTACTGTTACGCTAAACGGCTTGCCCAATGTCATCCTAATGTTTCTTTCCAAGCATGCGACCGATTCATAGTCCGCTGTATTCTCCAGTGTTGCCACAACTTCCCCCTTTCTTACCTTCTCCCCATCTTTGACAAACAGTTGCTCTATCCTTCCGTCATATCTTGCAACAAGGTCAGCAGGAGGATTGAGTGTTGTAATTACAGCAGTTGCAACAACTGTCTTGGGGTACTTTATGAAGTAGCACCCCAACAGAAGCAGCAACAAGATGGCCCCAATGATACATATACCCCATCTTGTTATCCAAGATGGAATGCGTCCCATTATCTCACGGACCTCATCGCTGTAAAAATTCTCTTCAGATGGCATGCGCAAAAAATTTAGTTTCCCAGTTCCAGCTGGTTCTTTATCAGCTGGTAGTAATATCCCTTCTTTGCAATCAAATTCTTGTGCGTTCCCTCCTCTGCTATCACTCCCTTGTCCAGCACAACAATATTGTCTGCATCTTTTACAGTGCTTAGCCTGTGAGCCGCAATAATAACTGTCTTACCTCTGAATAGCATTTTAAGATTTTCCATGATCTGCTTTTCATTATTGGCATCCAGGGAATTAGTGGCCTCATCAAAAATCAGATACCTTGCATCTTTGTAGGCAGCTCTTGCTATCAGCAGACGCTGTTTTTGTCCGCTGCTCAGTCCGTGCCCTGATGCTCCAATCTTTGTGCTGTATCCAAGAGGCAGCTCATCTATGAATGTGTCTATGTTTGCAAGTTTTGCTGAGCGCCTCACCTTTGACATATCAGGAACTTCTTCAGACACTCCAATATTGTTTGCAATTGTATCTGAAAAGATGTATCCCTCCTGCATGACTGCTCCACAGATTTTTCTCCAGCAGCTCTCACTGTATAAATCCAATTTTCTTCCCCCCAGCAACACCTTGCCTTCCACAGGCTTATAGAAACCAAGAATCATCTTCAGCATTGTCGTCTTGCCGCTTCCGCTGGCTCCGACAACGGCCGTAACCTTGTTAGGCGGAATTGTTAGGCTTATGTTGTTGAGCACCTTATCAGAATAAGGCCCTTCATACTGAAATACAACATTTTGAAACTCAAGGGCGGAATCGCCGGGGATGTTTCTTATTTTCTCAATGCCATCCGGCTCCTCGTCATCCTTCTCAGTTATCTCGCTCATTCTGTCCAGTGAAATTTTTGCATCCTGGGTTGACTGCACAAAGGAGATGAACTGAGATATTGGCGCATTAAGCTGTCCAATAATATATTGCATGGCCATCATCATTCCAAGTGTCATACCTCCTTTAATGACAGAACTTGCGGCCATAAAAGAAATGAGAACATTCTTTGTCTGGTCAATGAAGGTGCCTCCTACCTCCTGGGTCTGAGCCAGTGTCAGCCCCTTGATGCTTATCTTATAAAGTTTTGCTTGAATACTTTCCCACTCCCACCTCTTCTGCTTCTCACAGTTGTTCAGCTTGATGTCCTGCATGCCTCCTATCAGCTGGACTATGCTGCTTTGATTGTTGGACGCCTCCTGAAATCTCATGTAATCCAGCTTGCGCCTCCGCTTCAAGAAAGTCATGACCCAGAAAATATAGAGCGCGCTGCCAAGGATGAACACTCCAAGAATCCCAAGATTGTATCCGCACATTATAATGCCGTAAATGACAAATGATACGGCTGCCATGATGATGCTCAGCAGCGAGCCTGTAAGAAATCTCTGTATTCTGTCATAGTCATCTATTCTCTGCAGAATGTCACCAACCATCTTGCTGTCAAAGAAAGCAATGGGGAGTCTCATAAGCTTACTAAGGAAATCGCTTATCAATGAGATGCTTATACGCGTTGTCATGTGCAGCATAAGCCAGCTCTTGATAAGATTGTTTGCCATTTGACCGAGCACAAGTACAACTTGTGCAATTAGTATCATCACTACAAAGCCAATGTTGCCGGTTCCTATTCCCGTATCTACAACTGACTGTGTGAGAAACGGAAGCAGAAGGCTCAGCCCTCCCGCTATGAGCATAGAGAGCAGAAGCTGGGCGACATAATTTCTATACGGAAGAAGGTATTTCAAAACATAGACAAAGCCCATGCGCTTGTCTTCATCTCCCTTTTCTTTGTAGAAGGCCGGCGTTGGTTCCAGAAGAAGAGCAAAGCCCTTTCCATTTGTCTGCCATGACTTTAAAAACTGCTCTTCCTTATATTTGAGCAAACCTTCCGCCGGGTCCGACACATATACTTCATATCCTTTGGATTCTCTATTGCCGCTAAATAGTTTTCTCTTTGTTTTGGCAATTTTATACACTACTACAAAATGCCTTTGATTCCAGTGAACGATGCATGGAAGGTTGGCTTCATCACGCAATTGCTCCCATGTGATCTTTACACCAGCTGTGCGAAATCCAATGGACTCGGCCGCATCACTGATGCCAAGCATGGACACCCCTTCTCTGGTTATGTGGCATCTCTCACGTAAGTTCCTAAGAGAGTAGCTCTTACCGTAGAAGGAAGAAACCATCTGCAAACACGTGGGGCCGCAGTCCATGGAATCTAACTGTATGTAGTGGGGAAAAAACATAATCTATTCTTTCTCAATCTCAGGAATTTGCGAAAGAACAATCTGCCCAGGCTCAAGCCATCCTGTACCAGCCATAAAAACCCCGGCTCCTTGAGATTTGTACAACATTGCAATGTCCTTCCACCTCATATTTAATAGTTTTAAATATCCTTTTCTATCTGTTTTTACCACGGTTTTTCCCTGTTCAAAGTACATTGGTTTAATGTTTTTGGGCACACTTATACCTGTTGCTGTCCAACTAAAAAATTTCTCTGAATCCTCTATCTTTAATATCATTCCCGGAAGACCATTAAACTTGTACGGGCCGTATTGGATTGGAATGTCCGGTGCAAACCATGCTGTATAATGGCGCCCGTAAAAATCAGTGGTTGCCATATAACACTTATGGTTAATAATTGTAGTATCCTGACCGTCAATCATCTTCCATTCCATCTTTGGGATGGCCTCTTGGTAACAATATTCATAGTTTATCAAAAGAGAGGTAAAAAATAATTCGCCTTGCTTTGGATAATTAAAGTAGACGTCCTCCCACGTAGGATTATTATTTACACCCAATTTATCACGCCAAGAATAACGAGTACTATGAATTTGACCTAGTGAATCCATTTTCTCTCCAATGATACTATGATAGCGCACATATCTGTTCCCTACTTCGACTTGCTTAACATCATAACATGCTTCATTTCCTTTATATTGATCCATGCTATCAAAAAACCTAAATTCAAATGATATCAAACACTTGCAAGTATCTATAGTATAATGAGTCCATTTACTACTCTTAACTTTGCAACGCTGTTCACCTTGAGCAATAATTATATTAGGGATGAGCGTAAAACAAATAAGTAAACATACAATAGCTTGATTGATACTTCTCATAGATTTATAGCAATTAGAATGAAGTGCGTAATATCTAGTTAGCCACAATAATATCAGGATCTTTTGTATCACATTCTTTTTTGTTGGCAACAACCACAGTTGGCAACAGAAAGCCATTAGTAACCCCAGCATCTTGTATTCCAGCAAGATTATTTGCAACACCATTATCAAAATCAGAAGACCCACCAGGTTTACCCTCGTACTTACAACCGCAAGAGCAATTACCTGGCTCTCCCTTACCATAGCCGCCCTTTAAATTTTGCATCTGTTTCCTAATAGCATTTGATTGTTCAGTACTGATAAGACTTAACTTTTTCATTATATTAAATGTTAAAATATTTTGCCTACTCTATTTTAGTTTTTCGGCTTCCACTATATTACAAAGATTACATTTATGCGTCACCAATTCATAATTTGAAGGCGAAGGGCATAGCCACTGATAAACACATTGTCTGCAACGTCCTTTATTTCTTATAAGCAACCATGCTTGCTGTTTTTTTAACGCATTAGTGATTAGCTGATATATGGAGTTTTTAATTGTGCCAATGGGTTGCATGTTTACATTTGAATACACACTTCCATCTGGCATAACAAACATATCGCCAAAGAAATTTAGATTAATAGACTGATGCGCAAAGACCTCCCGTTTTGACAACTTAATGGCCATAATGCTCTTGTTGTCCATATACACATCCTCCTTGAAAAATTTTATATTATTTCTAAAAATTGGGATAACATTATATTTTGATATATGGGCAGATAGCATGATATTTTTTGTAATAGAATATTCATCTTCATTGAAAATCAGAATGTTGAAAGATCCGATATTTTTTAATCTATTAACGATATCAGATTTTAATGTACTGCCCAGAAAAACGAAATGAAATACATATCCTAGATGAATTGCTTTTTTTATTAGTCTTGTACTAACAACATCATCTGCGAGTGTGTATAATACGACATCTTCTTTCATAAAGTAAAATGCCTCAAGGATTTTATTCAGACATTTTGAATCATTTATATCAGATATGACAAGATTTATTTTAATATTACAGCTCCTATAAAACATTTTAACAAATAAAACGGCATCATCTGTATTAAGATATTGAGTTGTTGATATAGGAAATATTGTTTGTTTGTAATAATCAGTTTTCAAGCAAGTTCCACCTATATAAAATGTTATAGAAGACAAATAACTTAATTTCGGTTGCCCATTTTGAATACTTAAAAGAGGCATATATGAAATAACGTTATCGTTAATTTTCACAAGTGTACCATAATGTGTTGATGTTATAATGCAAATAAATTTTTTTTCAAATTCATCCAAGTACATATCATCAATCACTACAGAATATAGGTTATCAGACTTCGAAAGGACATTACATAACTTGGCAACAGATGGAGATACTATAAATTCTGATAATTTATATGTTTCAGAATTGTATAACAGCCCCTTATCTCTTTTAAACCATAAGAAAGTGGAAGGGTAAAGTATTAACTTATTTTTCATTATTAGTCAACTCTAACTTTTGTCATTATTTTGTTATAAAGTTTTGGATATTTTGCAAGATGCCCTAAACAATACGAGCAATACATGTCATAACGTTTTTTATCCATAAAACCCAGACATGATGGATGTTGTGATTTTATATCAGGGATATAGTGGAAACATTGAATGCAAGAACGCTTTCTATAACATATAGAACATTGTCCCCTAACTTTAGCAATGTATCTGTTAAAGATTTTTGCAATCTTATCTACATCCAGATGTACTTCATTTTCGGAAACAGTGCCTAGAGAAAATGAATGATCAATCCTTTCACACTGCAAAATTTTTCCATTCACAGTTACAAACATTTTTTTTGCAAATGGAATACATGTCCCTGTATTTGTGCTTAATATTTTTTCCGGATTTACCAGAAATGAAGCATAGTCTTTAAAAACATTCCCACTATATTGATGGAGAAACAAAAGTAAATCGTTTGTCTTAGGATCTCCTAAAAAAAGTTTTTTTTCAAGTGCTTCACAATTACTTGAATTTTTTATGCTCTCAATTTTGTTTCTAAATGTTCTGTCATACTCATCCCGCTTATCCTCTCTTATTTCTGAATTATTTAATTCAGAAATTGTTGTCTCTTTATTAAAGTTCTTTTTAATAAAACTATATGTACCACCAACACTATTCCTGTTATGAAGTACAGAGTTAAAATTCACGTGTTCATTAAAATATTTAGGATATTTAGCTTGAAGTGCTTTAACATTACAAATGACTTTGTCAAATGAATTTTCTCCAGTTGTTTTTGTAACTCTATAACTCTGCGCCCTCCTATTTCCATCCAAACTTATAAGTAGGCTAAAATTTTTCTCAACTAAGAAATCCATATATTTATCCAAAAGCATTGCATTAGTTGTCATAGAAAAGAGTATATCCCTTTTAAGTTTCAAACTTTCTACATAAGCAATTATTTCTTTAATAAATGCGATATTCAATAGAGGCTCTCCACCATAAAAGCTTATATATGTGAGCGGACTTTCTTCATTAGTTATATTAGCATTCCAAATATTTGACAAATAATTTAGGAGCACTTTTGCCTTATTGACAGAGAGGTATTTAGATTCCCTCTTGTCATAACCATAATATAGATCCCCGTAACCGCAATACTTACATTTAAGATTACAGGCATCTGTCACCTCAAAAACCAGTTGCCTTAGATTGACTAAATTATTCTCAATCTCATCTGGCTTAATATCTCTAAATTTATTCATTGCCAATGATTTACACACTCAATAAAACAAATTTAGAACTGAATCTTAGGATGTGTTATCATGAATCTATCAAAATTTAGTACCTTTGAAGTACGGGTGAAATTGATTTTTATGATTAAATTACTGTTAGTTGAGGATAGCATTTCACTATGCCAAATAATTAAGTCTTCACTAGAAGATTTATATGGTGACTATGAAGTGATTTGTACATACAATGGAAAAGATGGACTGTCTTTAGTAAAGGGGGCAAGACCTGATATTATTGCAACAGATATCGACATGCCGGGAATGGACGGGAACAAAATGATTGACTCAATAAGAGAACAAGGAAATAATACGCCTATTATCGTATTAACAGGCAGAATGGATTTAACACGTCAGATTGGAGCAGATGCTTACCTTAAAAAGCCCTTTGATGCAGTACAGTTGAACATGAATATCAGATCTATCCTTAAGTCAAGAGGATTTGGATATAAAGACAAATATTTAATAGGCAAGTATGTATTTATTCCGCCACATAATCTGATTATGTATGAAACAAACAAACAAACAATGACACCTATTGAATCTAAGATTTTAGAGATGCTATGTAGGAATATTGGAATTGTGGTTAAAAGAACCAATATCACTGAAACATTGTGGAATCGCGATGATGAAGGGGTTCATCATAATCTAGATACAAGAATATTTGCCATCAGGAAATATTTTAATAAGGACGATACTGTTAAGATAGAGAACATCAGAGGTGAGGGTTATATGCTTTCCGTACGGGAAAAGTAAGAATAACCCTGGTGTATTTTTTCAGTTCACTTTCAATTTTCATACTTCCCCTCATGGCTCTCATTACACTATAAACATAGTGAAGTCCAAGCCCATACCCGCTTTTGCCTGTGGAATTATCACCCCTTTCAAACTGCTTATATAAATTACATCTCTTATCAGATGGGATACCTATGCCATTATCCATTACAGATATTTCTATATTATTTGCGTTTTGATATGAAGCTAATATTATTTTTACGGATTCACCAGAATATTTTATTGAGTTGTCAATTAAGTTTATAATCATCTCGGATAAATAATCAATATCAGTAATCACTTTAACCGATTTTACATCATACTCGAATGATATCCTTTTTGTCTTAATAAATGAGTACTTATCAGCAATTTCCACAAAAAGTTTAAGGGTATCTATCTCTGAAAAATTAAATGTTATTTTTTTACTGTTCAGCTTTGCTATAGTCAATATTTTATCGCATTGTTTTTTTAAATTTTCAGATTCATTGCAAATATTATCCAAATAATGTTTTGGAGGAATTCTGTTTTCATCATAAAGTATATTTATTGTTTTTCCTGCCAACATTATTTCAGTTAATGGGGTCTTCATATCATGCACAACAGCATAGGTATGGTCTTGTCTCATCTTAGATATTACGCTTTGCTTTATAATTATCCTGATTTGAAGAATCAAACAAATAATAACAAATAGCATAATTATCATGGAAAAAAGCAATAGCCAAAACATCTTTGTTATTACTACATAATAAGGATTATCAAAAACAGCCTGCACTCCAAATGAGTAATCCACATATAATGGGATTACTTGAGAATAAAACTTTTTAGCAAAACCTGCATTCTGATTTACAAAATGATTTATTTTTTTTGTATAAAATGAGCTGTCTGTTCTAAAGATTTCCAACTTAATTAAAGGCTTGGCAATACCTCTGAAATATAATTTTTCTTCCAAAATATTTTTTACATTCTCAAGTACAATTGGCCTGTGATATTCTTTGGAGGCAAAATCATTGTAAACAGCATAATCATTAGTGGAAACCACACGTTCATCGTCAGCCACTCCTATTGCCAATGCGTCATGCCCTTTCATTTCATTAACTCTATTTGTTAATTCAATATCCAGTGACTCTCTTAGACACAACTCAAAATCATAGTATAAACTTTTTTCATAGGATTTATAGTTAGTAAATAACCATATTACTTGTAAGGGTACAATAGAAAGTATTGCTGCAGTTGATAAATATTTAATAAACTTTCCCACCAAAAAGTTTGGATTAATATTATGCTAATTTAATAATTTTATAAGACTTATAAAATCTTGATAAACTCATGATACTACATAAAGGTTTATTCATCTTAATTTCGTCAAATAATAATTTTATATAAAAATATGAAGAGTTTTAGATTACCTACATTAGAGAAATTTGCAATATCAAAAAAAGAAAAGGAATATATCAAAGGTGGCAAGTGGATATGTAGATGCAGCTGTTATATTGACAAGAAAGACAAACCACTAATAGATGATGTTAAAATGTCAAATGTTCGCACAAAGGGTAACGCTATTGACGAATATGGTGACATTACAACAACTGTGATTGTGTCAGACGAGAACTAAACGGCTCATAACTAAAATATTACCTCCAAACTATTTCCTTTGCAAATTTGAACAACATAAAAACAAATCTATGTCTTCAAATTGTCATTTTTTTCTGGGAGCCACAAAGTTTTTGTAAGTTTACAATTAGGATGAAGAAAGTCGTTGAATATCTATCTTTTCTGGCCATTATAGCGATTGTTTCAGTGCAAGTGCTGTGGGCTGCGGACACACAGGATACATTTGCAGTACACCAAAGACATGCAGTCAATTTCAGCATTAACGGTAACAAAAGAATTATTGTCCCGGTTAAGGTCAATAATTGCACACTAAACCTTATGTTTGATACAGGAGGTGCCGGCAAGGTTGTGATTGATAAGGCAGTTGCAGATTCCATCTTTAAAAATGACAAACTTAAGTATCAAGAAAAAGACATGTCTAATGGTTTTGAGCCTGAACCATTGTACAAGGAGAAACACTTATCATCAATCTCAAAAGTAAAGTTATCCATAGGTGACAAAAATCTCATATTCAATGGATTTACAATAGATAACACAAGGATAAAATATCATATTGACGGATATTTTTCTATTCCGGAGGGAGATAAACACGTATGGGATATAAACTTTGCAAATAATGAAATATCTGTAGAAGACACTGTATATAAAGAAGATACGTGTATTTCTTACAGCATAAAACACATAAATAAATCTAAAAACTTTTTTATTTCCGGGATGGAGATGAAATTTACACAAGGCTTGTATTCATTAAGTTATTCTGGTGATTTTTTGATTGATACAGGAAATACCGGTGATGTGACATTTTTAGGAAAAAGGGATGACAGCTTTATTGAAAACATAAAAAAACATTCAATCAATTTTGAGTATTTACTCAACTACAGAAGCGGCAAAGTAAATAACAGCCTATTTTTTATAAATGAAGCAAATGTTGTAAATGACTCTTTACAAATAATGTATCAGAGAAGTTCTGGCAATTATATAAATATTCTTGGTTTAAGTTGGCTATGGAGATTTCATGTTATCATGGATTTAAGATTTAATAAAATATACCTGTCAAAAATTAACAACAATAAAAGTTTGGATGATATCAACTTAGAGCAGACAAATACTCAAATGGTAACATACTCAACTAAAGAGGGTTATTTGGCCGTTTGTAATACAAATCCATCCGGACTATTCTATAAAGCTGGTATCAGGAAAGGCGATGTCATAACGAGCGTTAACGGCCGTTCACCAATGTCAATCACGCCAGCCTATTTCAAAAAAGAAACTGTCGGGAAAACATTACATTTTAGAATAATTAGAAAAGGTGTCAAAATGTCTTTGCCGCCTTATCTCAATAAAAACCTTACGGTAAAGAGTACGGAGAGCGGACGGAGCTTGTAGTCATACTCATAGTCTGTAATGTCTGTAAAGACTCTTCATTATATAACTTATACTAAGTTTGTTTAACTGACCAACCTTGTTTGTTGCATTGCGGCAAGTTGGCTCCATGCTTAACCGCTTCATGTAGTATTCGCCGCAATACATTGACAAACAAGCACTACTAAAAACTGTTTACTCTAACTCCAATGGCGGAACATAAGGATCCATAAATCCTGATGGATTTATATCTTTTATATCTCCCATTTTAAATTCTTTTGTATGAGGATTTTGTGTCATATATCCCTGAATATGTTTGCCGTGGAGTTCAAGCAAATAAAGCGGGTCTTGCCACTCCAATTTCTCAAGTTTTTGAACAATTGCACGTGTCGTTTTTTTAATTTTCATATACGGAACACCTGGCATGGTACGCCCTACAGATGGGTCAAAAATGTAGATATATCCATCTTTTTGTGATACGCCTATAGCTTCCCAAATAAACATATCACTTTTCTCCTCTACTTTCATTATTAATCCGGGCAATCCATAAAATTTCCAAGGGCCGTAGCTTACTGGAATCTCCTCTGTGTAATAGACTTTATAATTGCGACCTCTAAAAGATGTGAATGCTATCTTACAGTTATAGCCTAATACGTTTGCTACTGAATCTGAATACTGCCATACAAATGCATTCACAGGTTCACGGTATTCATATTCTGTATTAACAATTGCAACCCTTGAAAGAAGAGTTCCTTTGGATGGGTAGTTCATGTATATATCTGAATATCTCTCTTTTTCATATGGTTGTCTATTCATACTATACTCATAATGGTCTGCCCCAACTTTATTTTTAACGGGGAATAAACGGTTTTTGTACATTAAAGAATCTACAATATCAGCATCTTGGCTAAAATATCGTGAAAAGGAATTTCCAACTTCTAACTTTTCTATGTCAAACATTTTACCCTTAGAAATTGTATCTTGCTCGTAACTAAATTTGTACACTACAGACAAATTATATTTGCCTATTACCTTTTTGCTTGCTACGTCTCTTGGATACGTATGATATAGTTGTGCAAGACATGGCAGTGTTGATAGCAACATAATAAATAACACTATTAATTTTCTCTTCATAGTTTATGTACAATTAATATCTATTCTAGTTCCAGACGGGGAATATAGGACGAATGGAATTGTTTTGCTCTATCTCCCGGTGTAATCTTTACAATTTTTGGAGGGTTAACTCTTGCGTCAACGTAAATATCCGCAACCGTCTCACCATGCATCTGCTGTAATCCCAGTGGATCCTCCCACTCAAGCTTTTGCATATTCATAACTTGTTTCCTGCTAACCTTCTTTACTACTAGCAATGATTTCTTTGAAGGAAAAGCCTTTGGATCATGTATATATATGTCGCCAGGTTTCTGACTTATACCTACCGCCTCCCATTTGAACAATCCGCTTAACTCCTCTACTCTTAATATCAATCCAGGCAAACCATTAAACTTCCATGGTCCGCACGTTACTGGAATTTCCTCTGTAAAATAGACTTTATAGTTTCTGCCTCTAAAATTGCCTGTTGCAACTTGACAGCCATACCCAAGAACTTTAATGGACGAACTGCTGTCTGCTATCTTCCAGTGGAAATCTCCCAGAGGCTCCGTGTATTCATAATCCACTCTGCAAATTAGTATCCTGCATGTTACAACACCTTTCTGCTGATAGTTCTGATAAAACATTTCCTGTCTCTCCAATTCATAAGGCTGCATCCACCCAGAATGATCAAACCTGTTTATATAATCACCACGCGCATCATACTTTGACGCATGGGGATGTGTTTTAGTATACTCCCGCTCCTTTAGAAGAATGGAATCTACCTTGTCCGCATTAGTACTATAGTATCTGGAAAAAGCATCTCCTACCTCCAAATTATGCATATCAAAATATTTATGTTTTGTTACAGTGTCAATCGCATACGTAAACTTGTATGTAACTGAAAAATTATACTTACCAATCACCTTTTTCACCGCCGCATCCCTGTGATAGGCGCCAAGCAGTCCGCGAGTGTGAATTTGTCCAATTGCTATTATTGGAGTGAACATAAAAAAGAGCAAAGCAAATAGTTTGATTTTTTTCATAGTAGATCTGTTTTGGAGTTTTCTCATACAAATTTGAGCAACATAAAAACGAATCTATGTCTCCAAATTGTCATTTTTTGCTTAGAGACATAAAGTTTTTGTAAGAGGGATTAGGTTTTGCTAATAAGGTATCAAAATATCTTTGCCGCCTTATCTCAATGAAAATCTTACGGTAAAGAGTACGGAGAGCGGACGGAGCTTGTAGTCATACTCATAGTCTGTAATATCCGTAAAGACTCTTCTTCTGAAATTTTTAGTATTCAGCAAGTTGCGGCAGTTAATCATGTACTCGAATTTTCCTCTTTTTATAGATAAATAGGCATCTGTAAAGAACATGTTTTTGCTGCCCGATGAGATTCCGTCATTATAATAATGTTCTCCAGATATAGAGAAGCTGATGCCTTTTGGAAATGTAAAATCAAAGTCCAGATATTGATGAAGTGAATTGACTGCATCCAGCTTGGCTGAACTGTTCTTTATGTAACTTTTGTTCCAGAAGTAATATATATTGTACTTGGCACCAAATACTTTAGAGATTTTTGCATAGAATTCCATTGAAGGGACAATGCTTCTTGTACGTATCTTCATAATCTCTCCCTGTCTTAAGACATGTGAATTATTCACAGCGTAAGAGAGAGGAAAAGAAATGTTTACCTTGCCATCTAAGAAGCCTTTACCTATTTGTCCAGAAAATGTATAGCCTGAAGTATTATTATCTATCTCATTGGACTCCACTTTAGAGAGAGAGCCGTAGTACTTTACTCCATACATAAGATTATATCTTGCATGGTTGCAACTTGCTTTAAAAGAGTAAAATAATTCTGATATTGCATCTCCGTAGTCCAACCCGGCATAACAGTTTTGATTACTGGTTTTGGATACTTTTCCCTCACTTCCGGAGACCGTTCTGTATTCGCTCATTATATAGCCGCTGTAATTGGAGTCTCCCATTCCCATGGAATTATTTGCGGAAGCCCCTGCATAAGCCTTATACCCCGGCGCAATCTGATAGTTAACTGTAATACTTGGAGATAGCATCAATTTATGTTGATTATCAATATTGTGCAGCTGCCGGTCATTAATCTTAAGGTATGCAAAATCCGCAGTGCACATCAAAAAAAT
>Ga0172378_10003812_pt1 | contig 14181 bp, 14 predicted proteins | sample GrowelOW332metaG_FD_119755 | JGI IMG/M metagenome (GOLD analysis project Ga0172378, IMG submission 119755) | Groundwater microbial communities from an aquifer near a municipal landfill in Southern Ontario, Canada - Pumphouse #3_1 metaG | ecosystem: Environmental > Aquatic > Deep subsurface >... | reverse complement strand
GATTACCAACTTTTGTATTAAGTCCGAAACAATGGGCAGAAAAAACTGGAGCAGTTGGGATAATTTCAAAAGCTGGTAGATATGGAGGAACTTATGCACATCGAGATATAGCATTTGAATTCGAAGCAGCAATCAGCCCGACTTTTAAGCTGTATTTGATTAAAGAATATCAGAGATATAAAACACTAAAGCACAACACGTGTTATATAAAATTGCCTATATATCAAGTTTTTAAATGGTTTTAGTCCGTTTCAACTTTTCTGTAGTTTGACAAAAAATCACCCGCAATTGGCAACTTTTCATAGTACTCGTTACCATACATTAAAAAAAGAACTGCAACATCTTGATAATTAACAAAATATTGTATATTTTTTTTATAAATTTGAGAAAATTAATATAATGACTGAATCAGAGATTAAAATATACAAAACAGATGATGGTCAAACCAAAATTGATGTAAAATTTGATAATGAAACGGTATGGTTAACCCAGAAGCAGATGGCTCAATTGTTTGATAAGGACTCAGACACAATAGGGCTTCATCTCAAAAATATATATCAATCTGGTGAGTTAGATGGACTTGCAACTACCGAGGATTCCTCGGTAGTTCAACAAGAAGGCAAAAGACAAGTAAAAAGAAAAATAAAATTATATAATCTTGATGCAATTATTTCAGTTGGCTATAGAGTAAATTCAAAACAAGGAATACAATTTAGAATTTGGGCAAGTAGGATACTTAAGGAATATTTGCTAAAAGGGTTCGTTATTGATAATAAGCGATTAATTCAACAAAATAATCAATTAAAAAGACTTCAAACCTCCGTAAAAATACTTGGAAATTCTTTGAACTATAAAAATATAACAAATGATGAAAGCGTTGGATTATTAAAAATAATTTCTCAATACGCATACGCATTAGATATTTTAGACCAATATGATTATCAAAAACTTGAAATCAAAAATACTGCAGATAACGAAGGTCGGGTTGATGTCATCTGCCTGCCCTTCGAGACAGACAGATGACATTGGGTTAATGTAATTCGCTACGCGAACTACACCAACCCGACCTTCATTGTGTGTAATTCTTACGCATAACGCTGATTATAAAGTAGTTTAATAATAAAGAACAATGATATGATAGTTAATCTAAAATGTGGAATTTGCAAATATGTTTATGATTATGAGGTGGGTGAACCTTCTATGGATAAAAATCGTAAATTAGTGTTTGAAAATAAGCCTGTTTGTCCAAAATGTAAAGCCATTGACAAAGAATTGCTAACTGAACTTGGTCAAAGTCAAATGACTGCATGGTATTTAGGCGATCTCTAAATTAAAGATATGTGCAACTTTAATCCACATAAAAACACTGCTGAATGGCACGATGAAAAGAAGTCTAACCCTATTATTCTCTTGTGTAAGAGAAAAGAGAACTAATAAAAGAGAGATAGATAATTAATTATTAGAAATCTTAGGTGTGTTTCCAGAAAAGCCTGAGCTTTCAATTGACACTTTAGAAACAGTCGAATTTGAAAATGGGTGGAGATATAAAATCAAATATTAGCAGAAGATAGTATTACTTCATTAGGCATTCCTAAAGATTGGATTTTTGCTTATTTATTTGTGCCTAAAACTGAAATAGAAAAAAACTACCAGCAATTGTAGCTATTCATCAAGATGGGATAAATTATCATATTGGAAAATCAGAACCAGCAGGAATAGATGGAGACTCAACAATGTTTTATGGTTTAGAATTATTTAATCGAGGGTATGTTGTTATTTGTCCTGATAAGTTTCATCATGCTGAGAGAAGACTTTTATCAAAAGTACGTCCTTGGTATCGAAAGAAAAATCCAGAAAGAGATTATCTTTTAACAGATTACCAAGTAGGTTTACTCTTTTTACAAGGAAAAACGATATATTCAAAAGAAGCTTATGATGTATCACGAGCAGTTGATGTGTTGACTTCATTGAGTTTTGTAGATGAGGAAAATATTGGAATCATAGTACATTCAGGAGGAGGAAACGTAGTACCTTATGCTATGTTTTTTGATAAAAGAATAAAACTAGGTGTTTCTTCTTGCGGAGTTTTTGAGATTACTCGAATATTTAACATGAATATTGCACAGCCATTTCCTTCTTATATGGTCATACCCAATTTAATGAAAAATAATTTATCAACAGCTGATTACCTAAAAAGTATTTATCCTAGAAGTTTACTTTTGACTCGTGGAAAAAATGAGTGGGGAAAAGGAAAAGAGGGTAGTATCGCTATGATTGAAGAATTAAAATATTTTAAGAAAGCTTATAATTCTAATGGCGATAAAGGTGATATGAAAACAATAGTTTTTGATGAAAATGGTGGAGAACATTCTTTTCCTTACAATATTAGGAAGGGAGTTTATATATGGATGGGACAAAGATTAAAATAAATACAGTTGTCAATAATGTATAAAATAGTAGCCGGTTCAGTAGTTTTTCAGGAAATAGGGTATCGTCTTAATTTAAAATAATAATTATTCTATTTGTAATAATAATATTTGCAACTTCATGTAAGAAATATTACTAACAAGTGCTCATAAATAATTGCAATTTAGGAAGACTGCTACGAAACAATAATAAATTCATATAAATTAATTCATTTTATATAATATCAAATTTAGTTCTATATGGATTTTTCATTTTAGGTTTCAGCTTTCAAAATCTGATAAAGAATTAAGTTATATAGGTAGTAATGAATAAAAAATGATATTAATCGAAATTATACAAACTATAGACATTATTTAAATCATGAAAAAATTTATTTGGAGGTTGACATTAAAACTTAAAAGAAAATCTTTATTAACTCAAATCATAATATTTTATGTTTCATCATTTCTAATAGTTTGTAGTGTGTTGCCACTCAAATTATTAATAGATTTAAAATTTGGAGAGAAAAATGCAGGGCCAGATCTTGGAATAGGAATTGGTTCTTGGATTCTCATTGCGATTATAGCTCCTATTTTTGAAACTTTTCTAAATCAAGAACTTCCTTTCTTGCTTTTGCAAAATTGGAATTTGACTAAAAATAAATACGGAATTTATATTTTGATATCAGCAATAATATTCGGATTATGTCATACATATAGCTTGCAATACGTTTTATTTGCTTTTTCTATTGGATTAGTTTTAGGATACACTTATTTCTTTTACAGTAAGACTCCAAAGTTAGCTTTTTGGATAACAGCATTAATTCATGGACTTAGGAATTTGACAACATTTATAATTATTTTATTTACCAATTGTTAAGAAGTTTTTTTGAGATAGATATAAATAAAATGGCCAACAATATATCTAAGTAATATGTGATCAGGACATTACTAAGCTTTTGAATATAATAAAACATAGGCGCGGAAAGGATAGTTTGGAGGTTCTGTTTCCGTACTGCTTATGTCTGAGCCATTACCACAAATAATTTAAATAATAATCATGAAAAACAAAAATTTAAGCCTCTTATTTTTTCTCGTTATAATATCTTTTGACTGTTTTAGTCAAAAAGAATCATTCAAAATTAAAGGAACAATTACTAATGACTATAATGGGTATATTTATCTTAGTTATGGAGAGAAAACAGACAGTACAATTGTCAAAGACAAAAAATTCATTTTTGAAGGTGTCGTTGATTTTCCTATTGAATCTCACCTACAGGCAAATAATGGTTTTTTTGCGAATGACATTTATCTTGAAAATAGTTTGATGGAAGTTAATGTTACTATAGCTAAAAATTATGTATTTCTAAATTCAATAACAGGTAATAAGACTGCTAAATTAAGTTCTGATTTAACGAAGTATTTTCAAGAAATGAAATCAGATCCAGAATTTGCATTGAAATTATATAAAAAACTGGATTCTATTTTTATTAAGGACCCTCAAAATCAATTCTATGGAGAGCTTCTATCTGACATTATATTGGATCACATTTTTACTGCTGAAGAAGTTTCAAATTTACTTTAAAAACTTGACTTAACAGCTCAAACTACTTACGCAAAAGAGTCTATTAAAGCCTCATTGATTAAATTGAAGACTATTAAAATTGGAAGTAAATTCAAATCTTTTGAACTCCCAGATACTAAAGGTAATCAAATTAGCACATCTGATTTTAAAGATAAAATTTTACTGATAGAGTTTTGGTCTTCAGTGTGTGGTCCTTGTCGACAAAGCAACCAAGAATTACAAAAAGTCTATGAAGTTTATAAGCATGCTGGTTTTGAAATATTTGGAGTATCGTTAGATTTAGATAAGAAAAAATGGTTACAAGCTATAGAAAAAGATGACTTAAAATGGATAAATACAATTTCCAAAAAGGGTATTAATAATCAAATTGTGAAATCACTGAGGATTCAATATATCCCTTCAAATTATTTAATCGATAAATATGGAAATATATTAGCAATTTGTATTAGACCAACAGAATTGAAAAAGAAATTGGATGAGATATTAATGAATTAGAAAGTTACCGATGGTAATAACTCTGTTTTAGTATGGTCTGAAAAGTCAAATATTAACGTCGTGTTGACATAAAAGGTATGCAAAACTCTGTTGTTATGGGGTAATGATTAGATTTTTACGTTATATATTAAATTCTGTAAAAAAGGCTCAAGTTTACATTTGTATTATGTAAACTTGAGCCTTTTTATATTTTAGAAAACTTTGGTTTATAGAATTAGTATCATTAACTCATTTAATACTAGTTTAGATAAATTGTCTAGTAAGCTTATGTTTTATTACATTAGTTGTTTGTTAACATACCAAATGCCATAAATTATGTTATATTTTGAGATATAAAGAAATAAAATAAAAAGAATAAATTAATTCTTGTAATTTTTTGAATTACATTACTTTTATATATACTATATATATGTTGAAGTTGAGAATATTTACTATTTGTTGCTAATTATCTGAATGATAAGATGTTATTAAAGTCTTTTAGTTTTTTTTAACTATTTGATTTTGAAATTTACTTGAGATTAATTATATATTTCGATATATTTAAGAATTAATTAGATGTGAATCTAGTAAAAGAATAAAAACATATGCCTATGTAGCTCAATCTAGTATAATAGGTTGAAGAACCCAATGGATAGCTTCTTAGACTCCATAAAATCAGATTATTATCAAATTTCTGATATTGTAATAATAAACATACCTATTTAAAAAAAACTTACAATTTATATTCCCAAAAAAAAATGAATTTGTAGATGTTCATAAACATTTTATCAAAATTACCATTTTGATGAGCTTCGATTAACTGTGTTTACAAAGTTTGGTGTATAAAAATAATTAATTCTTATTTATAGTTTCGAGAAACTACGAACGAGTTTTGCGAGTTGTAAGTGAGCTCTCTTTGATTAAAGATTGAATATTAAATATTAAAAATAAACGTGTAAACTAAAATAGATTTAGAGTATGTATTACAAATTTTAAAAACAAAGATTATGAACACAAAAGTATGGCGTGATGACAAGACAATGATGTATTTCATCAACTCAACAGCAAGTGAAATTTTATCATTAGCTGATGGAAAAAAATTATTTAGTGACTTAGTAACTGAATCTTTTGTAGGATCAAAAATTGAGAAGATTAATGATGAAACTCTTGAGAGTTTTCACTTAGGAACTGAAATTAATGATAGGTTTCTTCAAACCGCTACTTTTTGTGTAAGTATGTGGGAACGTGGTATATTAAAATTTAAAATTTCACAAACAAATTTAGGAAGTTTATCAATTTCGCCTTTATTGACAAAAACGATTGAAAGTAATGGAGATATTACAGTTGAAAAAGCTTATAGTATTATATCCAAAGAAGATATAATGACTAAATATAAGATTTACAATCAATTTAAAGCAAATTTAGCTATGTTACTTGCTTATGACATGTTGTTAATTACATTTACTGGTAATATTGAAAATTGTGATAAAGATGTTGTGTTGGATAATAATTTACCACAATATAAAATAGGTTATTTACAACCAGGTCTTTTAACAAACATACCTGGTGAGATGACTAGAAGTGTATCAGGATATATTGTAGGTGCTCTTGTTGGAGAAGTTGTCAAAACAGCTGCTCAAGAAGCTGGAACAACACTTGGTAAAATAGTTGGTGAAATGGAGTCTAATTAAAAATTACTATATAGTAATTAAATATTTAAAGCATAGAAGTTTCTAGTATTATAATTTTTAATCAATTTTTAATGGGACAAATTTTAGACAATGTATCGACTAAACTTAAGTTGGAATGTCTTGATTTTCTATTAGTTCATCTTCCTTTTCGTGAAGGGCCAATAAATAAGACATTCCAACTTGGTCTACTTTGTGTAGCAACAAGTTTAAAACAAGATGGTTTTACAGTAAAAGTTATAGATGACTGTGAACTAGATTTAGCTTCATTTATTAAATTATATAGGAATAATAGGCCACGAATTCTCGGTTTTCATGTCAATACAGATTCTGTTCCTATAGTAGGACGAGTATTAGAGATGTTAAATAAATGTGGCGAAGTACCAGATTTAGTTATATTTGGAGGTCCTCATGTAACGATTGAAGACAAAGTATTACTTGAGAAAAAATGGGGAAATATTGTTGTCCGTGGTGAAGGTGAATATACAACATCCGAAATAGGTCGATGTTTTCTTAGGAATGAAGGTAAGTTAGAAGATATTAAAGGGATTACATATCTTAATAAGAAGAATAATATTGTAAGAAACGCAGATAGGCCTTTTATTCAAGATTTGGATAGTTTGCCATTTCCTGATATAAATCTTTTGGTAAAAAAACAATTATATCCTTCTTTTCAGATGCTTACTGGGAGGGGGTGTCCTTTTCATTGTGCTTTTTGTGCTGAGGGGATTATTGGTGTAAAATATCGTTTTCGTTCTCCCAAATCAGTACTTGATGAAATAAAAAATATTGTAGGAACACGTAAGCACACATATTTAAGTATTCTTGACGATACATTCCTTGTTAATAGAAAAAGAGTCGAAGAGATAGCAAAGGGTTTAATTAAAGAATATGGAAAAACTTCGCAACTTAAATGGTTCTGCGAAAGCAGAGTAGATTTTATTATAAAAAACTCTGATCTTTTTAAGTTGTTACGTAAAGCAGGACTTGTTAGAATTCAAATTGGAATTGAATCTGGAAGTCAAAAAGTTTTAGATACATATAATAAACAAGTGAAAATTGAAGATATTATTAAAGCTGTAGAAATTCTTAATGCCGTTGAAATTCCTTCAATATATGGTAATTTTATAATCGGAGGACCTTATGAAACAGAGGAAACTATTGATCAAAGTATAGAGCTTGCAAAAACACTATTTGATAAAGCCCTTGGAAGAATGGAATGTGGTGCTTCTTTCTTAACTCTTTTTCCTGGTACTGAATTATCAATAAATTCAGATAAATATGATTTAGAAATTCTTGATTTAGAAGTTATGACAACTATTTCTCTACAACATCCTGTGGTTGTGCCAAAAGGAAAAACAAAGTATTGGGTTATTAAGCAGCACAATCGTTTTTATAGTGAATTACAAAAACATTATTTGACAGGTATTGTAAATGTACCCCTTGAACTTATTGATGAACATCTGAAATTGAGGGATTATGGAGTTAATACTCAAAATTCTGATCATTATTTTATTTATCCATGTATTAAGAAATGTGAAGATATCCGAAAGAGACAAAAACCTATAGATAACATTTCTGATACTGAACTAATGGAGATCATTCCTCGTCGTTCAACTCCTATGGCCTCGATAGATAATAAATTTGCTATATTAGCTCATCCGCAAGGATCAATAGTTTTTAATGATATGGCAGGAACAATCTTTGAACTTTGTTCAGGAAAGTATAGATTACGTGAAATTATTAAAATAATAAGAGATAAGGATAAGAATTTACCACCAGAACCATATTTTTCACAACAAGTAGTGTCTTTAATTAAAGATATGAAAAAACGTTACTTGCTTATATATTCGGATTTATAACGAGATATAATAAGTTGCATAAAATTTAAAATCAACTTCCTGTTTTCAGAACAAATATAGATTAATATGAAGTATGTTTTTACATTATTACATTTATTTGCGTCAGCTAAAATGATAAACAATAGTGTGAATATTGAGTATACTCAATCAAATAAGACAGAACATCTAATTTCTAGGAGAAATAGTAAAGTTTACGATAGCTGGAGTATGTAAAGTCTCCTATCGTGTTTATATTTCAAAATATGTTAGACAATTTTAAATAATACCAATATTCTTAAAAAAAGTGGAGACCAGAAACCATTAAAATAAACGGGGCGTATTCTGAAAAGCCTTAAGAGTAAGAAATAAATAAATTATCGTATGAAAAGTGAATTGCAAGACGGAGGACGTGAATTAAAACGTCTTTCAAAAATCAAAAAAGCTGGGAGTGATTCTAGTGATCCAAATTCAGATATAGCTGTAAAAGGGTATGACGCTGCTAAATCTAAGAACCCATCTAAAAGAGTGAAAGAAGAATATAAGGATTTAACTCCAGAAGAAAGAAAATCATACAAAAAAGGTTATGCTAACGGAGCCAGCGAGGTGTTTAAAGAGTAGATGATGTATAGAAAAAAAGGGAAATTAAGTATTATCAAGAATGTTAAAGAGATCACTTCGAGGATATTTCGAATAGATTATCTTTTACATTTAATATCATCCAAACAATCATAATATATCTTGGTTATTTGGGTGGTTTTATCCTATTAATCATAAAACATCTAAAATAATAAGAATGAAAACTGAAGAATATCCTAAATGTAAAGTATGTGGTGCAATACTTCATTCACGAAGAGAGATGTATTACCAAACATGTATTAAGTGTCTAAAATCAAAAGAAAATATAAAAATGGAGGAATTTCAACAAAAAACTCTGTTTAAAGATGAAAATAATATTAGCTTAGTGGATGAACGAGCTGAATTACGAAAGAAATATGATGAAAAAATGATTAAAATAAAGCTGACCCCACATCACCGGAATATCTAGTCATAAAACATTGGTGGCAGAGTGGTTATTCGAGACTCGTTTCTCGTATCACAGTTTAGTTCTAGCAGACATGATTATTCTTAGAAATTAGTTCCACAACACCCACCAACCCTTAGCCATAAGGTTAAAAGATGCTACAAAAATGAATAAATAGATAATTAAATTTTAATTCTTTTTTTTGTTAGTTGCAATAAGAATTATGAGTTCACGTGACCTGAAAGGTCACACGTGAACGCTGTGTTGACGAAATTGGTATGCAAAACTATGTTGTTATGGCTAATGGCTATAATCATTTCTTGCTATGCTTTTAAACGCATTTTCTTCTCTATTAGTTTTACAAATCCATATATAAAACTATTTACAGGAGTTTCAATTCCAAGTTCCTTGCCAAATCGAACTACTGTTCCATTTTGATATTCAATCTCAGACTTTTTGCCAGTTAAAACGTCTCTTGATAAAGATGACATTGAATCAACTGGGAAACTATCTACATAGGCCATTGACTTCTCCACAATATCATCTTCAAGTTTTATGTTTTTTGCTCTTGCTATTTTACTCACTTCGATTAATGAGTCAATTAACATTTGTCTTGTTTCTGGGAGCTCTCTGATTAATCCGTATCCAGCATTTGAAATTGCTCCAAAACCACTTAAACAAATAAATATAAATTTTTTCCACAAGTCAGCTTGAATATCATCTGTTAATTTGCATGCAATATCTGCATTCTTAAATACGGTTACTAGTTTTAATGTCCTATCTTTTATTGTATTATCAATTTCTCCGAAGGTGATTTTGGGTTCAAGTCCCATATGATTTATTACTCCTGGAGATTCTATATTGCTAAAAATAACACACAATCCACCTAGAATTTGTTCCTTATCAAAGTACTCTGTCAGTTCATCTACTGCCAACACTCCGTTTTGAAGTGGGAGAATTAGGGTTTTGGGAACTAAGATGTCCTTTAATCCTAAAGCTATATCTTTTACATGATATGCCTTCGTAGCTAAGATTATCAACTCACAATCTGCTAATACGTCCAATTTATCAGATACTTTTGCTGGGTTAATTTTTATGTCTCCCTTTATACTTTTAACAGTAAGTCCATTCTTTTTAATTGCATTAAGGTGCTCTCCTCTGGCAATAAATGTAACATCATTTCCTGATGCTGCTAATCTTCCTCCAAAATATCCACCAACTCCACCAGTTCCTATTATTCCTATTTTCATATTTTAATTGTTTTATTTATCTTGTTTTAACTCTTTGTCTTTAGTCTGTTTGAAATTAAAATATTTTCTAACAATTGCAATTGCTCTTGCAATAGTTTTTTGTTTTCTACATTTGATTCATTTCTTATAGCAGCTTTTAAGTCGTCAATTGCATCGGTACGCTCTAGGTATACCGTAAGCTTTGCTGCTAATAACCTGACCTCAAAACTTTTATCTCTAAGCATTGGAGGAATATATTTTTTTGCTGACCATGCACACATGTCAACAATATCCTGCATAGCTTCTAGTTTTTCTGCTTTTGTTTTAAGTAGATTATCGTAGGCTGTTTGTTGCTTTTGGAGCAATTCTGAAGTAAATAAAATTTCCTTATTATATTTTTCAGGACTTACCACATTTTTGTTATACGGAATTAGTTCTTTGTTAGCTACCACTCTTATAAGGCGTGGAATAATCCATCGCATACCTGGGGTACTTTCAGGATGACCGACAACTGATGCTGTTTTACCTTTACCAACACTATTTACAATAATAAATGGTCTATTGTTTGTCATATTAGCTGGAGTTCCTTTAACCGTATGAACATCGCTTAACATCGTACCAAGTTCTTCGTATTTATACTTTGAGTTTTTGGCTGGTATTAACACAGGTCCTTCATAGTATTGTGAATAACAGATATCCTTATTAGTTAATTCTGGAAAAATCTTTTTGCCAGCTTCTGTTAATGAAAATTTCACCAAGCCATGTCCACGGTGGTCGTGCTCAATATCAATGGCTGTGGCACCACTTAATCCTAAACTTGGGTAATTAGGAGTCTGAGTAAGAATATATGCTCCAGCACATATTCCAAGAACTCCTTTACCATACTTTTCAACCAACTCAACAAGTTTTTGTTGCCCCATTTCTCCAAGACTCCCAGTTTCGCTTCTGCCACTACCACCAGGAAATAGGAATACATCAATATCGACAGCATTACCCATCATTATATCAGCAGCCGAAATAATTCGAGTTTCTATTCCCATATCAATTTTCAAGGCTTCTATCGCATCAGTTATACAGTAGGGACTATCTCCATTCTTATCGAATATTCCCACTTTTATTAAAGTTGGATTTGAATTTCCTTCCGTACGCTTATTATTATTATTTTGACAAGCTGTAAAAGTAAGCGTACAAATTAAAAATAGTAAAGTTAAATTCCTCATATAATTTATTTTAAATTTGTATATTCAATTCGAAGCTGATTTTTATAAGTTTTATAAACAAAATCATCAAGCCAAGTATAATAATCAACAATTTCATTTTTGTTTGGATTTTGTTTTCTCCATATATTCAAATGATCTTCAGTTTTTGCAAAGATAGTTTTTTCTGCTACTTCTAGTTTTTGAATAATTCCTGTTTCCTCTGAATTAATAAGTTGAGAGATGAGCAAATATTTATATCCAGATGAGCGTTTTATGGGATAACACTGTTCTTTAAGCTGTATAGCCATTTCGTTTAATGGCGCATTACCAGACTTATCGGCAAGCAATACTTTAGGTAAATTTTTACCTCCTCTAAGCCAAACAGGAAGTGTAATACAAGTATTTGGGAAACCAACAGTTGCCCAAATAGTAGTCATATCCACAGGTTCCGTAGGTTTGACTCCTTGAATTAATATGGCAGAAGAAGATCCGTGACGTGTTATTAAATCGTCAGAATTAATAAAATGTTCACCTTTAGGAATGGTTTTATATATTTCTTTATAATCTACATTTATTACAGCATGCTTAAAACATCTTGAAAAATCTTGAATTATAGTTTGATAATTCAGTTTGCCCATAGATTCAGCCTGATAAAAAATATTTTGTGCTGTTTGGTATCGGATAAATCCATATCCATTATCTTTAGCTCCAGTAAATGAGAAGTTTGTACGAATAATATAACCATTTGGAGCCTGAATTGGATCGTTAGCATCAAATTTCGTGAAAGTATAGTTGTTTACTTCATAAAACACAGCACCTCCCTGTGCATCAATTACGCCAAAATGAGAAGCTAAACCCATTGGTTTGGGAAGATTATTGAGAAGATTTTCAAAATCTTTGATAGTTGCACACTCCTGAAGAGCCTTTTTCATAATAAAACCTTCAAAGTCTTTTTTTGAGCTTGAATCGCCAATATTTACATTAAATGAGGCGCTATTCATAATGGAAAAGCCTACTGAATTTGCTCCTCCCCATATTTGTTCACCTATTAAGTCTTCTGAGTTAACAAGTCCAATGTAGGAGTATTTACCATCGTCAAAATACATCATCTTGTTTTTAAACTTTTCACTATCTCTCAATTTCCATATCATCGAACGACCATCTTTAGTGTATTTACCTGATATAATAGCAGTCGTACAAGATATCGCAATGTTACTTACGAATAAGAAAATTGCAATCATTAATGTTTTTTTCATTTGTTAAATCTAATTTAAATTTTAAACCTATAACTATATATCTTTATCTTCCCAATAATATGCAACTGTGCATTTAGAAGAAAAAAAGCTCTAATTTTTTAGACGCTTAAAAACCAAATACAAAAAAAAGAACTATATGTTTAAATTCTTTACGTCACATTAAAGATAGTACTTCTTTGTATAAAAACAGATAATTCAATCAAAATAAGTGCTTAAATTTTAAATTTCTAAATCTAAACGTACTTCATTCGTTGAATAGTATGTTTTGAATTGAGATGGTACTTTTCCCCGTTTCTAAATGATTCCATAATATCTTTAATTATGTGAGCACTCTCGGGCTTTTTGTACATGAAGTTCTTAATAGTTTTGGCATCTCTATTTTTTTACTATCTGAACGCTCTTAGGAGGATAATAATTATTTACACTTATACTACTGAATGTAGGTGCCCTTTGAAGTGTTGTTATCAATTTTGTAACGAACTAAAATTAAACATTTAATAAAAATGTTTGTCATATAAAGTAGAATATATAAAATGGGGAAAAACTAAAGATGAAAAAATGATTATTTATTGTGTGTTTTTTAAAGCTTATTGGGATGTGAGAAAAATGAAATATCTACACAGGAAAACTAAACGCCTCTACAGGAAGATGAAATTAATTTCACTTATACTTATCCAATTGTAGATACTGATGTAAAAACATACTACACTAATTTGGCTATTACGTCAACTCTAACTGAGGGTGATGATTTCTATGGACAAAGATGCCAATTATACCGGGAACCAACCATCATATACAGATAATGGGGATGGTACAATAAGTAATCTTGCTACTGGACTTATGTAGCAGAAGGCAGATGATGTTAAAGGGAGAGATTGGCAAGAGGCTTTAGCTTATGCCGAGAATTTTGAACTTGCTTCTCATTCTGATTGGCGTTTGCCAAATGCCAAAGAGCTTCAAAGTATAGTGGATTACTCTAGATCTCCACAAACAACTTCTTCTTCAGCTATAAATACTATTTTTGGAACGACAGAAATTAATGATCCCTAAGAAAATGCAGGTCAATACCCATATTTTTGGTCTAGTATAACTCATTTCGATGGTACAAATCCGTATCCCAATGCTGTTTATATTGCATTTGGAGAGGGACGGGCAGATGAATGGAACCCCTAATGGATGTACATGGAGCCGATGTCAAAGAAATTATCCTAAAAGTGGAAATACAACTGATTATCCTCAGTACTTGGGGCCTCAGGGAGATGTGCGATATGTTTACAATTTTGTAAGATGTGTTCGTAATATTGATACTAGTATTAAATGAAGTAAAGATATGAACTTTATAAACCAAAGTTTTCTAAAATATAAAAAACTCAAGTTTACAGATTACAACATAATACAAATGTAAACTTAAGTCTTTTTTTACAGAACTTAATATATAACATAAAAATCTAATCATTATCCCATAACAACAGAATCTTATTTT
>Ga0172378_10003811_pt1 | contig 14183 bp, 6 predicted proteins | sample GrowelOW332metaG_FD_119755 | JGI IMG/M metagenome (GOLD analysis project Ga0172378, IMG submission 119755) | Groundwater microbial communities from an aquifer near a municipal landfill in Southern Ontario, Canada - Pumphouse #3_1 metaG | ecosystem: Environmental > Aquatic > Deep subsurface >... | reverse complement strand
TTTTATTGCCATAAATACCAGAAGAAAAATCACAGCCAAAGAAATAGGCACAACTACTTTAAGTCTATTTGTAGCTCTCTCTAAATTCTCAAATGATCCTCCATAACGAATATAATAACCTGCTGGCATATTCAGTTCTGCATCCAATTTCTTTTGAATTTCAGCCACTAAAGATTTAACATCTCTATCTCTAACATTAACTCCAACATAAGTACGACGATTTGTATTATCTCTACTTATTTGCATAGGACCAGGCTTATAACTTATATTAGCAAGTTCACTCAGTGGTATTTGCTCGCCATTTGATAAACTTACATAAAGATTTCTAACATCATCTATATCTGTTCTTTTGCTATCTATCAGACGCATTACAATATCAAACTTTTTCTCTCCCTCATAAATTACTCCAGCCTTAGTTCCACTAAAAGCAGTTTCAAGCAATTTATTAAGTTCTGAAATATTCAGATTATATTGAGCAATTCTATCTCTATCATATACTATAGTTATCTGTGGTAAACCCTTAGTAGCCTCAGCATTTATATCTCCAACTCCTCTAATTCCAGAAATAAGACTTTTAATTTCCTGAGCTTTCTGAGCCAGAACATTCAAATCCTCACCATATATTTTAATAGCTAAATCTTCTCTTATACCGGTTAAAAGTTCATTAAAACGCATTTCCATGGGTTGAGAAAATTCGTAATTTATACCTGGAATTGTATTTACCACAACTTTCATTTTCTGTAATAAATCATTTTTATCGGTGGCAGATGTCCACTCATCAATAGGATTTAGTATAATAAAACAATCTCCAATATCCATGGGCATGGGGTCCGTAGGTATATCTGCTACACCTATTCTAGTTTGAATTGAATTAATCTCATCCGGGAATTTATTCATTAAAGTCTTTTCAACTTTAGTTGATGCATTTTCCGTCTCAGATAAAGATGTACCAGGCTTCATTAAAATATGCATGGCCAAAGTCCCCTCATCAAGTTGAGGTATAAATTCTCCCCCCATTCTACTAAACAAGACTACAGAACCAATCAACAATATTAAAGCCATGCCAATAATAGTCTTAGAATGCTCCAAAGCCCAAATAACTATTGGTCTATAAAAATTTTCTATACCTCTAACAATTTTATCTCCCAATGTCGCCTTCTGCTTTTTAGGAGCATTAATAAACAATGAGCACATCATAGGAATATAAGTAAGACATAAAATTAATACCCCTAATACGGCAAACCCAAAAGTCATAGCCATAGGTTTAAACATCTTTCCTTCTATTCCTCCTAAAAACATAATGGGTATAAAGACTACCATAATAATAATCTGTCCAAAAAAAGCAGAATTCATCATAGTACTCGAAGACTTATAGGCTAATTCATCCTTTTCTTTCTGACTAAGCTTTACACCTATATAATTCTTTTTGTGAAGATAAAAGATCATACTTTCCACAATAATCACAGCCCCATCTATCAATATACCAAAATCTATAGCTCCTAAACTCATTAAATTTGCCCATACATCAAAAAAGTACATCATTATAAATGCAAAAAGCAAAGCTAAGGGAATAGTTGATGCCACAATCAAACCTCCTCTAATATTTCCTAGTATAAGAATAAGTACAAATATTACAATTAAAGCTCCTAAAATTAGATTTTCAGCAACAGTGGAAGTAGTTTGTACTATCATTTCGCTTCTATCCAAAAAGGGAACAATTTTAATTCCTTCGGGCAAAGATTTTTGGATTTGAGACATTCTATCCTTAACGGTACTTATAACCTCATTTGAATTAGCCCCTTTTAGCATCATTATAATACCACCTACAGCTTCTCCTTCTCCATTTCTAGTAAATGCCCCATAACGAATAGCTTTGCCATAATGAACTTCAGCAACATCTCTAACAAAAACAGGACTACCATTAAGGTTACTAATAACTATATTATTTATATCATCTATATTACGAGCTAAGCCCTCACCTCTAATATAATTAACTTTCTTATTTTTCTCTATATAAGCACCACCAGTATTTTGATTATTATTATTAACAGCTTCGAAGATTTCATTTATGCTTATATGCATACTCTTAAGCCTCTCCGGATCAATGGCTACCTCATATTGTTTTATATCTCCCCCAAAAGAATTAATTTCGACAACCCCAGGAGTCATGGACATCTGACGTTTAACTATCCAATCCTGAATTGTACGAAGTTGCTTACTATCATACTTATCTTTATGAGCTTTATCTACTTCGAGAACATATTGATATATTTCTCCCAAACCCGTACTTATTGGAGACATAATTGGCTCTCCAAATCCTTCAGGAATATTTTCCTTTATTTCTGTCAAAGCTTCACTAACTAACTGACGAGGCAAATAAGTCCCCATATCATCATCAAAAACTATGGTAACGACTGATAATCCAAATCTGGAAACTGAGCGAATTTCGTCTACCTTAGGCAAATTAGAAAGTCCCAACTCAACTTGATAAGTAACAAACTGCTCTATATCCTCCGTTCCTAAATTAGGAGCAACAGTAATTATTTGAACTTGATTGTTTGTTATATCTGGACTTACATCAAGAGGAATGTGCTTCATTGAATAGATTCCTCCGAAAATCAAGGCCAAGACTAGTAATCCTACAAAGAGTTTATTCTTTATAGAAAATTCAATTATTTTATTTATCATATTTTTTTGCTAAAATTATTTCTTATAAGAAAGAATTACATATAATCATTACATATAATCATCACCTATTTCACGTACACTTTCTTATAAATTAAAATTTGAAATGATTTAGTATATCTATTTAATCCCTATTCAAATACATATCGATAATAATTATCAAGAATGCATAAAATAATGCTTTTCAACACGACATCTCGACAAGATTTATTAACTATGCTTATCAAACATGCATATAATTCAAAGAATATCAACAAGACATATTGATAATTCACTTAAAAATCTTCTTTTGTAAAAAAGATTATTTAGAACTAGAACTCATTGATAGGTTAAAATCAAAATTATTTGATCATATTACGCAGTAGAACACTGATAATATGAAATATAGATATAGAATTAACAAAAAGGAGGGCCACGAAAAGGGTAAAATGATATCAAAAATGAATCTAAAAAGAGGTCATTTTTAATATAAAAATTAGTTAAATTACTTTCTGTTTTTTGTAAACAAAAAAGTATATTAGTTGTAAGTGTAAAATCTAATACATCTAATGAAATAATCTTTAAACTAGGTAAATATATATTTTCCTCTACAACTATGGGATCATTAAGAGCATGGCAATAAGCATGATTGTCACTATCTGAATCGTGATTAGTATGGGAATCGTGATTACCATGGGAATTAAGATTATTATCTGAATTCTCACATTTATTTATAATAGAAGTACAATCATCATAGTAAAAATGATGATGATGAGGCATAGCAAGATGCAGAATCATTATTAATCCTGCAATAAGGAGAAAGGTATTTTTTATTTTTTTGCCTAATATCATTTAATTTCTTTAAAACATTATATAAGCAATAATCTTTACAAGATTACTAATATACGCCTGATTAGCAAAAGTATCATTTTTTTAAGGAAATAAAAATATTTTCTTATATTTTAGAAAACTTTAAAAGTTTAATTAATAAATCAAAAAATATACATCAATAGATTATATTAATTAAAAAGGAGCAGAATCTTAGATCCTGCTCCTGAACTTTGTAATAAGTAGTGTTAGAAATTTATGTTATAAAAGTTTAGAAATTTGATTATAAATATTTTGATAATGAATACGTGTTTCAAGATCATTTTTATTTAAATTCTTTTTCATTAACTTTTGAATCTTTTTAAGTTCATATAGATAGATAGGATGCATATTTACCTTAACATCTGCTTCTTTTTTTAGTAGTACTAAAGACTCTGAGTCTATGCCCATTTTTTCCCATGGATAAATTACCTTAGGAGCCATATCATCTACTAAGGTTAAACTTCTCTTACTAGAACCAACAGTTTCGTAACCTCCGTCGGAAAGAAGTTGTTTTACATAAGCATATTGCATCACTCTCTCATAGAAATTTAAATCTTTACCTTCTTTTGTCAAAGCAAAAACCCTATTATAAACATCATCCATATAATTTACAACGGTATAATTATTATCAGGATTTGTTTTTTCGTCCCAAGTGATATGAACAGTAATAGAAGTAGAAAGCAAACCAGCGACAACATTTTTGCAAATCTCTCCTAATTTTCTATCAGTAGGTTTAAAATAATCTAGTAAACCTCTATCTAAAGCCCAATTAGGTAAATCTCTTAAATTATTAAATATAAAATCTAAAGCATATCTTTGCTCCTCTTTACTTACCATTCTGTCTGCCTTTTTATTTTCGCCATACATAGGTATATATAAATAATGACCTCCTAAATAACTTGTAGCGTGACCAATAAATCTCAAGTATTGTTTTAATACTTCATTATACATGTTTTCAGTTGCAGAGTAATCTCGATTATTTTCAGCAGTCCATTCCTTAAGATGCTTCATAATATATTTTAAACTCTTAACTCCATATTCTGCTGCCTTAACCGAGTTATCTCCCAAGTCTTCAGATTGTGAAGCTGGGTCAATTTTATCAAAAAAGAATTGTTGAGGACCATAATGATACATAGGATTATCAGCTTTTTCAAGTATCCAATTGTTCAATGTAGCATATTCATCATATGGTGTTTTTGCATTATAAATAGGTTTATAAGCCCATTTGATAGCAAATTTATCATAAACACCAAGATGAGGAGGTACTAATTTAAGTCCTTTATCACCAGGTTGTGCTACATAGTTATTACGAGCATAATCCATTATTGATGGTGTTGTACCATATTTTTGAGTAAAAGTAGCAGATCTTAATGAATCTACAGGATAAGCATGAGATGCTCCCATATTGTGCAGAATACCTAAAGTGTGACCTACTTCATGAGCAGCTACATAGCGAAGGGATTCCCCAAGAACCTCATCATCAAAAACATTTTTTCTAACTCGAGGGTCTACTTGAGCTGTTTGGACAAATCTCCAATCATGAAGAAGTTTTACAACATTAGAATAAAACAGCACATCTCCTTGAATAATCTCACCAGAACGAGGATCAACCCAAGATGGACCCATAGAATTTGCAACATTTGTAGTTACATATCTATAACAATTATATCTAATATCATCAGGGTCAAAATCAGGATTTTCTTCCTTAGTAGGATATTCTTTTGAAACAATAGCATCTTTAAATCCTATTTCTTCAAACGCCTCTTGCCAATCTTCTATACCTTCAAGTATATATTTTCTAAACCTAGTTGGAATAGCAGTATCCACATACCATACGATTTGTTTTTGAGGAACAACTAATTCTCCATTTTTATACTTCTGAAGATCTTCAGGCCTTGGTTGTAAATCCCAACGATTTACATATCTTATTATTTGATTCCTATCTTTAGTCTCATCAAATACAGTTTTCTTTTCAGTAAAGTATCCCAATCTTTCATCAGAAATTCTAGGCTTCATAGGTTTCTCAGATAACAATATAATTGAACGAGATAATTCTGAGATGAATGGATCTCCCGAAACAGTATATGTCAATCTACTTCTTATAAGCAAATTCTTAGGGAAAGCTTTAGCCTTTAAGATTTTAGAATTACTAGCATCATAAACTCCTGAAATTGGATGAACTCCAAATAAACCATCAAATGGAGAAGGTTTTCTAAATGGATTAATTTCTTTTATATCCGATTTAAAAAAATCTGTTACATCTATAACTACACCTGATTTATTTGGAGAATCAGCTTTGATATCAAATGATTTCCATATAGGATTCATAAAATTTCTATCTAGGGAAGCCACAATAGGAGAACCTGGGTTATGAATATTATCTGTATTGACAATAATCATATTTACTTTCTCGCCATCTTTTTCAAACCTCACAACTAGTGGTTGACGTGGCATTTGTCCAGCACACAAATCTTTATTATTAGAAATAGCAGATATTCTGGAAGCAAGTAAAAAATCTCTTCCAAATAATTCATTTGGAATTTCAAAATACAAATCATCGTTTTTTGTATGAATCTTAAAAACTCCTTCATCACACTTTGTTCCTTTTAAGAACTCATTGTAATCTTTTTTCTTATTTTCCTTTGTCTTTTTATCTGTCTTTGAAGTCTTTTCCTTCTTTACAGATTTTTTTAATGCGTCTAGCAATTGTGCATTAACTGTTGTATACGAAGTTAAACTTAGCATCAACATACACAACAAACTAATTAGTAATTTCATTCTATTCATTTTTAATTATATTTATTATTAAAATTCTAATAACCTGCTATTGATTGAAGGTCGAAATTCAACTTTTCTTTCACATAGGATATTAGTATATTATATTTATCCTGAAGTTTGGGTGAATCCTTTATTATCTCATCTATCTCTGACTTAGTATTATTAAAAATCAATTCAAAGAAATCTTCCACATCTGTCTCCTCATTAGGTGACCAATAGTATTTTCCTGATGTATAAACTTTTCTATTTACACCTAAATAACCATATAGGAAACCGAATTTATGAGGGTCTACTAAAGCAGGATCAGGATCAATATCACTTGTGGATACTAACATTCTTAAATTCTGTTTATAATAATCATGACTTATATTATAAAATTCATCTGGAATCTGTAATTTCCCATTTATAATCATATAACCTAACCAAAAAGAGAAATTAATTGAATTCTTAACATCCTGAATATCTGCATCTGAAAGATCATCAATATTTTCATCAACATTTCCCAAAGCTATAAAAGATGTACTATAATCACTCTTTAAAACACTAGTACTCCAATATCCTTTATCATCTATCCTCTTTGCAAGAAGGATTTTATAAGGAAAATAGCTCTTCTTAAATTGATCATCATATAAATTGAAAAACACTTGTTCCAGCAATTTCACACCCTTCATTAATATGTCTTTATCCTCTTGCTCAGTCATGGTAATAGTACTACGTAAAGTATTAAAATCCCATCTATAATCAAGAGTATCATATTTATAATATATATAAGTTCCATAATCCTTATAAAAATTATATATATAATGATCTAATGAGTCATTACTATCTTGAAAAGCCACATCATTTTTCCCTAATTCTACATTCACATCATCTTCATTATAACAACTTGTAAAAGCCAATAATAAGAAAGAAGCTACAATAAGTATATTTTTTTTCATTGGTATTATTTTATGCATTTTTAATATTACTGTGCTGACCTTTCAGGTCTTTTGATTCTCACAATACTTGTATTCCTTTCGGTTTCATAATGAGGTATTGGTAATGTATAAGCAGCATCTCCTTCATTAAGTACATATAGTTCATCAGTGATATTTGAAGTTCCAGCTTTATATACATGCTCTATCCTAGGCATACCCCAACGTCTAAGATCAAACCATCTTTGTTTTTCAAAACACAATTCTCTTCTTCTTTCATCTTTTACTATTGTCAAAACATCTTCTTTTACAGAAGCTGAAACAATATAATTGTCATCAGAGAACCTATAACTTCTAAGCCTATTAATATCTGCTAATGCTTTATCTAAAACATCTAATTCCGCATAAGCTTCTGCCCTATTTAAATATGCCTCAGAGGTACGCATAGCAAAACCATATATTTTTGTATCATCCACCTTACCATTTTTATCTGGCATATCACTACTAAAGAACACTTCATTTCTTAAATCATTATTAGCATATAAAGCCTTTAGTTCTTCAGAAATAGGAAAACTTGAAATAGTAAAATAACCATTATCAAAATATGGTAAACGATAATTTCCAAAAGTAAATAAGATTTCAGGATTAAAATCATTTATAAATTGTAATTTGGAATCTCTAGTTTTAAAATCGTAAAGAGATGGTTTCTTAGCAATCACTAAATCAGCATATTTTACTACATCTTCATAATTTTTCATATACAAGGCTACTCTTGAAGAAAGTAAATATGCACTCTCTAAATTAGCTTTAAAATTATCTAATACAATAGTAGTTTTCTTAAAAAACTCTATAGAATTCTTTAAATCATCCATTATCATATTATAATTTGCCTCTACAGTAGCTCTAGGAAGATTTACATCTTCCATACCTGTTAAATTATTAATAGGCACGCCTAAGGCTGAGGAAGCAGTAGCTTTATCATAAGGCTCTCCATACAAATTTACCAAATAAAAATAATCAAAAGCTCTAATAAACAAAGCCTCTGCATGAAGGAAATCTTTTTCATCCTGAGTTCCTTCCATAGCTGAAAGATCTTCTATGCAAATATTACACATTAATATAGAATGATACAAGTCTTTCCAAGAATCGTCATTATTTCTTGAACCTGAAGTTGCCATCTCAGGATCTATTTGCCAAGTATAATAACCATAAGCGTCTTCTCTAGCATCTGATGCCAAACTACTTCCATGTCCTTTAGTGTAACATTTAACATCATCTGTCATAATATCCAGGTAATCCCCAAAATTTTGATCTCCCCTAAAATAAGCTTCTCCATAAAGTAACTCCTCATAATTATCAACAGTTTTAGGAATTATTTTATCATTTGACTTTTCTTCCAAAAAATTATTGCAAGAAGTCAAACTCAAGCATATTAAAATAAATAATAAATTATATTTCATCTGTTTCATTTTCTTTATATTAATTGTTCTACAGCATAAATTAAAAGGTCACATTAAGCCCCATAGTATAAGTTCTTGCTAATGGAATAGCTCCTGTATCTTTTGTCATTGACACTTGTTCAGGATCTCTTCCTTTTAATTTTTTACTTTTTAAAGTAAATAGATTTGAAACTTCCAATCTAAAACTTACATCATTTAAAGAAAGTTTTTTACACAACTCTTTAGATAAAGCATATCTCAAATTTAATGTTCTAAACCTAAGGAAATCTCCTGAACATGTACGTATATTACTCATATTATACATTTGCCAAGCGTTATCACAAATATCAATCTCTCTATCTGTAAATGTTGTGGAATAAACATTTAAGCCTGGATCATTTGAAAGTACAGGTATATTTGTTATATTTTCATCCCCAGCGTTTTTCCATCTATTTACAAAATCGTCGCTCATATTTTGTTGAGGTCTTGGTAAATATTGACCAGTATTTTCATACAAAGGATTTAATCTTATTTTTTTACCTATACTATAGAAGAATATTGCTCCCAAAGTCCATTTTTTATATCTAAAAGTAGTTGAAAACCCTCCTTCAAGATCAGCTATTCTCTTACCAGTATATTCAAAAACATTTTTAAATAATTGAGCTTTAGAAATTCCATCTATTTCTTCAGTATCTAAGAAAGTAGGCATTCCTACTTCATTAAGACCTCCAAACTTATACGAATAGAATGAATTAACAGATTTACCAGGTATAATTGCATCTCCAGTAAGATAATCCTCCCAATTGATTTCAGATATACCAGCATCTGTAACTGTATTTTTATTATATCCTCCATTTAAAGATAATTCCCAACTTATATCCTTAGTTCTAATAGGATTAACTATAACGTTGAAATCAAAACCTTTATTTTCTATATTACCTGCATTCATAGTCATAGAATTACTACCTGTAGAAAGTGATACATCTCTAGATACTATCATATCCTTTCCTTTCTTATTATAGTAATCAAAACTTGCACTTACCAAACCTTTAAACAGACTAAATTCTATAGCCACATTAGTCGAAGTTGTCTTTTCCCATTTCAAGTCTGGGTTAGGAAGTTTATCTAAAGTAGAAATATTGTATCCAGATGTCTTATCTGCAGTTCCCAATATTGCAACTAAATTAGGAGTTTGATCAGATGACACATTACCTTGAATACCATAAGAAGCTCTAAAAGATAAATTATCTACCCAACTAACAGATTTAAAAAACTCTTCATTATGTACATTCCATCTTCCAGACACAGACCATATTGGCAAGAATTTAGTACTTTTATCTTGACCAAACTTATTTGAACCATCAGTTCTAATATTAAAGTTAGCAATATATCTATTATCATAAGCATAAGTCATAGTACCAAAAAATGATAACATATTAAAAGTATTATCCGTTACAACATCCTTTAATTCTTCAACTCTTGCTTGATACATAGGAAATTTAATTACATCTATATCTAAAAACTTATCTCCTCTATCTGGAAGATATCCCATTTGATTTGTCTTAATACCTTCGTAAATATTAGATTTAACCTCTGTACCTATAGTCACAGAAAAATCATGTACCTCTTTAAATATTTTGTTATAATTCACATCTGCTCTAATAGTATAAGAACTTTGCTTAGTATCGTCATTTGTCAATTGACCTCCATAGGGTAAACGACATTGCGATGTATAAAATGGATCCGTTAGTTTTGTAGGAAAAGCATCACCTAAATTTAAATATCTTAATGAAGAAGCATACCAAGTTTTATCATCAAACCATTCCTTTTGATATGTATTATTTCGAGACAAAGAAACAATTCCATTAAACACTAATTCAGGAAGTATTTTATAATTAAGTCTTGCATTAAAATTCAAAGATTGATTCTCTATAGTCTTACCTGAATGTTCTAATTCATTCAGAATATTATATACTAAAGGTACAGCATGACCTTGAGATTTATTATAATAAGATAAAGAACCATCTTCATTATATAAAGGAATTGCACGTGATGTTTGATAAGCATATTTAAATGGGTCTATACTAGAATGTTGATAATGTTTTTTACTATTTGAAACTCTCAAATCAATTCCAACACGTAGTTTATTATTCAAATTAGACGATAATTTAAGCATACCATTATATTGTTCCAAATTATTATATTTGAAATTTCCATTAGCATTTTTATAGGCTCCAGAAAAATAATAATTTGTATTCTTATCTGCTCCAGAAAGGGAGACATTATGTGTTTGAGAAAATGAGGTTCTAAATAATTCATCCAACCAATCAGTATTTTGTTCCTTATAAAATTTCACCTGTTTCAAGAAATCATCATATGATATATTCTTTGCAAATAAATCGTAAAGAGCACCTTCATAGGATACGTGAGCTGGAGGATTTCTATAGGTTAAACCTCTTTCAAATGCTTCTTCAGATACTTCTACTCTTTCCTCTGAATTCATTCTATGAAGATTTTTATATGTTGGTCTCTCCATAAATGTAAGATTTGTAGAATAATTTATTCTGGCTTTACCATATTTACCTCTTTTGGTAGTTACAACAATCACACCATTTGCAGCTTTAACTCCATAAATAGCAGTAGCAGATGCATCTTTTAGAATATCTATACGAGCTATATCATCTGGGTTTAAAGAAGAAATAGCATTACCTATAAGATTTATATTATCTAAGGAATTCAATTCTGTAGGAGAAATAGATACAGGATCATCAAGAATAATTCCATCCACAACCCAAACAGGTTCTCTATTACCTGAAATAGAAGAAGCTCCTCTAATCCTTATTTTAGGAGATGCACCTACGGTAGCTGTAGGATTTAATACAGAAAGTCCAGAAATTTTTCCTTGCAACATATTATCCAAAGATAAAGCTGCTCCCTCACGTATAACATCTCCGCTCAAAGACACTATAGAAGACGATAATTTTCTTTTTTCTATTTTTTGATATCCAGTAATGACAATTTCATCTATTTTTTGTACTTCCTCAAGGAGTACAATATTTATAGTATTTTTACCTGAATATACAATTTCCTTAGTTTGCATTCCAACAAATGAATAAACAAGAATAAGATTTTTTGAATTAAGTACCCTTAATTTATATTCCCCATTAATATCTGTCGTAACTCCTAAAAAAGAACCTTTAATCATAACAGTAACACCTGGAAGGGGATTATCATTAATATCTGTAACCCGACCTACTATAACTATAGTCTCAACTTTATTCTTAGCAATAGTATCAACATCCTTAATTACAACTACATTTTTATTAATAGAATATGTAAGTGATGTACCATTAAAAATCGACTTCAGTGACTCATCTAAAGATGCATTTTTAAGATGAATTGTTTTTTTACCCTGCAATTCTAACTTTTCTACACTATAAAAGAATCGCATATTAGTTTGTTTCTTTAATTCTTTTACTATCTTTTCTAACTTAACATTAGACATATTTAATGTGATTTTCACATCTTGAGCCTTTGCAAATAAAGTAAGATTAAGAAGAAACACAAAGACTATACATAATCTTAGGATATTGCAGATTTTTGAATAATTAATGGGTATTCCTGGCCCATTTAAGGATTTTTTTTTCATTCTGTTAGTTTGTTTATTGTTAATAAAATTTATTTCAAACATAATCTCTGTAGAATTTGCATCAACTTAGATCTATGTTCTTTTATAATAAAATGTTAAGGTTTATTTTTCAGAAATTATTATAGTCTTAGACCTAACCGTAAATCTGACATCTCCTCCTTCCTCTAAAAAGTCCAGAAAAGTTTGAATATTATTATATCTCTTTAAATCACCAGTAAAGTGTAAATTTTTCAAATGAGAATTTTCGTAAAAAACATTGATATCATACCACCTAGACAGTGTATTCATCATCTCCTCAAGAGTGATATTTTCAAAACAATAAAGTCCATCTTTCCAAGATATAATATTATTTATATTAACTTTTTTCAATAATGTTGTTCCATCAGACTGCTCCTTTATTTGTTCCCCTGGTTTAAGTAAAAATTTGGCCTTGTTTTTTTGAGAAAAATAAGAGATACTCCCTTCTGCAAGAGTTGCATAAAGTACATCCTCATCTTTATAAGTTTTGATATTAAATTTAGTACCTAGCACTCTGACATCTCCCTTTTCTGTAACCACAATAAAAGGATGATTTTTATCTTTTGACACCTCGAAATAAGCCTCCCCTGTCAAAAAGACTTTCCTTTCAGGACCTAAAAAATTAATAGGATATTTTAATTTGGACTCTGAATTCATCCACACTTTTGTACCATCAGATAATGTAATTTTAAACTCTCCTCCCCTAGGAGTAGATATATTATTATAGAGTAATTTCTTATTACTCTTAGCATCCATATAGTTTAATAACCCCTTGACTACTTTTATATTTATCCCTTCCTTATCTTTAAGTTGGTAGCTATTTGAATCAAGAACAATAGATTTTCCATTAGCTAAGGTTATTATAGCCCTTTCAGAACCATGTGTAATTTCAGAATTAGTTTTAAAATCTTCTGTTTTACTAAGGAAGAATAAAGTCGTAATAAAAACAACAACAGCCGCTGCTGAAGACATCCATAACGCTAATTTTTTAACATTTATAGATTTTACTCTAGTAATTGATTTAAATTCCTTATAAGCATTATTTTTATTATATAGTTTCTCTTTATTCTTAAAATCAATTAAACCATCTATAATAACTTTATCGTCAATAGATGAAATATCTATAATATCCGATAGTTCTTTCAATCGTACTTTATCTTGCTTATTAAGAATTCCTAAGGTCCTTAATTTAAGAAGTTCAGATAATTCACTTATTAAATTTTCCATATTATTATTTTCCATATTTTCACATAAAGTAACATTCTTTTATGTAAAAACACTAAAAAACAAAAAAGGGGTACCTATAAATTAAGAATTTATTACAATTATAAGAGATTTTTGAATTTTTAAAAAACATCAGGTAAAGAGTATAGAAAAATAAAACAAATTTATATAAATATAGGATGAGAATTATATTAAGCTCAAATTAATACTAAATAAAGATCTTACGGAACTTAAAATGAAGATTAGTTAAAATAAAGTGTAGGAAAAGAATAAATTGAATCTAGTAGTAGATTTTAGTTAATTATATACTGAAGTAGATTTTACATAAATATGAGAGAGAACCTATAATTGCCCAAATTTTCTCTTATATATTTATATGCTATTTTTCTATGCTTTTTTACTGTATTTTCAGAAATATTTAAAATTTCACTTATTTCAGAAACTTTTTTATTCTCTAAACCCAATAGAATAACCTTTTTACGCATATGAGGCATAGCATCAATCAATAAATATAATTTTCTAATTGTTTCCTCTTTAATTATAGATAGTAGATTTTCATCTGATAATGAACTTTCAAAAGAAGACCACTCATTCAATTTCTTTTCTTTATTGTTAAAATCTCTAATT
>Ga0172378_10003807_pt1 | contig 14184 bp, 8 predicted proteins | sample GrowelOW332metaG_FD_119755 | JGI IMG/M metagenome (GOLD analysis project Ga0172378, IMG submission 119755) | Groundwater microbial communities from an aquifer near a municipal landfill in Southern Ontario, Canada - Pumphouse #3_1 metaG | ecosystem: Environmental > Aquatic > Deep subsurface >... | reverse complement strand
TACACCAATCGCTATCGAAGAAGGCTTACGTTTTGCTATTCGTGAAGGCGGACGTACAGTAGGGTCCGGCGCTGTAGCTTCAGTTATCGTAGACTAATTAAGCAACACAAAGCCTGCCTTTTGCTAGGCTTTGTGTTTTTTTGTAAGGATGAAAAAGGGCTGAGTAATATCGAGGGATAATTAATGGTTTTTCTAAAATAGTTTGGATGCTCGAATTTTCTCCTACTTCAACAAATAATTGTATTGTGTTTTGTAAGAAAATTTGATAAAATCAAAAGAATTGTAGATAAATATTAAAAAAAATAATATTTTGGAGGAGCAAAGAAAACTTAAAAATAAGCATATTAGCAATAGGGAAACAGGTGAGAGTCCTGTGCAGTTGCGCTACCGTAACCTTTTTTGGGAGCCGGATACCTATTAAGAGCCTGGATTGCGCATGACGATTCAGAATTTTCTATTTTTTGTTGATCAATTATGAGGGGGAGGAATAAATTTTGAATATCTTAACAAATCTAAAAAAGAAGATAGCCTTTTTTTTGCTAGTTACGATGCTGTTTGCACTCATTATAGTCTATACAAATGCCAAAGTGTGTGCGGCAGAAAATACGCTAGAGGGTGTGCAAACAGCGACAACACAAGCTTTAGAGAATAATATCTATTTAGGAGATCAAACAGAAGCAAAAGTTTATGATGATTTCCAAAATGATATTTGGGTACAGTTTCAACAAAAGAAAATAGAAAAATATGAAACCGTTGACATTTATCCATGGCGTGTAGAGCAAGCAATTTCTAGTGTTACTAAGAATGATGTAGAAAGACCTAATTTTAATTTTGAAATCATTTCAGGAGATAGTGTAACTTTAAATACAACCCAAAGTAATGATAAAGCGATAGCAACGGGTGTAAAAGCGGGAACCACAATTATTAAAATCACTTATGATGCTTTTACGCAGACATCGGGAACATCCTTTGGTGCGTTGTCTAAAGTCAATACAGCGTATGTGGTGATTACTGTTGGCGAAAAAGGGCAAGCTACTATTTCTTCATCGATTAATGATTGGCGCTCTTATGATACCCTATACTTTGATCAAGGAGACACCCTTTCTTATGATCTGACGGTTGATACAGAAAATGCAGAAAGTGTTGCAATAACTTGCAATGGACTAGCGGTTGAAGAGGACAATGGGAGTTATGCATTACCATTAGAAAACAGATCCAATATTATTGGGATTGTTGCAACGGATGTTAATGGCAATACAACCACACAATATCGGATAATGGATGCCAGGTTTATTAAAATTAACATTACCAATAAAACCAATCCAGATAGCGATTTAGTAGTAGGTGATACAGCGAATGTAAGCTTTGAAGGGATTACAATGCCAGTCTATAAACTAGCAACAATTTATAATCCGCAAATGGCTGCACTAGGGGATGCAACACGAACCGTTTATACCAATGATACCTTTGGAACAGTTGAAGGTTTATGTAATCAATATGATTTAGCGACAAATAATGATTTTGACGTGACCATCACACAAACAGGCAGTTACACCTTTAAAGAGGGTCATATTGCCTCGACATGGTGGGGATCTGCATTGGGAACAGACTTAAAAATAGAGGGGCAAGGAAGCCAAAACCTGAGTGCGGATACGCATAAAGATAATTTTTCTACATTGCCAGAGTTCACAATAACCGTACCAGAAAATACAGCAGTAGGGCAAGTGACTGTCAGTATTGTTGATGAGATACCAACCCCTACATCTGAAACTTGGCCTGAAGCAAGAGGAACGATTCTTGAAGATTATAAGGTCCCTATTTATGAAAATGACAGTATGATGGATGCCATTTTGCGTGCCTGTCAAGAAAATGATATTGCAATAGAGGCAACCAACAATGATCAATATAATGCAGGATATATTGAAAGTATTGATGGTTTATCGGAACTTGACCGTGGCTCAGGCGGCGGTTGGATGGGAACCTTAAATGATTGGTTTACCAATCTTGGATTTTCACAATACAAAGTTTCGGATGGGACCCTTGGTGATGGGGATAGTATTAAAATTGAATATACGACCAATTATGGAATGGATTTGACCAATAGTGATGCTGAATTTGAGTTGGCATCCTTAGAGGTTAGCGCGGGAACATTAAATCCAACTTTTTCTGCTGACCAATTAACCTATCAATTAAATGTTTCACCAGATACAGAAGCAGTAATCATTCATCCAATATTACAAAACAGAAACAACCAAGTCCAATTAGAAGCTTTTGGAGAATCTTTTAAGAAGACAGAAACCATTCAAACGGTTAATGGTTTAAGGATAAATATGATTATAGAAAAAAAGGCAAGCTTAGGAAAAACCCTTACAACACCACTGACACAGACGAAAACAATCACCATTAATACGGGTGAAAACATTGATTATGGCAATCTTAATGAAGATACACAAGTCAACTCGGCGGATGCCTTGATTTTATTAAAACAAGCGGTCAGTTTAGTGGACTTACCCCTTGAAGATAAGGTTAAAGGCGATGTGATCCAAGATGATCAGATTAATTCAGCCGATGCCTTAAAAGTATTGAAATATTCTGTAAAATTAATTGATACAATAACACCATAAAAAGAGGTTTTTATGAAAAAATATAAAATAGCAGCCATTGTATGCATAAGCTTTCTACTGATCTTAGGGACAGGGTTGGTTTCAGCAAAAGAAAACACCGGTCCTTCTAATCTTTGGTTTTTGAAGGTTGATCAAAATGAAAAAGTCCAACAACTTGATACAGCCATTGATGAAAATCAAACCTTTAAAGACGTTGTTGCCACGCTCTTTCAATCTTTGCAAGAAGCAACACCTGAAACAGAACATCACTTTGTTTTAATTGATGTTGGCGATGCAACAGGGGATGAAGCGCTCAAACAAGCGAATACCATGATTACAGATCAACTGCCCAAAGAAACGGCGACAGATGGCGTAGAAAAAGATCAGAATACAACGGATACCGAAGCAACAAAAGAAGCAACCCCAGAAGAAACATCAGAATCACCAGAAGAAGCGGTTAATGAGAGTGCGCAACCATCACTTGAAACCCAGACAGCAGAAGAACCATCAACGGTGACTGTTGAACAAGGGAGTGATTCAGAAAATGATGCCGAGCAAGAAAATGCGAGTTCGAGTACGCTTTCTGTACAATCACAAATTTCCGTAGAAGCAATGGTTAATGCAACTGGAAAAAATCGTGTGGCGCTTTTTGGAGAGTCCGAACCAACGGTTGGAAGCATGGCAGGCGATTGGACCATTCTGGGTTTAGCCCGTTCAGGTTTAGGGAATCAAGTGCTTTATGAAACATATTATGACAATGTTTGCGATGTATTAAAAGAAAATGACGGCGTGCTAAGTAAAAATAAAATGACAGAATACGACCGCGTTATTTTGAGTTTAACGGCGATTGGGAAAGATGTTACTAATGTTGCCGGCTATGATTTACTCAGTGCATTAACAGATCTTGATGACATTAAAAAGCAAGGTATCAATGGACCTATTTGGGCATTGATTGCGCTAGATTCCCACGATTATCCAATCTATGATAATGCAGAAGCTTCGGATCAAAACAGTCGCCAAAAGATGGTTGATTATATTTTATCGAAAGAAATTGTGAATGAAACAACTGGTGTAAAAGGTGGATGGAGTCTCATTGGAGATGTTCCAGATGCGGATATGACAGGTATGGCAATTTATGCTTTAGAACGGTATAAAGATCAACCTGAAGTCGCAGATGCAATTGAACGGGGATTTGATTATCTTGAAAGTGTTCAGTGCAGTCAAGAAAGCGATAGTGCTTCTTTTGGTGGCTCATCGGGAAGTAATAATTTAGAAGCGACAGCACAAGTGCTTATGGCTATGGTTGGAGATGGAATTGATGTTAATACAGATACACGATTTATAAAAAATGATGCAACGATTATTGATGCAATCAATGGATTTTATTTAGAGGATTCAACTTATGGCGCAGGTTTTATGCATATTAAAACCGGTGAAACGAGTGATGGTGGTGGTGCTGCAGGGGTTTGGGACCCAATGGCAACAGACCAAGCAATGGAAGCATTAATTAGCTATTTGCGGGTTGAAAATGGCCAAACATCTATATTTGATATGCGAGATGTGGATATTACATCGGTCCCTATTGACTATTTTACGTTAAATCAGCAAAAAGGTCTTTTTGATTGTGACCAAACGTATAACAATGAATTAATAGCAACAATTGGACCAACAAATTTTACAGAAGACTATCAGATTCAATGGTCGTGTGATGATTATGAGGGCATAACCTTACAAGAAGATGAACAGGATGCATTAAAAGCAACGGTACACATTACAGCCGGTTGCAATGCGCCAACAACACAACCAGTAGAGGTCACGGCAACGTTAACGACAGAAGATGGGCAGGTTTATACAGCTGTGTATCAGATGTATTTTAACCCACCAGCAGAGGATGTGCAAAGTTTAATTGATGCATTGCCAGCACCATATCAATTTGAAACGGGCGACATGGATGCCCTAGTTTTTGCATCGAGTGCCTATGATTTATTGTCCAATGAAGCAAAAAAGAATATTGATACGACGCGCTTATTTGATAATCAGACAGCAGCCGCAGAAATCAATCATACAGTCATTGTACCTTTTGAAAGTGATAATGAAATTATTTATCCTAAAATATTTACGTTAGAGGCTGTTTCAGGGAATAGTGCTATTCCATGGAATGTAAAATTAGGGGTTTCTTCTGTTGACGTTCAGACAGAATCATTGATTGAGCAGTCTGTTATAGGAGAAAATGCGGGAAATATGATATCACAATTGTGTAATATTGAACTCATTCAATTGACGGCAGATGGCACAGAAGCAAGTTTTAAACCAGATGATGCAGTACAAATCACCATGCAGATTCCTGAAATTTCACAATTAGAGATTGAAAAAACAGCTTTATACCATTATTCAATTGAAACGGGAGGAACAAGTCTGACAAGCGATTCTTTAGACTATCAACTTGAAGAGGGGTTAACGTCTCGAACGATCACTTTTAAGACAAAAACGTTTTCGCCGTTTGCCGTTGTCCTTACGCCGCGCATTAGTACATCAAGTGATTCAGATTCAGAACCATTGGTTCAGCAACTAATGTCAAGCAATTACAATGGGATTGGGATGAGCACATTGCCATCCTCTACGACGCATTCCTACTATACAGTTAAAACGAGTAGTGAAAATGCGGATACGGGTGAAACGACAGAAGAATCTAAACTGAAAATTGGCGATTCTGATATTTCTTTTGTAGAGGCTACAGCTGGACAAACAACACAAATACAAAGTGTTACAGACCAAGGATCTTTAGCTTATCACTTTTTACAAAAAATGAAAGAAGACTTTTTGCCATTTGTAATTGGAATGTTATTTATGGCGTTAATTTTGGCGGTAGGGATCATGATTCATTCAGCGAGGAAAAAATGAAAAAAAAGATAGAGCTAATTTTAATGAGTGTAGTGCTTATTATAGGAATGACAATAACCACAGGGTGTGAAGCTCCGGAAACAACAGTGGTAAATGAAGGCGCAAAAATTCAACGCTATTCAATCCCAGATAACGGGATTGTAACGAAAGATGTTTTTGAAGCATTACAAGGGACCGCTAATACAGATGTTTATTCAGGCAGTGTTGATCAAGTTGGGTACGTTTGGACCTTTAATGGTGCAGATATTGATAACCCAATGGATTTCAATCTAAACATAACATTAACGGATACAGCAGATCAAGATGTACAATCAGCAACAAATTCGGCAAAAGTAACAGGCTTTAGCTATACGGCGAATGAGGGCGTTCCCGGTAAATACAACCTAAGATTAAATTTACCTGAAAAATGGGATTGTGAGAGTATTGATCTTTATAATTTATCAGGAGATTCCCTTAATAAAGTCGGAACTGTCAAAATGGATAATTCTGGGGATGTTACAAAAGTTAATTTTGGACTTACAGTTGCCAGTGGAACTTTTTACTTGGTTTCAAGCACGCAAATGGAAAATTCAGATGACGTTTTGGGAGAAGACACCTATGAGTTAACACAGGAAGAAATCGATCAACTTGATGCGGAAGGAAAAGCATTAAAACAAGAAGCCATTACAAATGACCAAAATTATTCAGGGGCAACGGATGAATATGGTACCCAATTAGGAAACATTCCAGACGGTCAACCAGGACCAACAGAACCAGGGGCTACTATTGATTATACTTCTCCCAAAAAATGCACATTATCCGTTAGTTGTGCCAACATTTGGGATTCAAACTATTATGGTCTTTTAAATAAAGAAAAAGAAGCTTATCAACCTAAAGATGGTTGGATTTTTAAAGAGCAAAGTGTTACTTATTATCCAGGTGAATCTGTTTTTGATGTTTTAGAACGCAATATGAAAGATAATAATATTCAGCTAGAATTTAGTACGACACCGATTTATAATTCAAATTATATTGAAGGGATCAACAATCTTTATGAATTTGATTGCGGAGAACTTTCCGGATGGATGTATTGTGTTAATGGCTGGTATCCAAATTATGGGATCTCTCGGTATGGGGTTAAAGAAGGCGATGTTATTCAGATTAATTATACCTGTGATCTTGGCCGGGATCTAGCGAGTGATAATTGGATGGCACAATAAGGAGGAATGATGGACGATTCATTTTCAACTTACCATCCAATCATTAATTTTGGATATTTTTTAGTGGTTTTGTTGTTTTCAATGTTTTTTAATCATCCGGTGTTTTTGTTGATTTCACTGATTTCTAGTGTTTTTTATGCCCTTGTTTTAAAACATATCCGAAGGTCATTAGAGTTGAATTTGCTTTATATGCTACCAATTTTACTTTTAATTGCATTAATGAACCCCTTATTTAGTCATGGAGGAGTGACCATTATCGGGTATTGGTGGACAGGTAACCCGATAACATTAGAATCAATTGTCTATGGAGCGGTTATGGCCATTATGTTTATTGAGGTCATTATCTGGTTTGCGTGTTATAACACCATCATGACTTCGGATAAGTTTATTTATCTTTTTGGCCGGATTATTCCAGCGCTTTCTTTGGTTTTTAGTATGGTTTTACGGTTTGTTCCTAAATTTCAAAATCATTTAAAAATTGTTTCAAATGGGCAACGCTGTATTGGGCGTGATGCAAGTACGGGCAATTTTTTTCAACGGGCACGCCATGGGATTACAATTTTATCAATCATGGTTACCTGGGCATTAGAAAATGCCATAGAAACTTCTGATTCAATGGTTGCACGTGGATATGGATTGAAAGGACGAACGAGTTTTTCGATTTTTAGATTTGATTCGCGCGATGTGGTTGTATTTAGCATCATGGTTATTTTGTTGAGTTATACTTGTGTGGGTATTGGATTTGGCTGTGCTTATGCATCTTATAATCCAGCTATAAAATATTGTGGTTTTACAGGATATTCAATTTCAGTTTATTTGACATGGTTTGGGTTTTGTTTATTACCTATCTTTATTGATGGTTATGAGGAGTTAAAATGGCGACATTTGAGATCAGAAATTTGACATTTGCCTATCCAGAAGCAGATCGATATGCTTTAAAGCAGATTAATTTGACAATTGAAGCAGGAGAATTTATTGTGCTTTGTGGAAAATCTGGTTGTGGGAAAAGTACGTTACTAAGACATTTTAAAACCGTTTTGACCCCACATGGTTCAAGAACAGGAGAGCTTTATTATAAAGGAACAAAACTTGAAACGGTTAGTGGGCGTGTTCAAAGTTCAGAAATTGGTTATGTTTTGCAAAGCCCAGAAAATCAAATTGTGACAGATAAAGTCTGGCATGAATTGGCATTTGGACTTGAAAGTTTAGGGTATGACAATAAAACAATTCGATTACGCGTTGCAGAAATGGCTTCTTATTTTGGTATTCAAGACTGGTTTCATAAAAAAGTTACAGAACTTTCTGGCGGGCAAAAACAATTATTAAATTTAGCTTCTATTATGGCGATGCAACCATCTTTGCTTATTTTAGATGAACCAACGTCACAATTAGACCCGATTGCCGCAGGCGAATTTTTATCAACGATTAAAAAAATCAATCAAGACTTAGGGACAACGATTGTTTTAAGCGAACATCGCTTAGAAGAAGTGATGACTGGGGCTGACCGTGTTATGGTAATGGATCAAGGAGAGATTATTGCCTTTGATACACCACGCAAGATTGGAACACAGTTACGCGAACAAAAGAATGATATGTTCATTGCAATGCCAGCTCCTATGCAAATTTGTGCGGGCATTGAGAACACATTAGCCTGGCCACTGACGGTTCGAGAAGGACGGCGTTGGTTAGAAAACCTTTTAAAAGATAAACCCCTTTACATCCAAAAGAACGAAAAAGAAACACTACCCGACACGGGAAAAAAACACAAGGTCATTTTAGAATTAAAAGATATTTGGTTTAAATATGAAAAAAAGTTACCAGATGTATTACGGGATGTGAATTTTACAGTTGATGAAGGCGATTTTTATGCCTTAGTGGGCGGAAACGGAACAGGGAAGAGTACTACACTTGCGGTTGCATCGGGATTAAGAAAACCCTATCGTGGGAAAGTGTTTTTTAAGGGGAAAGCCATTAAAACCTATTCTGATCAAGTTCTTTATCAAGGCTTGATCGGGGTTTTGCCGCAAAATCCACAGAGTTTATTTGTTAAGAATACAGTAGAATTAGATCTATATGAAATGCTCAATGAACGCCAACTTTCTATTGAAGAAAAAGATGACCGCGTGGCAGAAGTTATTGAAATTGCACATTTAGAACAACTTTTACAACAGCATCCCTACGATTTAAGTGGTGGAGAACAACAACGTCTAGCCCTTGCTAAGATACTCTTATTAAAGCCTAAAATGCTTTTTTTAGATGAGCCAACAAAAGGGCTTGATAAATATTATAAAATGGAATTAGGCGCTTTTCTAAAAAATTTACAAAAAAAGACAGGTGCAACCATTCTTATGGTTTCTCATGATGTTGAATTTTGTGCACGATTTGCAGATCATTGTGGTTTGTTTTTCGATGGTGGAATTGTTACCAGTGGGAGTGCAAAAACCTTTTTTGCAGGGAATAGTTTCTATACAACAGCCGCCAACCGCATGAGTCGGCAATATTTTGCGGAGGCTATTATTCCGGAGGATGTGATTGAATTATGCAAAATGAACCTTTAAAAAAAGAAAAGGGTGTTCGAACCGGAACACTTAAAGAAAATCGTCCATCGAAAGAAAAGAGAATAAGGGTCTATATAATTACCACGATACTTTCAGTTGCGTCTATTTTAGTTTGTTATTTTCAACTTTATGGTGCGAGCCGCGTTTATTCGGCACTTTTATTAATTTTTATGTATATATTGATTGCACGGCAGGCCTTACAACCTCGTGTTAATAAAAATGCGCCAGTTGTTGCAGAGAAAGAAAGACGCCTTTCTAAAAGAACCGTTGTTGCAGCAGTCATTATCTTGGTGTTAATTCCCTTAAGTATTTGGGTTGGCATTCAATATATGAATGATCGGGCTTATTATATGATTAGTTTAGTCATTATTTCTTTTTCAATGATTCCTTTTTTTATGGTTTTTGAAGGGCGAAAGCCTAAAGCACGAGAAATTATTATCATTGCTGTTTTATCAGCTATTGCTGTTGCAGGACGGGCCGCCTTTTTTATGTTGCCGCAATTCAAACCAGTGGTTGCACTGGTGATTATTTCGGGGGTGTGTTTTGGGGGAGAAGCTGGTTTTTTAGTTGGCGCAATGACTGGATTCGTTTCAAATTTTTTCTTTGGGCAAGGGCCGTGGACCCCTTGGCAAATGTTTGCTTTTGGAATCATTGGATTTTTAGCTGGAGTGTTATTTCAAAAAGGATGGCTTAAAACCAATAAATTACCCCTGTGTATTTATGGCTTTATTGCAACTTTATGTATTTATGGACCGATTGTCAACTTGGCATCAGTCTTTATGTTTGCAGAAGGGGCTCCAACGTGGGCAAGATATTTAGCGCAACTTGCAACAGGATTTCCGTTTGATTTGGTTCATGCCGTCTCAACCGTCTTTTTTCTAACCATTTTTTCACAACCAATGATTGAAAAATTAGAACGGATCAAGAAAAAATATGGGATGATTCATTTGTAAAAAAGACCATTATTTTGTGATGAGAGGAAAAATCATGAAAGAAATAGCTATTTATGGTAAAGGTGGAATTGGAAAATCAACGGTTTCAGCGAATATAACAGCCGCGATGGCGTTAAAGGGCAAGAAAGTTATTCAGGTTGGATGTGATCCAAAACATGATTCTACACGGTTTCTACTACATGGGACCATTTGTGAAACAGTGCTTGACTATCTTAAAGAAACACCGCCAGAGGCTTGTAAAGTGGAAGATATCATTTTTGAAGGTTTTTCAGGCGTGCACTGTGTAGAAGCGGGCGGACCAGAACCAGGCGTTGGTTGTGCAGGAAGAGGCATATTAACGACTTTTGAACTTTTGAATCGCTTAGGCATTCGGGATCACCATTATGATATTGCTTTATACGATGTGCTTGGTGATGTCGTTTGTGGTGGATTTGCAGTGCCTATGCGGACACAATACGCTGATCAAATCTATATTGTTACATCGGGTGAATTTATGTCTATTTACGCTGCTAACAATATTTTAAGGGGATTGCAAAATTACGACCAAAAGGGCTATCGCGCGGGGGGTATTATTTTAAATGAACGACAGGTTAAAGACGAAGAAATACGCGTTAGTCGATTTGCCAAAGCAGTAGGTTTACCAATTATTGCTAAAATACCAAGAAGTGAAGCTTTTGCAGAAAGTGAACGTGCAGGATGCACCTTGATGGAAAATTTTCCAGAATCGCCAGTTGCATTAATATTAAAAAAACTTTCCGAAACAATTTTAAATCAAAAGATTTTTTATAAAGCAGCACCACTATCTGATGAAATATTAGAAAGGGTGGTCTTAAAGACACAACAAAAAAACATTTCAAAAAAGATAAAAAAGACGAAAATTACAATAGAAAAAAAAGAAACCCATTTATTTTCTAAAAACCTAGCACAATCGGAGCCTTTACACGGTTGTGCTTTCAATGGCACTTTAGGCATTGCGACGCAATTAAAAGATGCCTTTTGCTTAGCCCATGGTCCCGCAAGTTGTGCCCATATTGCGTATCAGAGTATTAACTCTGTTGGGCGCAAAGAGGTTTTTCAAAGAGGAATTGTGCTTCCGCTACAAACAGCACCAGCTATCATTTCATCAAATATGAATGAAAGTGTCATGGTTTTTGGTGGAATGGAAGCATTAAAAGCACAAGTTCAAACGTTAATGCGACAAAAGCCAAAAGTTATTTTTGTTTTAACAACGTGTCCAAGTGGAATTATTGGTGACCACGTAGAGGTGGTTTCTAGTCTTTCTAATGAAAAAACAAAAGTAATTGTGCTGAAAAGTGATGGTAATTTGACAGGTGACTATCTTCAAGGCATTATGGATGCTTATCAAAAAATTGGAAGGACACTTATTAAAAAAGATGTTAAATCAGAGCCTAATACGGTTAATCTTATCGGAGAAAAATTTGTTGCAGATGCGACGATTAAAAATTTTGAAACAATCAAAAAACTTTTGGATGCCTTAAATCTAAAAATTAATACACGCTTTATTTATGATACAAGTGTTGAAGCAGTTCAGTACTTATTAAAAGGGTGTTTAAATTTACCAGCTTACGATGACTATTTAGAAAGAAGTATTGAAACTTTTCTGAAAAAAGAATACCAACTTCCTTTTTTTGACAAAGCGTTTCCAGTTGGCATGAAAGCCAGTGTGGAATGGTTACAAGGTTTAGCAGCAATTTTTCATAAAGAATCCTTGGTCATGCCAATTGTTATTCAATATCAACAGGAATATAATGAAGCAATTAGACATCTAAAACCCGATCTAAAAGGTAAAAAGATGATGATTGTTACCTACAATCATCACATCGATTGGATTTTAAAAACGGCTATTGATTTAGAAATGGTCGTTGTTAAAGTTGGAATCTTGAATTTTTCTCAAGATGATTATTTTATTACAGAATTTCAGGATGCAATTCAAGAATTTCAATCGAATTATCAATCAGAAAGTTGTGATGAAGACCTTGAAAGGCTTAAACCAGATTTGTTAATAACCAATTATATTTCAAATACAGTACATCAAGCAATATGCCTGGATACGATTCCGCTTTGTCCAGAAGTGGGTTTTTTAAGTGGCATAAGCTTAGCAGAACGTTGGGCAGATATGTTTAAATTAAATTTACAGGAGGGATGGAGAAAAGATGAAGCAATATACCGAAAATATTTTGCCTGATGCATTAACAGGGGCGATTTTTGCTGTGGAAGGAATCCGAGATGCGGTAACGATTTTAAATGGTCCAACTGGTTGTAAATTTTATCATTCAGCCATCTCAGATACACAATACATAAGGAATAAATCCTATGATCCACAATCCTTTCCTCAAGCCTATTATTTTGGACAACCAAGGGTTCCTTGCACGTGGTTAGATGACCAAGATTATATCTATGGAAGCGAAAAAAAGCTGACACAATTAATTCAAATCTGTGTGAATCAAAAAAACGCGTTTATTGCTGTCATTAACTCACCAGGGGCTGCCTTGATTGGGGATGATATTACTGCAATTCTTGACAAAACAGCGCCGGAAACGCCTCATATAGCGATTGAAAATACTGGTTATTCAAAAACCTTTATGGAAGGCTATAACCAAGCACTCAAAAAAGTTTTAAAAGTCTTATGTAAGCAACAAACAAGAATAGAGCATCAAACCATTAATTTGATTGGTTTTAATATTTATCAAAAATATTATGATCAAAATATTGTTGAAATAAAGCGTCTTTTAGCATTGTGTAAGATTAAAGTGATCTCAACTATTGCGGCAGGTGATGATTGTAAAACCCTTTCACAAGCAGGTCATGCCGCACTTAATGTAGTCGTTTTTGAAGAATATGGATTAGCCCTTGCAGAACAATTAAAGGTGCAATTAGGGACACCTTTGATGGTTTTAGAAGCAGGGCCACCTATTGGATTTGATGCCACAGAAAAAATGATTTTTCAAATTTGTGCGCGATTGAAAAGTGATCCACAAAGCGCCTTGACCTGTGTTGGTCAAGGCAGAGCCCATGCTTATCTTTTCTTAGCGCGCTATGCCTCCTTAATAGGTGGACCAAAAGGCAATTTATTTTCGATTAAAGCAGAAGCCTCGATGGCGTTTGTTCTGAATCATTTTCTGCAAGAGTATTTGGGTATGATTCCAGCAGCTATAGAACTGATTGAAGGCAGCAGTCCCCATTTTAGGAATAAATTAAAAGATGATTTAAGGCATAAAGGGTGTGAATTCGTTTTAAATAAAAAAGTAAATGCAACCAAGACACAAATTGTTTTTGCAGATGGTTCTACAATTGCACAATTAAAACTTCAAGAAAAAAACGATGCAACACTTAAAACCTGTGGGATAGAAATAGCCTTACCAACGTTAGGATATTTGGATATTGTACCAAAAACATTGTTTGGAGAAAAAGGAACATTATTTATTCTGGAAAATATAATGAATGGTTTAAGATTTTTAACCTAATTTAAGTAAATTGTAAACAGTTTACACGAATTAAACCTTGCATTTAAGAGGATCTTATTTTATAATTAATTTAAGTATATTCTAAATAACATAAGAAATGGTCAATTGATTTATGCTTCAATTAAATGCTGTTTTTTTGGTGTTGGTTTATACTAATATACCTTTTATAGGAGGAAAATTTTGGAAAGAGTTTACAATTTTGCTGCTGGCCCATCTGCTTTGCCAGTAGAAGTGCTTGAACAAGCACAAAAAGAAATGGTTAATTATCCTGGTGCTGGCATGTCAGTTATGGAAATGAGCCATCGTTCAGCAATGTTTGCCAATATTTTGGCAAAAACAAAGGCTGATTATAAGGAACTAATGAATGTTCCAGATAATTATGATATCTTATTTTTACAGGGTGGCGGATCCACACAATTTGCAATGGTTCCGATGAATCTTTTAAATAAGAGCAAGAAGGCTGATTTTGTTAATACAGGTAATTG
>Ga0172378_10003806_pt1 | contig 14185 bp, 31 predicted proteins | sample GrowelOW332metaG_FD_119755 | JGI IMG/M metagenome (GOLD analysis project Ga0172378, IMG submission 119755) | Groundwater microbial communities from an aquifer near a municipal landfill in Southern Ontario, Canada - Pumphouse #3_1 metaG | ecosystem: Environmental > Aquatic > Deep subsurface >... | reverse complement strand
CTGGAAACCAACAAAGACATTGGGTGCGTCCCATTCCCTTTCGGAAAGGGAAGCAGCTGCAACAAGTTGATACGAGAAGGCGCGTATCTCGTGGATTCCGAACAAGATCTCCTTGATTTGGTGTCTGGAGGGGCGTATTCTACAGGAAAGGAGGATAAATAATATGATGACTGGGATTGATTCAAAACCGAAGACAGTGATTGAGTTGTACAAGTGGTCGCTTGACCACCACGACGAAGCGAAGACGATAAGTTTCGCGTTCCCGCTTTCTTTATACGATGGTCATCTGAAAGCCGACGGGGCGACGGATGAGGATATCGTCCATTTACTGGACATACTCGCGCTTGTCTATTATAAGCTTGATGCCTGCGACCAAGACGAGCTCACGTATCAATGCGTTGAGCTCTGCGATACGAAAAAGCCGTCAGAAGTGACGGCAGACGATCTGAGAGAAGCCTACGAGAACAGCAAGACGAATTATTGAAAGGAGGAAGAAACATGGAATTATCAAAAATCGGCGAGGCGTTGGGAAGACAGAGAAAGGGGACTTATGTCTCCCTTCTCATGCAGAGAGTCGTGCCGACTCCGAAGAAAGCGGGACACGTGGTTCTCAAAATCACGAAAACCGTCGTTCGAATCGGCGTCAGTTACGGCAACATCAAAGAGGTGAAAGACGCCGGGATCATTCCCGGAAGCCTTCCTGGCGACGAAGGTTGGCTTTTGGTTGGGGGAGTGAAAGCCTATCCGTTCATCATCGAGGGAAAGAACGGCTTCAAAATCCGTTTCACCAAGACGATGAGGAAAAGCTTCAAACCTCAGGTCACCTACATCCTAGATGGCCGCCCAGTTACGAAGAAAGATTTGGAGGGAATTGTCGCTCCTTCCTATCTTGAGCCCCATCAAAACGATTCTCCGATCTTCGACGTGAAGGCGGAGAACATCCTCAAAATCGGAAAGGAGGTGATGTAAGATGAATCTGCGAATTGAAGACTGGAACATTGAGTCGTTGACCGGATACCATCCGATCACTACGTTCTATTCGGATTTCTCCATCGCCAATCAATATGGGCCCTCTGCTGTTGAGGATACTTATAACAGAAGTTGGGAATATGCCTCTTCGGATTACAAAATCCTGACTGAATTCGTTATGGCCCTCAACTGGCAATGGAACGCAAGAGCCGACCGCAAACAAACAGCTCTTGCCGATATGTATGGCAAACTATTCACCAAAGCCCAAAAATATGCTGAGAAGACGCTGAAAGGAGACGAGTTGGAATATTATTTCGAGACGACAGATTGAAAGGAGGAATCAATATGATTATTATTAGAGAAGGGAAATCCTACGAACTGACCGCAGGCGAAATGGAGGAAGCCTTTCGTGAGATGGATCTGAAATACATGAAGGAGGACGCAGAATCACACTGCGCCAATTTCAACGAATGGCACGAAAGGCATATCGCGTTCACAGAAGACGATTATGAGGCGATAGCCAACGAATATACGGAAGAGCAAGACTGCGGGCAGACCGAAAACGCCGTTTATGAGGCGATTGTCGACGGTTATGTAGACAAGCATTTTAATTTAGACGACACAAGAAAGGAGGAAAAACAATGACGAATAAACAAAGATTGGCACGGCTTCAGACAGACCTTGAGTGGCTCCAGATCCAGACAGCTAAGCATGCCGCAAGAAACATGGGTCTTCGTTGGGATGACGATCATCCTGACGTCAATTCTGTCCAAGAAGCCTGCCCAGACAGCGAAGATCCCATTGGAAATATCCAGAACGTCATTGACGATATAGACAACGACAGATATGGCACCATTATCCATCTTCTTGATTCTGACAAAGACGCTGTCAGAGGAGAGGAGAACAGCGTCTTCCCCAAATTCGGATATCTCTGCGATGTTCTTTTCGATAATGTCCCAATAGAGATACACGAGGCAGAAAATGGAGCAGATATCCAAAACTTCGACAGTTGGGGAACAGTGCCAGAAAAATTCGATAACTGCGACGTTCTGGGAATCGGGACGAATGGTGATGCGTTGGTGATCGTCTTGGATTTGGATTCCAAGGCGAAGAAAGGAGGCAAATAATATGCCAAATTGGGTAAGAACGAAAGTCGAGGTGTCTTCAAGGGACTGGGAGACGATACGGAAGCTTTGCGTCCGTAAGAACGAGACCAAAGACGGAGACGGGGACGAGAAATTTGATTTCAATGCTATAGATCCGATGCCAGAGGCCATGAACGTAGAATTCGGAGGAAAGTCTGATGATGCGATTTCACTCTATCTCGGCAAAAAAGATCCTTCGTGCCTGATTTATGGAACAGCGTCAGACAAGAAAGGGAAAGGGGACTTCTATCGCCTTCTCATCCTTCTTAAACAACATGAGCCCTTCACCAGATATCGGCCTCTGACGCAAGATACCATCGATTATTATACGAAGAAGGGGAACCTGGCACAGACAGAGGGTTTGGGAAAGCATATCGTCGACAACGTGAAAACATACAATGCGGCCAATTGGTATGAATGGGCGCTTCTGCATTGGGGCGTCAAATGGAACGCCTCCGACTTCTCGGTCGAAGACGATGGGAAGAAAGCCACGTTCTATTTCGATACCCCTTGGAGCTTCGCTGAAAAAGCCCTTGTGGCCCTTTCCAGAAAGTGCCCTGAGATCACGATGCGTGTCTCCTATGCCGACGAAGATATAGGGCAGAACGCGGGCATTGAAACGATAGGGCAGGGAAGGGTCATAAGCGGAAACGAGATTGACGCAGATACGGTTCCGGCCTATCAGATCGCTTTTGAGCTCTGGAACTGCGCCGACATGTATCACTACGACAAGAAGAAGCGCACGTTCGTTCCGAATGAAGATTAGGAAAGGAGGCGAAAGCCATGAAATATTATGAATACGATGGGTTCGTTGGGCCTGCCGCGAGGAAGGAGCTCCTGCAAAGGGGCTTCTTCTGCTATGGCCTAAGGCGGTGGGACAGCAGCAGCAGTAGACTCCAATTGGAGGAATTGCCCGTGATTGTGAATCGTTGGGGGACCTTGATCACCGATTCTCCAGTCAAATTCAGGAAGTGCGATAGAACTGGATGCCATTACATCCAAGACTATTACAGGTGGAGCGACCGAGAGCTCAAACACTCTCAGCGAGACCAGATGACCGAAGCCGAGACGAAGGTGATAGATGATATCATAAAGGAGGTGGAACAACATGCCAAACCCTTACAAGACGCTAGATCCGACTGAGACAAATGAAGATATCGCGATCAGGTATCCAGACGATGATGAAGACGACGCCGAAGACGATGACGACGATTATGGCACCGATGGCGTGAGCTATCAGGACATCGATCTGAAAATCGATCAATTGATCGATGGAAAGGAGAACAAATGAACAAAAACATAAGACCGACGGCCAAGCAGACAGAAGAAGCCCTCCAGGAATGGGGGGCGTTCGAAGCCATGCATGGCTATGGGGTGTTCGAAACCCAGTCTGGCGTGTTGTATATCGCCAGAATCGACACGATGGGCGTATTCGATGGCGATGGAGATGCGGCTCGACAAGCCAGAAGGGACGGCTTCAGACTCCTCCCTTCGAAATTATACAAAAAGATCCCGAAGAGCTTCACCGATACCGAATATGTGACGCCAAACACGTGGCTTGACACGCTCTCGAACAGGAAACTGCTTGAGGGAATCCGCCAGCATGTGAAAGAATACGGCGAATGAAAGGAGAAAAATTTATGAAACAAGACGAAATTACGACGGCGGCGAGACGGTCAGGCGACACAATAACAGCATCTGCTGGCAAGAACGGATATATGGAAGATGTCGTGGTCGCAGATTTAGACGAAACCTCAGCAAAGATGGGTTGGTATATCGGAGTGAGGGCCGATACTGATGTCTGGGGCCATATCGCTAGGTGCAGCTCTGATGATACCCCAGAATTCCGCAATAAATTGAAGGAGTTGGCTAAAGCGATTGTCGCTTTATATTGAAAGGAGGAAATCATAATGGATTTCAACAAAGACGAAGCCGTTGCGAAACTGCGGGCGCTTGGGATTGACCCCAGCGGACTGGAAGACAAAGACCTAAAGGTCATCTGCGAAGCCTATGATATAGGAATCGAGGATTGGCTCAAACAAGGGTCTTCTGGACCGAGAGACTATGATATGATACGAGCCGTGTTCGTCGCATTGACGGATCGCCTGACCAGAGCGGAGATGAGGCAAGCGACAATCGATATTCTCAAAGTCTATGCCGATGATGAAAGGAATGAAAAGGAGGAACAATAATGAATAACCAAAAAGCCGTTGCGAAAGTCAAAGTCGCGTTCGAGGACGAGCTGACCGAAGACGATATCGTCTACATTCTGTCCACGGGGTTGTCTGGCTCATGCGGATTCTCTTCCGTACGCAATCCGAAAAAGGAATATGCCAAAGCCAAAGAGGAGCTCAAATCAAAGCTTGGACCGAACGACGAGCTCTGCTACGAAGACGTCCAAGCCAGGATCCTCTCCAATGGAGGGGCGATAGAGCTTCAGGACCCGGATGACGGGCATTGGGGAAAACTCACTCTCAAGAATCTGGTCCAAGGCCTTGAGAAATACTTCAAAGAAGGATGGAGCGGAGGATTCAAAACCATGCACGATCTCGTCGAGAACAGCGATTTCGATGACTGCGATTGCATTCTCCAGGCGGCCGTCTGGGGAGATGTGATATACGGATAGAAAGGAGGTGAACAATATGGAAAGCAAAGATCTGAAAATCGCACGGATCACGAAACCGACTCAAAAAATGATCGACGATCCACTCAAAGAGACGAATGTGGTGTATATTCCCCACAATAAACTAACCGAGATGGCAAAAGCAAATCCGAGAGGATATCTCGATGATTGCTGCGCTATTGCGGAAACGATTCACGGTCCCGACCACGCGGCGAAACTCAAAGAGGGAGTGTTCAGGTTTCTTAAGACAGAATTAGGATGGACCAAAAACCATAAACCATGCCTTCGCCATATGATAGTCGAAGTGCGCCGCGAAAACGGTCTGAAAGTGACGGATTATAGGATATTCAATGGCATGGACCTCCAAGTCACAGAATGCTGGCTCGGAGACAAATTGCGGAAAGGAGGTGAATGATATGCCTAAATTCAACAAGAACCTGACCGAGGATCTGAATGCCTTGGCCGGGCACATCGATGCGGTGCTTGGATATGGATGGCCGGAAGACAAAGACTCCGGCCGTCGACGTAAAGCCCTGCAAAGGGTCAGAGACGAAACATATAGACAATAGACGATGACAAAGAAAGGAGGCGAACAAAATGAGAGACCCAACAAGAAAAGACCCAGTGTACCTCAAGATGATGGATATGCTGGAAGACGATTCGATATCATCGGACGATTGCCTGGATTACTACGTCGACAACTACGAAGACACGGATATCATGACCGCGAAGGTCGTCGAGATATGCGCGCATGACCTTAGCAAATCGCCGGACCCAGACGACGTCGCGCAGAGCAAGCGACTGCTTAGGATGCTTGACGCGAACTGGAAAACGCGTTTCTTCGATTACTATAATGAGAAACCGATAAACGACAAGAGCTGGCTCAGAGCCAGGTTCGCATTCTGAAAAGGAGGAAACAACAATGAGCACAAGAAGCTATATCTGCAAAGAGACGACAAAAGGTCAGTATGTGGGGATATACTGCCACAGCGATGGGTATCTCTTCTACAATGGAGCGATGCTCCTAGACCACTACAACACAAGGGAAACAGTGAATGAATTGCTGGCCTTGGGCAACATATCCTGCCTGAACAAGTTCTTATATCCGAATCCCGATAAACCCCATTCGTTCGATGAGCGTCAGCCTGACGTCACAGTCGCCTACAAACGCGACAGAGGGGAGAAAGAGCAGCAAGCCACAAAGGTCAAACTGCAAAACATCGATTCCCCATCGTCGTGGATTGAGTACTGCTATGTCTTCGGCAAAGACAACAAGTGGCGGTATTTCGTCTGTGGGCATCTCAATGAAGGCTTGAGGGACCTTCAGTCTGGCCTTGACGAGGAATACAAAAAGCTTGGGTTCCCAAGGCCAGCGGGCTATTATGGGTTCTATACGAACGACGATATAGAAGAAAGGAGGAAAGCCGCCGCAAGCAAGACGAAAGACGATGCCAAAGACGACAACGATTAACAAAGGAGGAAACAGCAATGAGAATTCAAACCAAAGACGGTAACTATGTCGTGATAAGCGAGGGCAACAAAAAGCTCGGGACGATACCGAGCTTCAATACCTCTCGCGACTACAGCTGCGACAAACGGCTTTCATGCTATAAGAAAGGCTGCTACGCGAAGGCGTGCTGGGGAAAATTCCGCCCAGCCGCCTATGCCTCGGTCGTGCATAACGCCGAGATGTGCAAGAGCAGCCGCCAAGCCGTGTCCGACGCCATCAAGAGCTTCCTGCTCAACGGAGCCGTATCCTACAATTACTTCCGCTGGCATGCGTCTGGAGATATCGTCGACAGGCCCTATTTCGAGATGATGATCCAGATCGCCAAAGCGTGCCCCAACACCAAATTCCTCGCCTACACGAAACGATATGCCATCGTCAATGGGTGGATCGCGAAGAACGGCATCAAAGCCCTTCCGAAAAACCTCATCATCAGATTCTCCGCATGGAAGAAGACGGACGTCTTCCCGAATCCGTTCAAGCTTCCGGTGTTCTATGTCGATTTCTCAACAATGGGAACGGGACATCCTGAGCTGAATCCCGACATCCCGTCAGACAGCATGAAGTGCCCAGGTGTCACGGCTGGGTGCTATCGCTGCTTCAAATGCTGGACCCACAACCCAGTCGTGTGCAAGTTCCATGGCGGGCACGGTCAGGTGAAAGAAAAGAAAGGAGGTGAGTGATATGAACACGGATACGGGGATTTTGGGCGCTAAGAAAGGAGACATCATCTATGACTCTTTCCAAAAACGGACGGGTGTTGTGACTGGGCTGAGCCAAAGTGGCAACGAAGATATCGTTATCGTCCGTTTCGTCAATAAAAACAAGGCGATAATAAAGAAAATCAACACGATGGAAGACGCCCAAATGGTCGGCCGTTATTACTTCGACAATAAGAAAGGAGGAAAATGATATGAAAACGAAAATATATAACGTGGTTCCGCAAACGGCAAATACCTTCGTCTCAAATTATTTCGATCTCAAGACGGCTAAGGCGAAAGCCAAAGAATGGGCCTTGTTCGCGCACATAGACACCGCGGTATATGAGAACGAATCCGAAGCCGAGGACAAGTTCATCTGCATGTTCACGCCAGAAGGAAAGGAGGTGACGACGATATGAAGATCGGAGATTACTACATCGAGTCGGTGGGAGGCACCCATGACGCCGACCCCAAATTCTGCGGATTCGTGGGAAGGGCGGGCAATCTCAGGGAGAAAAGGCCTCAGATATTCGCTGAGCAATGGGAGGCGCAAGAAGTCGCCCGAAATTTCATCGAAAAAATGCAAAAGGAGCACTTCCCGCACACAAAGCTCGTCTTGGACAACGATGCCACGGAAAGCGAGAACCTCGTGGCCGAGATATTCGTGTGGCAGGCCCGCAGCGAAGACGAAGTCGATGACGATGTCGCGGTTTTTGGGCTTGAGCCCAAGAAAGGAGGACGATGATATGATAAACGGATATTATGAATCCAATGTCGGGTCGATAGCCCTCATCAACAAAAACGGAGGGTGCTTCTGCATCAGCAACAGATATGGCGACGGGACATTCGCCTATTCCGTGATGACGCAGGAGGAATTCGACGATGGCGTCGCCAAAGGCGATATCTCCCCGAAATGGGAATACGCCGACGCATGGCTCGACGACGGAAAGGATTGGAAAGTCATGGACGACGATTGCAGCACGGCGTATACTGACAGCGGGGTCGAACTGAAGCCCGGCTATTGCTCGATATGCAGAGTCGGGACCACGTTTATCTTCGTGCAAAGACAGGAGGAAGCACAATGAAAAAGCAATATGATTATTACGAGAATCCACTTGTGGCGTTCGTGTCTGGGTTTTTGGCCGTCCGAGTCGACACAGACGAAGATATGAAAGCCGTCCTTGACGCGCTTCAGCAGCATAAACTCACTGATTTGGTGACGATGGCGAAGAAAAGAGGCTTGTCCCCAAGCGAGCTTCTTCATAACCTCAAGCATCTGGCCGTCATCAATTCGAGAGAAGACCGCCCATATGCCGACGGAGGGGCGATCTTCCTCGAGTTCAACCCAGGGAAGGGAGCGACGTTCGATTGGGATGAGAAGAACGTCAGGTCGTGGTTCGGGAAGGAATATGTGCTGACGGCGGAGCAGTTCGCAGACGCTTTGTCGCAATTGGAATAAAGGAGGAAAAAACATGAGAGGAAACTCAAAGAATCTGATTCCGGGACACTGCTACAGGATGCATGGGATCTACACGAAAATCCACAGCTCTCCGACGAAGAAGCCAGAAAGCATAGACTTTATCGGCATCTTCATGGGAAAAGAAGAAGGGTTCGACTGCATCATCTGCGACCATGGGAGCAACTGCCCAGGGTTCAATGTGTATCAAGGAGATCTTGAGCACCCGACCAAGAAAGACGTGGAGGATTACATCGGCACCGGGCATTATGAGACTTTCACCTTCGGATGGGAGCACATGCCCGACATAGTCGAAGAGATACTCTAGAAAGGAGGAATGAGAATGTTGATATTCACAAGGAAGAACGTCAATCCGAAAGGAGTGAAGACGACAGATTGCGTGATAAGGGCGATAACGGTCGCAAGCGGGAAAGGATATTCCGAGGTCTGGGAAGGGCTTTTGGACATCGCCGCGAAGACTGGCTACACCCCCAGCGATCCCAAAAACTACAGGCAATACCTCACCAGCATCGGGTTCGTCAGACATGGGAAGCCGTTCAAGCTGACGGGAAAGACGTTTAGGGCGTGCGAAGCCGATCAGTTCCTTGAGGGCAAACATGCGATCCTGGAACTCGCCAACCACCTCACGGCGGTTGACGGAACGTCTTATGTCGATACATGGGACTGCGGACGGAAGTCGGTTTATTGCTATTGGGTCATCGCCCGATAGGGAAAGGAGAGACAACTATGAAAGAATTCAATTTGGTCTATTTCAAGATGGAGGACGGAATCGAGCTTTATCTAAGAGAGGGCCATACGGTGCAATCCGAGCTGCAGGCGGAGCCATTCGACGATAAGGCGCTTCCCGATGCGCTTAAGGCGATGGAGGCGATTGTCGTCACACACAACTGGAAAGGCTCCGTCCTCTCGAAAAAGGCGAAGAGATGCGGATGCTTGAGGGAGATGGATCTCTGGGCGCAGAGAGTCGCGGCCTTCGTCTATTCCACGGCCGTGTTGGAAACCAGCGATTGCAATTGGATAGTAGACGAAGACGAGATAAACGATCAATTCGGAGATGCCCTTCCAAAAGGATGGGCCAAAGACAAGGCGTTCTTGAACTTTATCAAAGAAGACCTCTTTGAGTATCCTGGGATCAACGGCGGCCAAAGAGATTCGGTGGACGACTATCAGGTTCAAATATACAGAGAAGACGGAGCGCTGAGATTCGACATCACCCTCTTCACCGATTACGCCGCGACCACGAACACAGACGAAGACGAGAATATGTGAAAGGAGGAAACAGCAATGGAAAACACCAATATCAATCGGATCCTGGAGAAATACGGCTACGCGTCGATCACCATCGTGGGAGGTTGGAGCTCCCGCTATTCGAGAAGCAGCTTCGGGCAGGCGAATCCGCAGATGGGACGTGAGGTATCTGTCAAAGTCGGATCGAAGGAGGTCTATTACTTCGATAATCTCGGTGACAGGACGGTCGAGCGCAACGACACTGGGCTGGCCCTGTCTGGAACCGATATTTATTACGAGCTCGCCCACAGCTATCAGAAGTTCCTGAACAGATACGACGACTGGAACTATGGCGTGATGTTCTATTCTGGGACGGTGACGATCGAGAAAAAGGAGGAATCAAAATGAAGTATTCTTATTATGCGATGGGGACGAGCATCCGCCCCGACGGCGATTATGATTTGTTCGAATCGAAGGAATTCCCAGGGCAGGCGGAGGTAGTGACCTGGGTGCTGCAGGAATTCGCCTATGCGAATATCGATGCCATTGAGTTCCGCATGATGAGGAAAGATCCGAAGACCGGCGAATCAGAGGACTTGGGCCCCATCCCAATGACGCAGTGGCAGAGGACGGTGCATAATACCCACAAACACTCCCCGAAGAGGGCCGAAGGCACAGACTTCTCATCGATCGTGAAGCCGGGCGGCATCTCCTGCCTCGATGCGACGAAGGCCGGCATCGCCTGGGCCCTCAAGCAAGCCCTTGTGGAGTGCCCCATCATGCATGACCTCGGAGACGACGAATTCAACGAGCTCTGCGTCGCCATATTGGGAAAGGAAGGCGATTGCACGGCTTCAACCCTACCGTCGCATGAGGCGTTCGCGATGGCCTATCTCACGGCCTTCGTGGACGACCCGTGGTATGCGACAAGAGTGCTATTCCATGATGAGACGGACGAAGACGACGAAGGATACTGGGCGAGACTAAGAAAGGAGGCTTCTATATGAGATTGAATTGGAAGAAGTGGAGGAATGGGGTAGGGATGCTTGACGTCCTTGCCGACAATGGAATCCAAACAAGGACGCGCTTCGGAAAGGATAGGGCGATAATCTGGATATTCTTCCTCCAAAACGGAACGGTCCTCGGAGCCGTGAGAGAATTCCAGCACGGAGGGTCGAAGGGGCAGGCCGTATACAGGCCCTGCGCCAACACGGGCTGGTTTCGCGATCTGTCAGACTGCGCAAGCATAACCCACAGGTCATTGGGGGCGGCGCTGAAAGACGTCATGCTTACAGCTGCCCCGTTCTTCAACAAAGACGGGACCAGAACCAAGGAGAACCTATTCCCTGGCTCGAATCCCACCGACGGCGGGACGATACGCATCATCCCGGAGACGCTGACGGTTCTGACGACGGACGGCAGATCTAGCTGGATCAACCAGTGAAAGGAGAGTATCATATGGAAAATGAGAAGATGCCTCAATGGAGGCAATGGTTGCTCAAGGCGCTCGGCGAGTTGGCGGAGGCGAAGATCGTCCAGAGGCATCATAACCCGGTCTCGGGCAATGACGATTTCTACATCCAGAGAGGGCGGAGGTGGCTTTGGGTGTCAGGGCAGCTCTGCCAGATCCCAGGGACGAAAGGCGGGTTCGGGACGTTCGTCGACGATATCTCGGTCTGCCTGATCTACGCCCCAGACCACATAGGATCCTATGTCGAGGTGCTGGCCGCGACGATCAGGGCGGTGGCTCAGGCAGAAACGGGCCCAGATCCCCTCGGGACCAAGGCGAAGAAGAAGGCGAAGGCGATCGCGGCAAGGCTTGCGGAAAGCCAGAAAGAAGGTAATATATGACAGAGAAGAAAGTGACGAACGCCGAGATGAGATGGGCCGTGCTGGTGGCGCAATGCTACATCAGGGCCAGGCTGAGGGGCAACGTCTGCCCCAAGGCCGAAGACACAAGGCTGTCCGATGATGAGATAACCAAAGCCCTGTCCACCATGTCCGAGGGAAGGGCGGCAAAGTCGATAAGGGCGGTGGGCCCAGGGATCGTCCCGGACGCCTGCCTCCAATCCGCGGCATCAGGAGGCGAGATAGGGCGGAAGGTGGCGAAGGCCACCCCATATGAGCTCCGCCGCATCCTGAGGGAAGGCCCATCCATAGAAGACGCACTCATCACGATGACGGAGACCCCGCGCCACGCCACAGTCGTCCCATACTCGGCCCTCGAAGCCATCGGTAAGGAAGGGCTTGAGCAGGCCTTCCTGAAGAGAGGCGTCAAGGTCTCGGTCTCCACGGACGACACGGGCTGCCCATTCGCCATCCAGGTCGATTGGCTTTCAGGGGACAAGTCGACATCCGCCCCTCAGATACCCGCCATGCCCACCGTGCTCATACGCAGAAAGGAAGGAGGTGATTGATATGGGACTATGCTTCCTGGCGTTCTTCGTCGTCGGGTTCTTGCTCTGGCTTCTCAAGAAGAGCTTCGAGTGACAGTATCCGCAGACGACAGGGAAAGGAGGTAAAGCAATGGCCATCGTCGCATTATTGGTATTCTGGGCGTTCATCATATTGATCGCAGGCCCAGACTACGACAACAACCACCGGAAGTAACCTTCCGGCAGACACGACGGAGACGCTGACGATCTAACGGGTCGGGCCCTTTTGGGCCCCTCCTGGGGAGGGGGGATTTTTTCCTCCTTGCCCAGGGGGCTTTTTTTTCTTCACCCCCTTTTTTCTTTTTCCCGGCCCCCCCTTTTTCGGGGCCCCTAATCGCCCGTACCATGCCCGCGGACTATTCCCATAGTCCGCGTCCCATAACGGCGCCCCAACGTCTCGGACCTCCCTATAAGCCCCCCTCATTTTTCGGCCCAGGGCCTTTTTTTCTCTCTCAGGGGGGATTTTTCTGTCCCAACGGGGGCTTTTTTATGCCACACCTGTCCCATTCCTTGTTTTCCACAGATTAAACTCCTCCCCTTAGGAGGATCCTGATCGCCGCCGCTCTGCCCGCGGTCTCTTTTCTTCTACTGTCACACTTGTCCCCACAAATTGAAAAGGGAACCTACGGAAGGATAAGAATATATATATGGCGGCCTCCGGGACGATGCCCATTCCCAGAAGGCAAATGAAAAGGCCCTCTCTAGAGAGGGCCGTATTCATCCTGCCCTAAAGCGGGAGTGTCAGCACCCATCTCCCAAGGTAGGCGGACATGATCTTCTTCCTCTCCTTGGCGGTATGGTATGGCTTGACCAAACCATGGGACCATAGTGATGCCGCGACGCAGATCGAGAACGCCAATGGCGTCCCGCTTCCCTGATCCGCATAGGCCTCCTTCAGCTCATCCTGGCTTAGCTCCGGTATGGTCTTCCCCTGGTATCCCTTCCTGATCGGCTTCTTCTCTTCCTTCTTGTCTGGCATAAGATGCCTCCTCATCAACATGACATCCCAGGGCAGGCACCCTGTCAACGGCCGCTCCTTCTCCTTCCCACTCCTTTTCTTTATCTTTATACGTATACGGATTAAGAATCTGTTATATATACTATCTAGTTATATATTTATATTACTGTTATAGTTATATATTACGAATAAAGAATACGAATATTATTATATATATATATATTCATGATATAGTTATATTACGGATAAGAATACAGATCTTGTTATATATATTCTCATACAATATCCCATTGTGTCCTATTCCCTTTGTTCTTCTAAAGATAAAGAATAAAGAAAGGAAAGGCTCTCTCCTCGCCTATTCCCTCCTCGCGGCTCTGCCGCTCGTCGGTCATACGGTATCGGAGATCGTTTAGGATTTTTTCAAAGTCTGCGTCTTTGAATAAAATCCGGAATATTTACCATTAAGAAGTCTTATTAATACAAAGGCATGGGATCTTGTACTAGTGACGTTCGTCATAAGATCCCAATGAGTGGTCTGGTACTCCTACGGTATCCTATGCCTTGGATCCCGTTGGGAGGAGAGGTGTGGAGAACCGTGGATTGGGATGGAGGGATGTGGAAGTGAGTGGAATAGTGTGGAGAGACGTGGAATGGCATGGAACTGGAATGGCATGGACGGGATTCTGGGGCTAGTACGCATAAGAGACCTTTCAAGCAAATTGAATCCGTTCCGTAAGGGCCATGGTCTTGCATGCTATGCTTGGGGAGGCCCGCATGCGTATGGGGGCATGATCATGGGTCCAGACGGTGGGGGGAACCGGCAGACATGCCAAAAAACATGCCTAGCGGGGCCGTAGACGAACGGAAAGGGGAAGTTGGTATAAATTAACCTTGGGAGGATTTCCGAAGCGTGGCGGTGCCTAAGAATGATTTTACGGAACGGCTCATTCTGTGGAAGGATGAAAAAACCCAGGGCTCTCGCACACCCTGGGGTCATATGCCCAGCGGATCGGAGGAGAAGGTTATGAGTTTCAGCTCCCGGTCTGCTTAGGCATGATCATCATAGCATGATGGATCGGATTGTCAAGCAAAAGAAAAAGCCCCATTGGACCGTGGGGCCGGATCAGAGGGGAAACCCTCTCG
>Ga0172378_10003805_pt1 | contig 14185 bp, 13 predicted proteins | sample GrowelOW332metaG_FD_119755 | JGI IMG/M metagenome (GOLD analysis project Ga0172378, IMG submission 119755) | Groundwater microbial communities from an aquifer near a municipal landfill in Southern Ontario, Canada - Pumphouse #3_1 metaG | ecosystem: Environmental > Aquatic > Deep subsurface >... | reverse complement strand
GGGACGTCTGCCCGTACAATCTTGGAACCCGGAACAAACTGTTCAGACGGCCTTAGCTTTTACGAATGTACCTTCTTCGAGTTCCCTGAACGCCGTCTGAAGCTCTTCGTCCGTGTTCATGACGATCGGCCCGTACCATGCAATCTGTTCTTTTATGGGAGTGCCTGACATCATGAGGAACTGTACAGGATGTTCTTTCGTCCGGATTTTCACAGCATCGCCGTCTGCAAACAGAATAAGATTTCTGTTTTGAACTTTTTCTTCTGTACTTGTTTCAATGTATGCTTCCCCGTCGAACACATAAAAGATGACTGTCGCACCTTTCTTTGTCTTCTGTATATACTCCTTTTCAGGAGGAATACTAATGTCATAGTATTCGGGAGCGGTAACGACATCTGTGACAGGTCCGGTGATTCCTTCATATGACCCTGCTATTACTTTGATGAGAATACCGTCGTCCTTTTTAACTTCGGAAATATCTGCTGCAGTAAAACCCCTGTACCGGGGTACGGTCATTTTGTCCTTCGACGGCAGGTTTATCCACAGTTGAAAGCCGTACATTGCTCCATCAGAACTGCCTTCCGGCATTTCCTGATGATAAATACCGCTGCCCGCCGTCATCCACTGAATGTCGCCTGCTCCGATCGATCCTCTGTTTCCCATGCTGTCCTCGTGATTTACCTTTCCCTTGAGTACGTATGTTATCGTTTCAATGCCGCGGTGTGGATGCCAGGGAAAGCCTTTTATATAATCGGCAGGAGTATCCGATCTGAAATCGTCGAACAGAAGGAACGGGTCGTATTGATACGGATCGTCGAATCCTATAGCCCGTTGAAGATGGACACCGGCACCTTCAATAACCGGATGGGCAGTTACGATTTTCCGTATATTTCTGTATATGTGCATATCTATTTCCCCGCATACTGAATAGTTTTTCTACTATTCAGTATAACTCCGTTTTTGCATGATACAATGTTCAAAAATCAGTATATTTATCAATGAGAAAATATAGTATAAATGGAAATGCCGTTACAAGAGGTACTATGGGTATGAAAAGCGAATCGAATCTTTCAATTCTGCTGCAGTCAATGGAACCTGAAATTGACGCTGAAGAATATATATTCTGTTCAAGTGCTGTCTGCGTTCAGAAAAGCGCAGCATCAGATGTATGGGCTGTCATAACAGAAGCTGAAGGGAAGACTTTCATATTGAAGAAAAAAAACGCTGACGAAAACGAAATCCCCTATGAATCTGTGTTTAAGAAAATTACGCTTAATGTATACTCGAGTCTTACTGCGGTAGGTCTGACAGCCGCTGTTGCTTCGGCACTGGCATCGTATGGAATAAGTGCCAATGTCGTTGCAGGCTATTATCATGACCATATATTTGTGCAGAGTGAAAAATCAGCGTCGGCAGTAAAATGTCTGAAGGAGCTTGCAGCATCAGAGGCCTCTGTCTCGGCAGCAAAACAATAACCAGATGAAAAAAAACGACTTTATCAAACCTGTTGTCGGAATAATCATATTTTTTGCAGTTATGACTGTTGTTACTATCGCTGCGTATCCTTATATAAAACAGCTGGCCGATCCTGCCGTCCGGGAGAAATTTGCGGCATGGATTTCTTCGCGGGGCGCAGCAGGCTGGTTTATTGTCTTTGTTTTGCAGATGCTGCAGATTATTGCCGCTTTTATACCCGGCGGTCCTGTAGAAGTTGCTGCCGGAGTACTTTACGGTGGCTTCGGAGGTCTTCTGACCTGTCTGGCCGGCAGTATAGCTGCATCGTTTATTGTGTTTACACTGTCAAAAAAAATAGGAATGCCTGTTGTAGAAAAGCTGTTCAGCAGAACGCAGAGAGAACGTTTTTCCTTTCTTAATGATTCCCGGAAACTTGAATCAGCTGTATTCATCCTCTTCCTGATTCCCGGTATGCCGAAAGATATGCTTACCTACATTGCAGGGACGACACAAATGAAAACATCCCGTTTTCTTGTTATTTCATCGGTTGCACGTATTCCGGCTCTTGTCCTTTCGACTTTTATCGGGTCAACGGTACGTCACGGAGAATGGAAAAGTGCAACCGTTATTTTTGCCATAGTTGCCGTTACCGGTATACTCGGGATTCTGTACCGGGACAGGCTTATAAGTTTCAGCAGGACAATCGGAAAGAAAATAAAACATAAGAATCAGTAATTTGTACCGGATTGTCCGGACTACATCCGGTGCTGAACGGACCGATTTTAAATATTTTATGGAGAATATTAATGCAGATTGATTATTATCATGTTGATTCATTTACAACGGAACAGTTTAAGGGAAATCCTGCAGGGGTCTGTCTGTTAAAAGAAGAACTGCCTGATTCAGTTCTTCTGGGGATTGCAGGAGAGAACGGACTTGCTGAAACTGCATTTATAAGAAAGGCCGGAAATAATTATAGTATAAGGTGGTTTACGCCTGATATCGAAATGGATCTGTGTGGTCATGCTACACTTGCTTCCGCATATATCATAAAGAAATTTATTGATCCCGGATGTGAGAATATTCTTTTTGAATCGGCATCAGGCAGTCTTACGGTAACATTCGACGGTGAGCTTATATCCATGGACTTTCCTAAACGGATTCCTGTACCCGCTGAACTGCCTGAAGAGATTTATGAATCACTCAGTATAAAACCTGTTGCAGTGTACAAATCCAGAGATTATGTACTGCTCTATAAGTCAGAATCCGACATACCTAATCTGATTGTCAACAGAATCCTGTTCGACAGAATTAATCTCGGCCCCGGAGGTGTGTGCGTAACGGCGAAAGCACAGTCGTTTGATTTTATATCACGGTTCTTTACACCGCAGGCGTCAATTTCTGAAGATCCGGTGACTGGTTCGGCTCATTGTTCTCTGATTCCTTTCTGGAGTGAACGGCTTGGAAAACAGAGAATGACCGCTCTGCAGGCATCACAACGCAGCGGCATTTTATATTGTGAGAACGGACAGAAGGATAGAGTTTCCGTTGCCGGAAATGCGCGTTTATACAGTAAAGGTTTGATAGAGGTTGATATATAAATTTGTGCTAGCCGATTGTAGTACAGTTGCGGCCCGAGTCTTTTGACTTATACAGTGCTTTATCAGCACAGGAAACAAGCCGTGTTATTGTCTGTTCGTCGAAAGCTTTTTCAACAGATGAGACCCCGAAGCTTGCCGTCAGGTACGGTATTTTTTTAGAAGTACCGGTTTTGTCAGTAATTACTAAATCCTTATTCCTGTTTCCGGGGGGATAAGGAATCTGTGCTATTTTTTCTCGAATCCGTTCGGCAATAGTAAAAGCTGCTGCGGCATTTACATCGGGAAGCAGACAGATAAATTCTTCTCCTCCGAAACGTGCTGCTATGGCCGGCGGTTTTATTATGTCTATAAATACTGCTGCTGCAGCCTGTATTGCGGCATCGCCGGCCAGATGTCCTCGTGTATCGTTTATTTGTTTGAACAGATCAAGGTCTGCAATAATAAACGATAATGAACCAGTCGTCTTTTTTAGTCCCGATATTATTATTTCTGCCTGTTCCATAAAATAACGGCGGTTATACAGTCTGGTAAGCGGATCTATGGTGGCAAGGTCTTCCATTTTTTTGAGCAGTCGTGCTGTGTCGGTAATATCCTTAAAAAGAAATATTCTGCCCTGCAGTTCGTGTCTTCCGGGTGCTGCCGGTATATCGGTAACGTGACAGATAAATGTACGGACTTCTCCGTCACAGAGTATATCTTTTCTGAATTCGCCATTTTCCGGTATTTCGTCTGTTTTACACAACGCCGGAATGGGATTTATACCGTTAACAATATCAGGAAAAAGCCGGCCTGCTGCTTTGTTGTAATCGGCCGTTTTGTTTCTGCAGCTGACGACGATAACGGCGTCTGACATCATTTCGAATACGAGTGAACGGGCAACGGGAACAGCATCAAGGAGCTTTTCAGAAAAAATCGCCATTCCGCAGCATATCACCGAAAAAAACATACTGAAAGGGATGGTATCTATCCCGGAAAATCTGATGTTCATGAGATACAGTATGTAATCAATGACCGGCAGAATAGAACCAACAGACATAAGCAGTATAGCTTTTCTGAATGATCGTCCTGCTGCAGAAAGCGTATGAACAAGCAGTACGATTCCGGATATCAGTGAAATCAGCATATAGATAACCTGAAAATAGTAAATGGGACCTTTTGAAAAAGCAAGGACGGGAAACCCCGGATCCATACCGATATGTACAGATTCGTATTTTAGATGTAAACACGGGTCTGTCAGCGCTCCGAACAGCGTGATACACGATAAAACCGGAAGAAGCAGCCTGACGAATTTTATCCGGATAAAAGATGCATTAGTATAGAGCGCTGTAAATGTAATCCATAAAAAAGGAATGAACGATATACCTAAGTACTGCACCGTGTTCCAGAAACGCATCCAGGTAAGTTTTGATGAAAGCAGTTCACCGGCATAACCTGCAGCATACACCGCTAGTGCAAACATAAAAACTGAAAGAGAGAGTGCAACCTGTGATAAAGGCTGCACTCGTATTGCATACACCGAAATTATAATAAGAAAAGCTGCAATGAAAAAAAGAGAGACTGATAAAACATACTGCATTATAGTAAGTATATCCCAGACCGGGGTATTTGTCTGCCCTGATCTGGTAACCGTTTTTTACTCCAGTTCAAAGGCACCTGTGTACAGCTGGTAGTATTTGCCTTTCCGGGCAATCAGCTCGTCATGGCTTCCCCGTTCAATAATATGTCCGTGTTCGAGAACCATAATGATGTCGGAATTCCTGACGGTGGAAAGCCGGTGCGCTATGACGAATACTGTTCGTCCGCTCATAAGCGCATCCATTCCTTTCTGCACGATGGCTTCCGTACGTGTGTCGATCGACGATGTTGCTTCGTCAAGAATCATGACCGGCGGATCTGCGACTGCAGCTCGTGCAATAGAAATGAGCTGCCGCTGTCCCTGTGAAAGGCCGCTGCCGTCTCCCTCAAGGATGGTATTGTATCCGTCCGGCAGCATGCGGATAAAATTGTCCGCATTTGCAAGTTTTGCCGCAGCAATGCATTCGTCGTCGGTCGCGTCAAGTTTTCCGTATCTGATGTTGTCCATGACAGTTCCGGTGAAAAGGTTTACGTCCTGCAGGACAACGCCGAGAGACCTGCGCAGATCCGGCTTTTTGATTTTATTGATGTTGATGTCGTCGTACCTGATCTTTCCGTCCGCAATATCGTAAAATCTGTTTATAAGATTCGTAATCGTTGTTTTTCCGGCTCCCGTTGCACCGACAAGTGCAACTTTCTGTCCCGGTTCTGCCTGAAGCGTTATATTATGCAGGACAAGTTCATCGTCTTCGTAGCCGAAGTCGACATCGTCAAAAACTATTTTTCCCGCAAGTTTTGTGTAAGAGAGGGATCCGTCCTGGTGAGGATGTTTCCACGCCCACATTTCCGTACGCTCACTGCATTCCGTAAGTTTTCCGTTTTCCGTTTTCGCATTGACAAGCGATACGTATCCCTCGTCCTTCTCACTTTCTTCATCGAGGAAATCGAATATGCGGGATGCACCTGCGAGCGCCATAACAACCATGTTGAACTGCATTGAGACCTGTCCGATCGGCATTATGAAGCTTCTTGACAGCGTAAGGAACGAAACGATAGTTCCGAGCGAGAGTACACTTACCCCGGTAAGACTCAGATTACGGACTCCGGCTATGCCTGCTGCTCCGCCGAGCATGGCGAGCAGAACATACAGAAGATATCCCATGTTGTTTACGACCGGCATGGTAACGTTTCCGTAGATATTCGCTTTTGTAGAACTGCGGCAGAGTTTTTCATTTTTTTCATCGAATGTTTCTTCTGCCTTTTCTTCATGACAGAATACTTTCACGACTTTCTGGCCGTTAATCATTTCTTCTATATAACCGTCCACTTCTGCAATCGCTTTCTGCTGTTCCATAAAATGTCCGCCGCTTTTTCCGACAAGGAACTTTATGACTTTCATAAGAATGAATGTAAAGACAACGACGAATGCCGTCAGTACAAGGCTCAGATACAGCATGGAAAGAAATACCGTTATAATAGTTATAACCGAAGAAAACATCTGCGGTAAACTCTGCGACAGCATCTGGCGGAGAGTGTCGGTGTCGTTCGTATAATAACTCATGACGTCACCGTGACTGTGCGTATCGAAGAATTTTACCGGCAGCGACTGCATGTGCGTGAACATTTTGTCCCTTATTTTTTTCTGCGTCCCTTCCGCTATAACGACCATAATCCTGTTATACAGCAGTGTCGCAAGTACACCTCCCAGATATACGCTGCCCATGAGCGTAAGGACTTTGAGCAGGCTTGAAAAATCGGGATCCACCTTTCCCAGCAGCGGCAGTATGTATTTGTCGATGAGTACCTGCAGAAAGAGCGACGCAGATACGTTCGCTGCGGCGCTTAAAATGATAAAAATGACGACCAGAACAAGGTACAGCCGGTATTCGGCCATATATGAAAGGAGCCTTTTTATAGTTCCCGGCTTAAACCGCTGTACCGGACGTTTTCCGGACGGCTGAAATTTTCCGTCAGTATGTATCGTTTTCATGTTATTCATTGACAGCCTTTCCTTTATTCTGAGATTCGTAGACTTCCCGGTAAATACTGCTTGTTTTGAGCAGCTCCTCGTGCGTTCCCTCCGCGCTTATTTTTCCGTCGTCCATAATGATGATTTTATCGGCATCCTGAACTGACGTGACGCGCTGGGCAATGATTATTTTTGTCGTTTCAGGGAGCCGTTCTTTGAATGCCTCCCTGATGAGGGAGTCGGTTTTAGTGTCGACTGCGCTCGTTGAATCGTCAAGAATAAGTATTTTCGGTTTTTTCAGAAGTGCACGTGCGATGCAGAGGCGCTGTTTCTGGCCTCCGGAAACATTTGTGCCGCCCTGTTCAATATACGTATCGTATTTGTCGGGAAATTCCTGTATGAAACTGTCTGCCTGTGCGGCTCTGCATGCTTCAACCATTTCTTCGTCTGTTGCGTTTTCATTACCCCAGCGCAGATTATCTTTGATCGTGCCCGAGAACAGGACGTTCTTTTGAAGAACCATAGCAACCTGATTCCTGAGCGACTCTATGTCGTATTTTCGTACGTCTGTGCCTCCGACGGTGATTTTTCCGTCAATGACATCATACAGGCGGGGGATAAGCTGCACGAAACTTGATTTAGAAGAACCCGTACCGCCCAGAATACCAACTGTCTGTCCGGCTCCGATGGAAACCGATATATTCTGAAGTACCGGTTTGTCAGCCTTGCGGGCATACGCGAACGTGACGTTTTCGAATGTTACCGAACCGTCTTTTACCGAATGTACCGGATCCGCACCGTTTTCAAGATCGCTTTTTTCATTCAGCACTTCAACAATACGCTCCATCGATGCACGGGAAACGATAATCATTACGAACACCATGGAAAGCATCATAAGGCTCATCAGAATCTGCATAGTGTAGGTGATAAGGCCCATAAGGTCTCCTGTCGAAAGTCCTGCCGCAGGATTGTTATTGGAAGCGACGATTGCTTTTGCACTGAGCCATGAAATAAGAATCATTGCCGCATAGACGCAGAACTGCATGAGCGGTGCGTTGAAGGCAAGTATCTTTTCTGCTTTTGAAAAATCTTTATAAATCCATTCAGAGATAGCGCCGAATTTTTTTTCTTCATGTCCTTCTCTGGTAAAAGATTTTACAACGCGCATTCCCCTCAGATTTTCCTGAACGACATTGTTCAGTTTGTCGTACGTTCTGAATACCCGTTTGAAAACGGGATGTACGTACGAAGCGATGAAAATAAGGCCGAATCCGAGAACAGGAATAATAATAAGGAAAATGAACGCGATACCGGCATCGATTCTGAACGCCATGATAAGCGCAAAGATCATGATGAACGGGCTCCGGAATGCCGCACGCAGTATCATCATATAAGCGTTCTGCACATTCGTTACGTCGGTCGTGAGTCTGGTCACGATACTTGCCGTGGAAAACCGGTCGATATTCGAAAACGAGAAATCCTGGACGGCGTAATACATATCATGGCGCAGATTTTTTGCAAAACCTGCCGCTGCAATCGACGCACTCCGTCCTGCAAGAAATCCGCTGAGCAGCGATAGTCCCGCACAGACAATCAGTACAATGCCGAGCTTATATACGACACTCATGTCTTTTTTGTAAATTCCGTAATCGATAAGGTAAGCCATAAGCGTCGGAATTATAACTTCCAGTACCGATTCGAATACGACGTATACAGGTGCAAGAATTGAATCTTTTTTATACTCCCGGATACTCTCCATAAGTTTTTTTATCATCATATACTCCTAAAACTCCGCGTTAGCGGTGCGCCATGGATGGCGCATATCATAGTTTTTTGTGAAACAAAAACTACAGGTTATAAAAGTACAGAAGGTACTTTTATAACACAAACTCCTAAAACTCCGCGTTAGCGGTGCGCTGCAGTACTTTTTAACTGTTCTGCAGATTGTCCTTCATCCTCTGAAAAAAGTTGTACAATGTTTCAAGTTCTTCATCCGAAAATCCTTTCGTGAGTGTCGATTCGAATGCATCGAAATCCTCTTTCATGAGTTTTTTAAGTTGTCCCGCTTTTTCCGTCAGAACGATCTTTTTCCGGCGTGCATCCTGTCTGTCGGCAGGCCGTGTTATAAGTCCTTTCTGTTCCATAAGGCTTAGAGCGTTTGACACTGCAGAACGCGTTATGTTGAAGTGTTCTTCTATGGTTTTCTGGTATACGTCCCGGCCGGCAGCCGTATTTTCTGCAAGAAAGCCGATGATCCAGCCGTTGTTTCCCGTTATAGTTTCGATTTCCTTTTTATGAGAAGAGAAATCACAGCGGCGTCTGATCAGATTGTTCAGAGTCCGCAATTCCAGTCCTATCCGTATTTCCTTCATGACTGTTATTCCTCGAAAATAGTTCTATACAGAACAATTTTCGCTATACTACTTACAAATGTGTATTTTGTAAAGCGGATAAAAAGACATTTACTTATAAATCTGTGTTATAATGGAGTAAAATGAAAAACAAACAGAAAATATTTTTTGCGGTCTTACCTGTTTTATTCCTGTTAAATTTCTGTCTATCCGGCTGCCGCAGGCAGCGTCCTGATTTTGAAGTTCCGTTCATACTGGAAGACAATCACATTATTGTTGAAGCCGATGTAAACGGTAAACACGGCAGATATATATTCGATACCGGTGCAGGGGCGTTCCTTATTACCAGAAACAGCGTAGACAATCTTGAAGATTCGGGAGTAAAAGTTGACAGTCTTTTTTTAAATGGTGAATTCTCGACTGCTGAGATAAAAAAACTCGATTCTATCCGGATATACAGAACGACGGTCAGAAATGATTTCATGATACTGCACAACACGAATCTGATGTATCCGGATATCGACGGAATTCTGGGGCTGCCGGTTTTCAGAGGATATTACCTTGAGATATCATACTTCCGGAAAAAATTGAGAGCGTATAAAGAACGGCCGGTGACCTGTTCAAAGAAAATTCCTCTGGAATATACCGACGGTATGTATCCCATGATCCAGTGCTATATCGACGGGCACAGTATTCCTTTTTTAATTGATACCGGTTCGAGCGGGAATATACTTTTTCCGCTGCCGGGTGCGACTGAAATACCTGCCGGAAAATATACGCAGATTCATACCTGTAACAATACTCCGTATTACCGGGTAAAAATTGACAGCTGTGATTTACGCTTTCAGAAATATGAGAACATTACCGGTTTTTCGAATATTAACGGAATAATAAATTATGCACCGGTATTTGAACAGGCCGGAAATATCGGCGGTGATTTTCTTAAGCACTACAATATTGTTTTTGATTGTAAAGGATACCGGAATACACTGCTGTATTACAGACATACTAATATTTTACACCCGTTTTTTGTGCACAATGGAATTTCAACATGGTATCTGTGCGGCCGTCCGGATACAGATTTTAACAGGTACGGAATAGACGGCTGGAACAGGGAACATGATTCGCTACTGATAACTTCCGTAATGGCCGATGGAGCGGCAGAACGAAGCGGCATAAAATGCGGTACGCGGATAACAAAAATTAACGGACTGCCGGTAAAACGGTTTTCAAAGCATAAACTGGAAACGGTCCTGCTGTTTTCCGTTAAACCGCTGGAAATAACGATACAGGATCAGAACGGAGCGGAAAAAACAATACAGCTGAGGGAGGCTGACTATGGACGATGATATTTTAAAAAGCATAAAGAATGCCGGCGGAATAATAACCAGATGGCCGAAGAAGAAAGATGAAAAGGAAGCGGTGCTTAAATATATGAGAAGTAAATTCGAACCGGGAAAAATATATTCAGAAAGAGAAGTAAATGAAATTATAAACCGGTGGCATTCGTTCGGAGATTACGCACTTGTCAGGCGGGAAATGTATGATCATTTTCTGCTGGAAAGAACACCGGACGGGAAAAAGTACTGGCTGGAAAATAGAAATGAAGAAAAGCAGTGACTTCATATACCTGTACTGATCTGTCTACCACCTGTTTCTGTGTACGATTTCTTCCGTTTTTTTCCGTGGGCGGGGCGCAGGATTTTCATCGGGATACCCGGCTGCAAGTATAGTAACGAGAAATTTGTCTTCCGGTATGCCCAGAATCTGACGCATCTCGTTTTCCGTAAACCAGCATACCCAGCAGGTGCCCAGTCCCTGATGAACTGCCTCCAGCACGATATGTTCGACGGCAATTGCTGTATCCCGGATTATCTGTTTCAATTCAAAACAGGGGGTGTCTTCCTCAAGATGCATGTTTCCGCTGTCCGGCAGCCGCACCTGTATGTCGGCAACGCATGCGATGAGCAGGGGGGCGGTACGAATCCACTGCTGATTGTGGGCCGTTTCTGCAACTTTTTTGATTATGCCGCTGTCGTCGATGAGTATGAACTGCCACGGCTGGGTATTGTTACCCGACGGTGCAAGCCGTGCACTTTCGATTAATGCCTCAATTTTATCTTCTTCTATTTTCCGGCTCTGGTATTTTCTGATACTGCGGCGCTTTTCAATTTCTATCATCCTGAACCTCCTGTCTGCAGTATACCACGTTCCGCATGTTTATCACTGCAGGGTGTTAAAATAAACAGGGCCATTCCTTTATCCGTAACGGCCCTGTTCATATTTATTTCATAAGTTCGGCAAGCAGTTCAGTCGGACGCGACCGTGTCCACAGCGGCGATTTGTCGTTGGCATAGACAGGCAGCTGTTCTTCGAATGACGGTTTCCGGTCTGTTCTCCGGTAGAATATGCCGAGCGGAAGCGGATCCTCTTCAAACGTCTTTTCAAGCGCCTTCATGCGGTCCGACGCATCCCACGAGTCGGGCAGACGGTATGTATGCTCTTTATACCATTTGAATGTGTTTGTCTTGTTGAACGACACGCATGGATCAAGAATGTCGACGAGTGCGTATCCTTTGTACCGGATGGCTTCCTTGATAATGCTTTTCGTCAGCTCCGCATCTCCGGTGAACGTACGCGCGACGAACGGTGCTCCGATGGATATGGCCGCCGCAAGCGGGTTGAACGGTTCTGCGGTGACACCATCTGTCTGGATGGGTGTCTTCATTCCTTTCCGGCTTGTAGGGGAGGCCTGTCCCTGTGTGAGTCCGTACACCATGTTGTCGTGTACAAGGTGTGTAATATCGGGGTTCCGTCTGATGACATGTATGAAGTGGTTGCCGCCTTCTCCGTACATATCGCCGTCGCCGCCTTCAGCTATGACGGTGAGAGACGGATTTACCGCTTTTATTGCAGTTGCTACGGGAACGGCTCTTCCGTGCAGTCCGTTAAAGAAATTACTGTGTACGTACTGCGGCATTTTTGCTGCCTGCCCTATTCCTGATGAAATGACGAGTTGTGTCGGATCAATATCGAGTTCTTCAAGTGCTTCTTTCAGAATTGCAAGCAGCGGGTAGTTGCCGCAGCCGGGGCACCAGGCAATATCGGTATCCGGATCACAGTCAAAACGTGTTTTTGTCATAATTTTACAGCCTCCCCGATTTTCTGTACCAGTTCTTCGACGGAGAACTGCATGCCGTTGTATTTAAGTATCCGTGCATCAAAATCCGTAAGCAGTTCCTGCCTGATCAGGTTGCCGAACTGTCCGGTTACGTTGTCTTCTACAAGTATTTTCCGCTTTGCGCGTACAAGCATGTCTTTTGCACTTTTCGGAACAGGATACACCTGCGCGAAGTGTGCGAACGCGATGTCCTTCCGGCCCAGCCGTTCAAGGGCTTCGCAGACTGCGCCGTACGTTGATCCCCATCCGACGATGAGCGTGTCGTAATTTTCGTTTCCGATCAATTCCGGTTCAACGTCTTTCAGCCCTGCAAGTTTTCGCATCCGTTTGTCTGTCATGGCGACACGGACGCCGGCATCTTCCGTTATGAGGCCTTCTTCCGTATGTTCGTCGCTGTCAACCCGTACGATACCTTTGCCGTATCCGGGAATGCCGCGCGGTGAGATACCTGACGGTGTGAGTGCATACCGTTTATAGCCGGGAGCTGTTTCAGTTATGTGCTTCGTGATGTGGTTTTGTGTAAAGTCAATTTTTGGAATGATTCCTTCGCTGTCAAGAAAATACTGGTCGGTAAGCAGAATAACGGGTACCTGAAACTCGTCCGCCGTGTCGAATGCTCTGCGGACCAGTTCAACACCTTCCTGCAGTGTGCCCGGTGCATAGATGACGCGGGGAAAATCGCCGTGTCCCGCGTACAGGGCCAGATTCAGATCCCCCTGTTCAGTCCTTGTCGGCAGGCCTGTCGCAGGCCCCGGACGCTGCCCAATATGGATGACGGCGGGAGATTCGATACAGCCGGCAAGACTGAGCGCTTCTGTCATGAGCGCAAAGCCGCCGCCCGACGTCGTTACCATAGCCCGCGCACCGGCGTACCATGCACCCAGTTCCATATTAAGTGCCGAAAGTTCGTCTTCCGCCTGTTCAGCGATGACTCCATATTTGTCGGCATGGGAAGCCATGAATGCAAGGACCCCTGTACCGGGTGACATCGGATAAGAAGCGATGAAATTGCATCCGCCTGCAAGCGCTCCGATTCCGACTGCCTCTGTTCCGCTCAGAGCCTTAAAGTCCGATGCGATTGTTTTATCTTTTTTTAGAACCGCATGGAAAGGAATTGTTTCCGCAAGTTTCATGCCGCGGTCGAATGCAGCTTTGTTTTTTTCAATAATGTCTGTCCCTTTTTTTGCAAAGCGTTCGTTTATAAGACTGTATGCTGTGCCGGAACTGCAGGAGAAAAGCGCGCACAGCAGTCCGCTTACGAGTGTATTTGCGTACAGAGTTCCGCCGAGATCGGCAAGACTTTCCTGTACCGGAAGCGGTATTTTCCGGCAGGGGACGTTTGTATCGTTCAGATGGTCCTGTTCACCTGTTATGATCGTATCGGGTGACACCCGTTTTTCAAGGCGTCTTAACCCCTTATTTCCAAGCACGATCAGCAGATCGATCCTGTCCGTAAAGGCATATACAGGTCCTGATGAAATACGCAGTTCCGTCGTATTGTTGCCTCCGCGGACCCGGGACATCAATTCTTTTGTCATGAACGCGTAATATCCGCTTTGACGCAGCAGTTTCATGAACAGCGTCTCAATTGTTTTTAATCCCTGTCCGGCTTCTCCAGACAGGACCACTGAATAACTTTCCATCTATAGCCTCCGTACAAAATAAAAAACGACAGAATTGCCATATCATTTTTAGTATACGTCTGTCCGGCACTGTTTTCAAGTAAAATACGGTTAGATCTGTTTAAAACAGTTTCTGTTCTTCAACCGGACAATGTGTTATTAGCCGGTCCGTAAGTATATCGGCCGGCTGTAATTCGGAGCATAACAACGGACTTGACGGATTGCAGACCGTGTTTTTCCTGCTTATTTTGTCTGCCCAGTCTGCATAGCAGTAGATACAGTTATGACGGCAGGTATTGTATGCTCCTATATCTATGCTTGTACTGCAGAGGCAGTTTTTCCGCTGCGTTTTGTCTTTTTTAAAAATGAAGTGGTTATTTCTGATTCTGTTGATCAGCCGGCCGTCTATACAATGTCCGTGTTCAATGCCG